>Ga0209807_1000076_pt1 | contig 41037 bp, 42 predicted proteins | sample GraSoiAngelo_154_FD_186168 | JGI IMG/M metagenome (GOLD analysis project Ga0209807, IMG submission 186168) | Grasslands soil microbial communities from the Angelo Coastal Reserve, California, USA - 14_1009_13_20cm (SPAdes) (version 2) | ecosystem: Environmental > Terrestrial > Soil > Grasslands ... | reverse complement strand
GTCAAGAGCGGCGGGGGCGGTCGTATCGGTGATGCTGTTCGGAACCGTCGCGAACTGGCAGCTCGGAGTTTCATCCCGCTCGGTCTGAAACAGCTCGTTGGTGATGCCCTGCTCGACGTTGTACGCTTCGCCGGAGAAGAGGAGCAGCGATTTGTTCTGCGCCTTCCATCCGAACCGCGCGATTGTGCCGTCATTGCCGTTGTTGTTGCTTATGCCCGTGACGGTGCGGCCGGTGGCGTCGAAATTCGCGTGGCCCCTGATTCCCAGGGCGCCCTTTTGACTGGCGTTGCTCGACATGTTGGCGAGGATCGTGCTGTCCGGAATCTGCTCGATCAGGCCCGCGCCGAATACCGGCGTGGGGATCCGGAAGATCACGTTGTTGTTCGCGAGCTGCGTCGCGAAATCCGGCTGCGCGAGCGTGCAGCCCGTCGCGCCCGTCCGACCTGTGATGGTGAACAGGTCGTGCACGCCGCCGTCCGCCGTTCCGTCGGGATTCCTCACGAACCTCGCCTCGCGTACCGGCCCGTTCGCGTTGATGAAGGAGGGCACGAAATCGGTTCCGCCGTCCTTGTGGGCGAAGGCCACCTGAGGATTCACAAACGGACTGGTTCCGCCGACCGCCGGCTGCGTATGACAGCCTGAGCATTGGTCGAGATTCATCCTCGGACCCAGGCCCTGGGCAACACCGTCCACTTCCTGGAACGTATCGCGGCTCCTCGTGAAAAACGCGGATTCGGTACCGGTCAATCCGGCTATGGGGCCACCCGCGCCCGGCACCCCGCCGCGCACTCCTGGATCCTGGGCAACGGGCATCGGAGCGGCCACCTGGGACGACACCATCTCGACTTGGAAAAACAGACTGGCAACTGCCGCCGCCAAGGATAGCGGCGCAACAAGCTTGCTTTTCATGGTTGCTTACCCCCTTATCCAGCAATGAGATCCGAGCTCGCTCGGAACCCAGCGCACCAAAAAATTGTCTTTCTTGGGACTGCACTATGCAGAACCTTCCCGGGAGGAAACCTCGGTTACCGGGGAAACTACCGGGGAGAAGCGCCTTCAAACGGAAGCCACAGAAACTTCCGGATGCGAGACCTGGGCATCGCTCGATAGCGCGCACGGTACCTAACTTTTCTTCTGCTTCTCCCAGAATTGCGGGAACTGCTACGAAGGGCCGCAGCACTTCTCGTGCCCGAGGAGAGCGGAAGGCTAAGATCTTGAAAAGCCTTCCGATGGATCGAGCGAGAGTACCACCTGTTCTTAAAAGTCAGAAGGCAACCTGGAGTTTTTCTCAATTCTGCAAAGGCGGGGCACTGATCCGGCGCTCGCCGAGCTTCCGGTAGAGCGAGGCAAGGCTGATCCCCAAGATGCGAGCGGCCTCGCGCTTGTCGAACTGGGTCTGAGCCAGAACCGTCATGATGTGCTCGCGCTCCGACTGCCGATTGAGCTCCCGTAGCGAGTCGTTCCGTGGGACCGACTCGCCGACGACACAGCGGGGCAGGTCGCCAACGGTGAGGATCTCGCAATCGCTCAAGATCATGGCGCTCTCGATGACGTGCTCGAGCTCGCGCACGTTGCCCTTCCAGGGATAAGCGATGAGCGCGCGCAGAGCGTCGCGATCGATACCCTGCACCTGGCGGCCGAGTTTCAGGTTGAACTCGCGTATGAAATGATCCGCAAGCAGCGGGATGTCCTCCCGATGCTCCCGAAGCGGCGGCAGTGCGATATGGACGACATTCAGGCGATAGAAGAGATCACCGCGGAATCGCCCGGCCTCGACTTCCTTGTCGAGATCCCGGTTGGTGCTTGCGATCACGCGAATATCGATCCGAAGCGGCTTGGTGCTTCCCACTGCCCACACCTGCTTCTCCTCGATCACGCGCAGAAGTTTCACCTGCATATGCACGGGCATCTCGCCGATCTCGTCGAGAAAAACGGTGCCGGGGTCCGCCGCCGCGAAGAGGCCGGGGCTGGCCTGGACGGCGCTGGTGAAGGCGCCCTTCATATGCCCGAAGAGCTCGCTTTCGAGGAGCGACTCCGGGATCGCTCCGCAGTTGATGGGAACGAACGGCTGTCCGCGTCGCGGGCTGGCCGCGTGGATGGCCCGGGCGACCAGCTCCTTGCCGGTGCCGCTCTCGCCGGTGATGAGCACGTTGCTCGCGGCGGGGCCGATCTTGGCGACCTGCGCCCGCACAGCGAGCATGGCTGCGCTCCCACCGAGCAGGCCTCTATCGGGAACCCCGCACTCGACGCTGTGGTGAGGCAGCGCCGATTCCCGAAACGCCGGCCGGTGCCCCAGTAAGCCCTGCACCCGGTGCCGGAGGTCGTCGAACTTGAGCGGCTTGATCACGTAATCGGAGGCACCCTCTCGAAGGGCCTCCACCGCCGTCTCCACTGTGGCGAAGGCGGTGATCAGAACGACCGGCGTCCGCGGTTGGAGTGCGCGCGCCTTGCGCAGCAGGTCCACGCCGCTCAATCCTGGCATGACGATGTCGCTGATGATGAGGTCGAAGCCCTGATCCGCCATGATCGCCAAGGCCTCTTCGCCGCTTCCTGCCGTGCGGACTTCGTGGCCGTCGGTCCGCAAACACCAGGCGAGCGTGTCCTGGATCGCGCGCTCGTCGTCAACAACCAAGATCGAGGTGCTCATACCAATTCCTCCGATACTGAGGGTAGTCGCTCCATCGGCAGAACCACCGTAACCGTGGAGCCGACGCCCGGTTCGCTTGCGACCAACAGATCCCCCCCGTGCTGCCGGACGATCTCGTGGCTCACGAAAAGGCCCAGGCCGAGATGCCTTTCGTTGTCCTTGGTGGAGTGAAATGGGTCGAAGAGCCGGCGCATTTCCTCGGCCGTCATTCCACATCCGGTATCATCGAAAATCACGCGGATCGCGCCGCCGGTGCGGGCGGCGCGGATGGTCAGATTGCCGCCGGAGTCCGCTGCGTTGAGAATAAGATTGAGAAAGACCTGGACGAGATGGTCGGGAGCGACCCGCACCGCAGGCAGTGCCGGATCCACGGCGCTGTCCATCTTCATGCGCCGTACGGCGGGGTTGTGCCGGGCGAGATTCACGGCGGTGTCCACCAGGTTCCCGACGCTCGCCTCGCGCAGCGTCGCCGGCGCGGGGCGGGTGAGCCGCGTGAGGTCCTGCACGATCCGGCTGATCCGTTCGACGTGGACTTCGATGCTTTCGAGGCCTTCACGGATCGCGGGATCGGGGGCGCGCGCCAGGAGAAACTGAGCGAGCGACGAGATGCAAGTCAGCGGGTTCCCCACCTCGTGCGCGACTCCGGCGGCGAGCAGACCGGCGGCAGCCAACCGCTCCGAGCGCACGATCTGCTCGTGCAGCCTCCGTAACGACGTGACGTCCTTCACCACGGCGAGGACAGCGCTCACCTCGCCAGCCGCGCCGCTCAAGAACGACGCGGAGATGTTCACGACGAGCCGCGCGCCCGTGCCCATCGTCAGCTCGGTCTCGTAGTTCTCCACCCGGCCGGCGCGGAGGAGCCGTGTGCGAAACGTCCGGAAGTCCCGCGAGCCGCAGGCCCAGAGGGCACGGACCGGCCGGCCGATCAGCTCGCCGCCGTCATACCCGAACATGCGCTGCCCACCCTTGCTCACGAACGTGATGCGGCCGAGCTGATCCACCGTCACGATTGCGTCCACCGAGCTCGCGATCAGGTTCTCGAGGTATTCCTTCGCGTTCCTCGTCTCGCGAAGTAGGCGCGCGTTCTCCAAAGCGACGGCGGCGTGGTGGGCAAAGGCGCGCAGGCGAACGACGTCCTGCTCCGTGAACGGGCCGACTTCCTTGTTGCCGACGAACAGGACTCCGATCACGCGGCCGCGGTGCTGCAGCGGCACGCAGGCCAGGTTGCGCACGCCGAGCGAGCGCGCCGAGGCCCGGTTGACCCGGGAGTCTTGGGCCGCGTCGTTGGCGATCTGCGGCGCGCCCGAAGTGAACGTCAGGCCAGCCAAGCATTCCGCCTTCTTCAGCCGCACCACCGCCCCTTGTTCGCGAGCGACCAGCCGGCGCATGACCATGTCGTCGCCGTCCGGAAACCCGGTGCCGCCGTACGCCGCCCGCGTGAGAGAGACGGCGCCCTCGACGATCGCCGTCAAGAGCGCGTCGCAGTCGGTAAGCTCGCCGAACCGGCCGATCGTCTTGTAGAGGACTCGGGCTTCATACAGCTCGCCTTCAAGGCGGATCTGGGTGCGGTAGCAGTTCCAAGCTACGGTAACGAGCGTCAAGTAAAGGATAGCACCCGCGATCCCGCCGAGGACCCAGACCACGACCACACCGCGATCGAGGACTGCGAACAGCGTCGCGGGCGCCCGGTAGAGCTCGATGACGCCGACGATGGGACCGTTCGACTGATAGCGCACCGGTACGTAAACCTCCTCCAGGCGGGGGAATCCACGGAGAGTCGAGTGATGCCCTTCCGCTCCCGGGTGATCGATCTCCGCGATCGTCTCGCCGCGCAATGCTGCGGCGACCTTCGTGTTCTCGCCGAAATGGTGGCCGGTGAGCGAAGCGTCATCGGACCAAAGCACCCATCCGCCGGCGTCGTACACCATGAAGCGCACGACCTGCTCGGACCGGGCGAACTCACGCAGCCGCTCGGCACCGGCAGGCGGCGCGCCGGAGGGCACCGCAAAAAATTCGGGAGGAACGCTCGAAGTGAACAATCGGGAAGCCAGATCGCTGATGACCGCCCCATCGTGCACGACGAGCTGACGGCGCAGGACTGCGCTGGAGGCGGCACAGACGAGGACCGTGATCGCGAGAACGCAAAAAAAACTCAGCAGAGCAAATCGCTGGGGTACCGACAGCCGGCGGTACATGAGCGCCTTACCCAACATCCATGGCTCCCGTCACGATGACGCTTGTCCACGACCAAGAGCGATACCCCCACGAAGCCCTGCTTCCGAGGGCTAGGGGAATATCGGGACGCGCCTGTTCGTTTTTTTTCCTGCGGCGCAAAGAGCATACCAAAGAAGCTATTGAGCGAAATATTTTTCTACATTGTTTATAGGAGTGTCGAGTTTCCGCTACAAAGCGCGTCGGGTTTTCCTTACAAATCGGCGCAAAATCTTCCGCGACTCGCTGCCCAACGACATCACTGCCACGAAATGCCGCCGGGGCGAAATGCCCCGATGGAAGGACCCGCTAGTCGCCGCCGCGAGCAATGACGAAGCGCGGCCAATCTATTGCCGGCCGAACGTCAAGGGGTAATGGTCGTTCTGAAAGGCGTGAGGCCGTTATAGGCGATCGTGCGGCCCGCCGCGCCCTGGAGGTTGAGCGAGGCGACGCTGATCTCCGCGGCCTCCGCCGCCCTGATGGACTTGAAGGTAAGCACGAGCATTTCAGCGTCGGACGCGGACGCCGGCGTTTGATTCGAGACGCCGACGAAAATCGAGCCGTCCGAGTTCACGCGGTAGCCGAAGCTTCCCGTCTTTTCTGCGCTGAAATAGCGACCGGGCCGAACCGACACGGATTCGAGGACGGCCGGGTCGAAACGCAGCTGCATCGGCGCCGCGCGGATCTGCTCACCCGAGGTCACGCGCAGAGAGACGTTGAAGCTCGCGCCCGCCCTCGCGCTCGCCGGGCCCTCCCACCGGAGCTGCGCAGGGGCGGTCTTGCCCGGTATCGAGTTGTCGGAGGAGGAAGCTCCCTGAGTGGGGGCCGGGATCAGTTTTGCCACCGCGGAAGGCGGCGGAAAAGCCGTTGCGGAGGCCGGCGTTTTCGCCTGCGGCGGTCCGCCCTGGCCGGTGAGCTCCTGTTCCTTGAGCGCGCTGAACTGCAGGGTCTGACGCGTGCCGGAAGGAATGTGAACGAAGCTCACCTCCGTGGCGCTCACCGAGTCGACCTTGTACTGGCCGTCGAGAGTGTCACCCTCCTTGACCGGGAAAATTTCCTCGCCTCTCGCGACATACACTTCGATCCCCGAGTCGCGATGAAATTGACCGGCGAAACGATACGGCAGAGGCGGCACGACGGCAACCGGCGGTTCGGAAACGACGGCCGGTTTGCGCCGCGGCAACCACGCTTGCGCGGAAAACGGGTCTGCGGCGATCCTGCCCAGAGCGGAACGAGCAGGAATTCCGGGCTGCTTTGTCTCCGATGCGGGTGCGGCGACGTGCTCGGGGTCTTGGGGGGCACCCGATGCCGGAGCTTTTGCCGAATTCGGCGCGGCCGGGCCGCGAAGGTCGATCGCAACCCAGGCAGCCGCCCCGGCGAGCAACGCAATCAAGACTGCGATTCTTGGTGGAAAACGCATCTTGCCTCGATATCCTAAATTCAGGATTTCTGTCCGGACTATTCTAGTACGACTGTATTACACGAACACGCTCGATCGGTGCCGGGTAGAGGAGTCGAACCCCCGACCAACTGATTACAAATCAGCTGCTCTGCCAACTGAGCTAACCCGGCGTCGGGACACATTATACGTCTGCGGGGATCCCGACCCGGGGAGTGCCCGCATATCGCCGCGCGCCGCCGCGCGTTGAGCGGCGCGTCTCTCGTCCGCTCCAACGCGCGGAGTTGAAGCGGCGCTCGGCGTCCGCTTCAACTTTACTTGATCCGCTTCAACGCGGGTTTCCCGGGTTTCGGGGGGTCCTTCGGCTCGGGCGGAGCCGCGACTTCTTCGCCGCTCGCCTCCTCTGCCGTTTCCTCCTTCCCAGGCTCGAACGACATGCCCCGTCCGTTCTCGCCCGCGTAGATCGCCGCGACGGTCGCGACCGGAATGACGAGGTCTTTGGCGACGCCGGCAAAACGCGCGGTGCATTCGATGAGTTCGTTTCCCATCTGCAGGCGGCTTGTCGCGACGGGGCCGACGTTGACAACGATCTCGCCGTTGCGCACGTATTCCATCGGCACGCGAGTCCTGGAGTCGACCACCACTGAAATGTGGGGCGTGTAGCCGTTGTCGACGCACCATTCGTACACCGCGCGCAACAAATACGGCTTGGTGGACTTGGGCTCGGCCATCGAGGCCACCGCGACTATAAGCGGGAATTCACTTGCGAATTTGGCGCGAGTGCTCTCATTTGCGCATCACCTTTTCCGACGGCGTCAATGCCTCGATGAACGCGGGGCGGGAGAAGAGGCGCTCTGCGTATTTCATGAGGGGGGCGGCCGGCTTGGGCAGGGTCACGCCGTAGTAGTCGAGGCGCCACAAGAGCGGACTGATCGCCACGTCGAGCATCGAGAACTCGTCGCCCAGCATGTACTTTTGCTTGGTGAACACCGGTGCCATCTGCGTCAGCTGGTCGGCAACGTGCTGGCGAGCGCGGTCCTGCTGCTTCTGGTTGCCGTTCTCGAGCGCCTCGATGTGGGAAAAAAGCTCTACTTCGAACTGGAACAGAAATAACCGCGCACGAGCGCGCATCACCGGATCCGCCGGCATGAGCTGCGGGTGGGGAAAGCGTTCGTCGATGTACTCGTTGATGATGTTCGCTTCGTAGAGGATCAGGTCGCGCTCGACCAGCACCGGCAGGCGGTTGTAAGGGTTCATCACCGCAATGTCTTCCGGCTTGTTGTACATGTCGACGTCGATGATTTGAAAGTCCATGCCCTTTTCGTACAGCACGATGCGGCAGCGCTGCGAAAACGGGCAGGTGGTTCCGGAGTAGAGATTCATCATGTTTGCTTACCTTGTCGCGGAATTCGGATCGATGTGCAGATGAAAAAGGCGCGGGCGCCGAGCGCGCCGCGCCTTTGGGACGGTTTCTCTCAGTGCACGTCTTTCCAGAACTCCTTGTAAAGGAGATACGTGAGCACGAGCAGCACCAAAAGCACGAGCATCACGACATACCCGACCTGCTTGCGCGTGATCTGATTGGGCTCGGACATCCAGGTCATGAAGTTGACCAGATCGCGAACCATGATGTCGTAGTCGATCTGGGACAGCGACCCCGCCGTTTCGGTCCTGATTGTCTTGAGGATGAAGCGCTCCCCGTCCTTGCCGGCCTGATCAGGAGTCAGCACATCGATTTTCCAGGCGTTCTTCTGCTGCCTGCCGATCGCCTCCGCCTGCTCGATGTTCTTGAACTTCCGCTCCTCCTGCGCCTGTTGCCCGGACAGCGTCCACAGCACGTGCGGCATGGCAACGCGCTCGAACACCATGTTGTTCCAACCGGTCGCCGACTCGGGGTCCCGGTAGAAGCTGCGCATGTACGTATACAGCCAGTCCGGGCCGCGGGCGCGGGCGACCACCGATAGGTCCGGGGGCGCCGTGCCGAGCCATTCCTTTGCGTCCTTCCTCGTCATGGCGACGTTCATCAGGTCGCCGATTTTGTCGGTCGTGAAGAGGAGGTTCTCCTTGATCTGCTGCTCGGTCAGGCCCAGATCGAGCAGCTTGTGATAGCGCATCATGCCCGCCGAGTGACAGTTCAAGCAGTAGTTGACGAAGCTGCGGGCGCCCGATTGCAGGCTCGCGACATCGCGCGGATCGATCGGCGCCGAATCCAGCCTGACCGGTTCCTCTGCGAACGCAAGCTGCGCGGCGAGCGCGAGGAGCACCGCGAGCGCTTTCATCTCGAGGTGACCCTCTCCGGCTCGGGCAGGCATTTATCCATCTTCGAATACCACGGCATCAGGAAGAAGAACAGGAAGTACACGGCTGTGCCGACTTGCGCGGCGAGGGTGCGCCCCTCGCTCACGGACTCGGTGCCGAGGTAGCCGAGCACGAAGAACACGATCACGAAGAGGGTGAGCGCCGTCTTGGTGATCGGCCCCTTGTACCGGATCGACCTGACCGGGCTCCGGTCGAGCCAGGGCAGGAAAAAGAAGATCATCACCGAGGTGCCCATCAACACCACGCCCCAGACTTTTGCGTCCAGACTCAGGAGCCCGGCGAGCAGCGCAATCGCAATCACGCCGACGGCTATCCTCGCCGCGCTCTTCTTCATGCTCCCAATGAGGAGAAGCGCGAATGCGACCACGCCCGGAACCAGTACCCACAATACGAACTCATCGGTCGTCGCGCGCAGGATCGAATAATACGGCGTGAAATACCACACCGGCGCGATGTGCGCCGGGGTCTTCAGCGGATCGGCCGGGATGAAATTGTTGTGCTCGAGAAAATAGCCGCCGGCATCCGGCGCGAAGAAAACGACCATCGAAAAAACGATGAGGAAGACCACCACGCCGAAGGTGTCCTTCACGGTGTAATAGGGGTGAAACGGAATACCGTCGAGCGGCCTGCCGGTCTTGGGATCCTTTACGTTTTTGATCTCGACGCCATCGGGGTTGCTCGAACCGACCTCGTGCAGCGCGAGCAGATGCGCGACCACGAGCGCGAGGAGCGCGAGCGGCACCGCGATCACGTGGTAGGCGAAAAAGCGGTTGAGCGTCGCATCCGACACCACGAAATCGCCCCGGATCCAGATCGCGAGATCCGGTCCGATCACGGGAATCGCGTCGAAGAGATTCACGATCACCTGCGCGCCCCAGTAGGACATCTGGCCCCAGGGAAGGAGGTAGCCGAAGAAAGCCTCGGCCATCAGACACAGGAAAATCAACATCCCGAAGATCCAAAGAAGCTCGCGCGGCCCGCGGTACGAGCCGTAGAGCATCGCGCGGAACATGTGCAGATACACGCAGATGAAGAAGAACGAGGCCCCGGTCGAGTGCATGTAGCGGATCCACCAGCCCCAGGGCACCTCGCGCATGATGTATTCGACCGAGGCGAACGCTTGAGCGGCGTCCGGCTTGTAATTCATGGTAAGGAAGATGCCGGTGACGATCTGGATCACCAGCACGAAGAGCGCGAGCGATCCGAAGTAGTACCAGAAATTGAAATTCTTCGGCGCGTAATACTCGGAAAGGTGCGAGCGCCAGGTTTCCATCAGCGGAAAGCGCTGATCGATCCAAGTGAGGAGGCCGTTGAAGGGTCCCGCGCCGGTCACCGCCTGCTTCTCTGCCGCAGCCATCGCTCTATGCCCTCTTCTTGTCCTCGCCGATCAGGATCCGGGTGTCCGAGAGATAGGTGTAGGGCGGGACCTTGAGATTGTCCGGGGCGGGCTTGTTCTTATAGACCCGGCCGGCGAGGTCGAACAGCGATCCGTGGCAAGGACAATAGAACCCTCCGGTCCACTGGCTCTCGAACGCCTCCGGACCCGGTTTGAACTTATCCTGGGGAGAGCAGCCGAGGTGCGAGCAAATTCCCACTACGACGAGGTAATCCGGCTTGATCGAGCGGTATTCGTTCCGGGCGTATTCGGGCGTCAGCTCGCCTTTTTTGCGCTCGCTCTTGGGGTCGGCGACTTTGCCGTCGGTCCGCTTGATCTCTTCGAGCATTTCCTGGGTGCGATGAAGGATCCAGACCGGCTGGCCGCGCCACTCGACGGTCATTTTTTCCCCGGGATTGAGCTGGCCGATGTCGGCCTCGACGGGTGCGCCGAGCGCTTCGGCGCGCTCCGAAGGCAACATCGATGCGGCGAAGGGAACCGCCGTGGCGACCGCAGATACTCCGCCAGCACAGGCACTCGCGATGACCAAGCTGCGACGCCTGCCGTTGACCTTGGATTGATCGCTCATGGGGAAATCCTGACTGGGGGAGGCATTGTCGGAGAGAGCAAAATTATACAGAAAGCCTCGCGCGGGACCAAATTTTGTGATCCAACGAATTGATTTCAATGGAGAATTCATGATCCCTGCCGCTGCCTAGCCGTTTTGCGCAATAATCGCGGTACAGGGGAGTCCGGGTTGCGCCTCGCATACCGCGCAGGTGAGCCGCCGCGGACGAGCGTCCAAGATCTCCGCCGAAGCACCGTCCGCTCAATCCATGCGCAATCTCTGGCTCATCTTTGCCCAAACGGCCACCGTTGCGGTGAGTGTGCTTTTCGTCGTTACCACGCTCAAGCCGGAGTGGCTCGGTCGTCCCGGTTCTGGACTCCAAGTGGTCGAGTTGCGTCAGGCCACGCCATCACCGAGCCTTCCCGCGCGCGCAGCCTCCTACAGCGACGCAGTGAGAAAAGCCGTCCCTTCAGTCGTGAACATTTTCACCAGCAAGGAAATCAAGACGCCGCGCCATCCGTTCCTCAACGATCCTCTCTTCCAGCAATTTTTTGGGGACCGTCTTGAGGAAGATTCACAGCGCGCGACGAGCCTGGGCTCGGGCGTGATCGTCAGCCCGAAGGGATACATCCTCACCAATCACCACGTGGTCGAGGCGGCAGACGAGATCGAGGTTGCGCTCGCCGACGGCAGGAAACTCAAGGCGAAGGCCGTCGGCTCCGACCTGGAAACCGATATCGCGGTCCTGCAGGTCGAAGGCGGGTCGGTTCCGGCGATCACTTTCGGCGACACCGACGCGATGCGAGTCGGCGACGTGGTACTCGCGATCGGGAATCCCTATGGGTTCGGCCAGACCGTGACCATGGGAATCGTGTCCGCGCTCGGGCGCAGCCAGCTCGGAATCAATACCTTCGAGAACTTCATCCAGACGGACGCGGCAATCAATCCCGGCAATTCGGGCGGGGCGCTCGTCGACGCCGCGGGCAATCTCGTGGGGATAAATACAGCGATCTACTCGCAGCGCTCGGGCGGATCGCTCGGCATCGGCTTTGCGATCCCCGCTTCGAGCGCTAAGCAAATCATGGAGCAGATCATCCAGACCGGCGGCGTCACGCGCGGCTGGATCGGTGTCGAGGCGCGGGAGATCACTCCGGAAATGGGCGAGTCCTTCCGCCTGGGCGCCACCAGCGGGGTCCTGATCGAGGGCGTGCTGCGGGGTGGACCCGCCGAACGAGCAGGGCTGAAGCCCGGCGATGTCCTGGTTGCGATCGAAGGCAAACCGGTCAAGGATCCGAACTCGATGCTTAACCTGGTCGCGGCACTAGTCCCGGGAAAGCCCGCTTCGATACGGCTGCGTCGCGACAACAAGGATGTGGAACTCCAGGTTGCCGTCGGCAAGCGGCCGACCCCGCGACGGCGCTAGTCGCTGCCCCCGGGTGCTTCGGAGGCCGCCGCGGACCGGCCGACCATGCGCGCGAGGACGATGCCGAGCTCATAGAGAAACCAAAGCGGCATGGCGAGCATCACCTGGGAGATGACGTCGGGAGGCGTGAATATCGCCCCGACTATGAATGCGCCGACGATCACGTAGGGGCGGATTTCCTTCAGCTTTTCTATGGAAACCACGCCCACGCGCACCAGGACGATGACCACCACCGGAACCTCGAAGGTCACCCCGAACGCCATGAAGGTGGTGAGCGCGAAGGAAAGATATTTGTCGATGTCGGTCATCCACGCGACGCCCTCGGGGGCGATCGACGCCATGAACTTGAATACCACGGGAAACACGAGGAAATACGCGAACGACATCCCCACGATGAACAGCACCGAGCTCGCGACCACCAGAGGCAGCACCAGGCGCTTCTCGTTCACATATAAACCCGGCGCGACGAACGCCCACACCTGGTAGAGGACATAGGGGAGCGCGATCACGAACGCCACGAGAAACGCCACCTTGACCGGAACGAGAAACACACCGACCACGTCGGTTGCGATCATCTGGCCGCCCGCCGGTAGCGCCGCAACCAAGGGCTTGGCGAGGAGCGCGTAGAGCTCCCTCGCCCAGGGAAAAAGGCAAATGAACACGATGATAACCGCAAGGATCGCGCGCAGGAGCCGGTCGCGCAGCTCGACCAGATGGGAGATGAAGGTGTCCGGCGTGCTCATCCGCGGCCGCTCAGACGGACGTCTTTTCCGGTGGCCCACCGCCTTGCGGCTCGCGGCCGACTTCACCCGGTTGCGGGGCCGCCTCTGCGGGTGCCGGCTGCGGGGTACCCGAGGGGGCTGGGGAGCCCTCGATTTTCGTCAACTCATTGAGCTCGGTTTCGGTTTTCGACACCTCGCTTTGAACCGAGTCGACAGTCGCATTGACCGTTCCCTCGAACCCGCGCGCGGCGTCCTCGAAGGTGGTTTTGAACTTGCGCAGCTCCTCCAGCTCGATCTCGCGGTTGATGTCGGCCTTGACATCGTTGACGTAGCGCTGTAGCCGGCCGAACAAGTGGCCCATGGTGCGCGCCACGCGAGGCAGCCGCTCCGGCCCGATGACGATGAGCGCCACGACGGCGATCACCATCAGTTCGGAGAATCCGACGTCAAACACGGTGGGTGAACGAATCGTTCAAAAAAGAAGCCGGGACAGCTCCCGGCATCCGGATCGGGGCGAAGACCTCTTCAGGTCTTGGCCTTGTCCTTGACCTCGCCCTCGATGGTGCGGCCGCCCAGCTGGGATTGGGGCGAAGATCCGCTCTCGGAATGCTTGTCGGCCCCGGACTCCTTCATGCCGTCCTTGAATCCGCGTACAGCCCCGCCCAGGTCGGCGCCGATATTACGGAGTTTCTTGGTGCCGAAAACGAGCAGAACGATCAGCAGAACGACCAGCCAGTGCCAAATGCTCCAGGTACCCATGGCTTACCCTTTCGTGCGTTTCAGCATCGGGCCCAACGCGTCCGGGCCGCCGATGACATGGACGTGCAGATGATACACCTCCTGTCGGCCCACACGGCCGGTGTTGATGATGACGCGAAAACCGTCGGTCGACCCCTGCTCGCGCGCCAAGCGCGGCGCCATAGCGAGCATCTTGCCCAGCATCGCCGGGTCGCCCAGCTCGCAATGCGCCAGCGATTCAATGTGTTTCTTCGGAATGATCATGAAATGCACCGGGGCGAGCGGATGGATATCATGGAAGGCGAAAATATCGGCGTCCTCGTAGATTTTTCGGCTGGGGATTTCTCCCCGGACGATCTTGCAGAAGACGCAGCTTTCCGCGTTCATCCCTATTTCCGCTCGGCCTTTGCGCGTCGCTTGTCTGCGCGCGCGGCCTTTTCGTCGATCCCGGAAATGCCCTCGCGGCGTCGCAGCTCCGCGAGCACGTCGGCGGGCCGCAAGCCGTACTGCGCGAGCATGATGAGGCAGTGAAACCACAGGTCGGCCGTTTCGCCGACGATGCGCAACCGGTCGCCGTCCTTGGCGGCCATCACGGCTTCGGTGGCTTCCTCGCCGAGTTTCTTCAGGATCGCGTCGGGTCCGCGCGCGAAGAGGCGCGATACGTAGGACTTTTCCGGGTCGCCGGCCTTGCGCGCCTCGACCACGTCCGCCAGCCGTTCGAGTATGTCGCTCATCGTCCGTATATTTGCTTCGGGTCCTTGATCACCGGGTCCACCGTCACCCAGCGTCCGTTGTCGAGCTTCTGGAAAAAGCAGCTGTGCCTTCCTGTATGGCAGGCAATACCACCGGCTTGCTCCACGCCAAGCAGCACCACGTCCTCGTCGCAGTCGAGCCGGATCTCGCGCACCGTCTGCACGTTTCCGGACTGTTCGCCTTTTTTCCACAGCCGGTTTCTAGAACGCGACCAGTAGTGCGCTTCACCGGTCGCCGCCGTCTTGGCGAGCGACTCGCGGTTCATCCAGGCGAGTGTCAGGACCTTGTTCGTCGACATCTCCTGGGCGATCGCGGGGACGAGGCCGTGCTCGTCCCACTTCACTTTCTCGATCCAGTCCTCTGCCATCGCGTCCACCGATTCAAAGCCTGACTTCGATCCCGCGCTTTGCCATGTGCTCCTTCGCGGCGCGCACGGTGAATTCTCCGAAATGAAAAATGCTCGCAGCGAGAACCGCGTCGGCGCGGCCCTCCAGCACGCCCTCGACGAGGTGATCGAGCTTGCCGACGCCACCGCTTGCGATCACCGGGACATCCACCGCCTCGGCGACGGCACGCGTGAGCGCGAGATCGAAGCCTTCGCGGGTACCGTCGCGGTCCATGCTCGTGAGCAGGATTTCGCCCGCGCCCAGCTGTTGCATTTTACGCGCCCATTCGACGGCGTCCAATCCGGCCGGCCGGCGTCCCCCGTGGGTAAACACCTCCCAGCGAATCCCGGAACTCGGCGCGGGCTTCGTCTGTTTGGCGTCGATCGCGACCACGATGCACTGGGCGCCGTAGCGACCGGCGGCATCGGCGATGAGCTGCGGGTTCTGGACCGCGGCGGTGTTGATGGAGACCTTGTCGGCTCCCGCATTGAGCAAGCGTCTCACGTCCTCCACCCTGCGCACGCCGCCGCCCACGGTGAGGGGAATGAACACCTGTGCGGCGACCTCTTCGACGACGTGCAGGATCAGATCTCGCTCCTCGGAGCTCGCGGTGATGTCGAGGAACGTCAGTTCGTCGGCGCCCTGCTCGTTGTAGCGCCGCGCGATCTCGACCGGGTCGCCCGCGTCGCGCAGGCCGAGGAAGTTGATGCCTTTGACGACGCGCCCTCGATCGACGTCGAGACAGGGAATGACGCGCTTGGCGAGCATGGCTGGAGGATCGAGGACCTGGAAAGATCAGATCGCACGCCGAGGGAAGTTTCCCCCGACCCTCACTCCTGCGTCTTCCCTTTGCTCTTCCCCAGTTTGTCCGCTTCGGCCTGGGCCTTCTTGAAATCGAGCGTGCCCAGATAGATCGCGCGACCGGTAATGACGCCGTCGATGCCTTCGGATTCGATCTTGCAGAGGGCCTTGATGTCTTCGACGCTCGTGAGGCCGCCGCTCGCGATCACCGGAACGCGCAACTGCCTCGCGAGCTTGAGCGTCGCGTCGATGTTCACTCCCGTCAGCATGCCGTCGCGGCCGATGTCGGTGTAGATGATCGCCTCGACGCCATAGTCCTGGAATTTCTTCGCGAGGTCCACCACGTCGTGACCGGTCATCTTGGACCAGCCCTCGACGGCGACTTTGCCGTCCTTGGCGTCGAGCGCAACGATGATGTGTCCGGAAAAAGCCGTGCACGCGTCTTGCAGGAAGCCTGGGTTTTTAACCGCCGCGGTCCCGATGATGATGTAGCCGACTCCGAGGTCGAGATAGTGCTCGATCGTGTCCAGGTCCCGGATGCCCCCGCCCAGTTGCACGGGCGGGGAATCCCCGAGCGCCTGCAGGATCGCGCGGATGACACTCTCGTTCTTGGGCTTGCCGGCCGCCGCGCCGTTCAGATCGACCAGGTGCAGCCGGCGCGCGCCTTCGGCCTTCCAGTGCCGGGCCATGCCGACGGGGTCCTCCGAGAACACCGTGGCGTCCTTCATCTTTCCCTGTTTCAGGCGGACGCAGTGTCCGTCCTTGATGTCAAGCGCCGGAATGATCAGCATTGAGTCGGGAAACAGCGCAAAGTCCGGGGCAACCCGGGACGGCCGATGGAAGGATTCAGGGATTCCAGTTGAGGAAGTTGGCGAGTAACCGCAGGCCCGCAATATCGCTCTTTTCCGGGTGGAACTGTACCGCAAAAACATTATCCCGTGCCACCGTGCAGGTAAAGGAGAGGCCGTAGTCGGTGGTGCCCCGTATCAGCGCGGCCTCCCCCGTCTGCGGAAAGTAGCTGTGGACGAAATAGAAGCGGGTGCCGTCCTCGATGCCCGACCACAGGGCGTGCGACGCGGACTGCTTCACGCGGTTCCAGCCGATGTGAGGAACCTTGAGCTTGTTTCCTTCGTGGTCGACCATGGCCTCGGCGGGAAAACAACGCACGGTTCCCGGGAGGAGCGCGAGTCCGGCCACATCGCCTTCGTCGCTGCGTTCGAAGAGCATCTGGAGCCCGATGCAGATTCCCAGAAACGGCCGGCTGCGGGCGGCTGCGAGGACCGCTGGACGCAACCCACGCGCATCCAGCTCGCGCATGCAATCCGGCATCGCGCCCTGGCCCGGAAATACGACCCGATCGGCGCCCGCTACGCGCGCCGGATCGGAGGTCACCTCGACCCTCGCGTGCGGCGCGACATGCTCCACCGCCTTGGAAACCGAATGGAGATTCCCCATGCCGTAATCGACAACCGCGACGTGCATTGCAGGGTCAGTCGAAAAGAGCCTAGAGCGTGCCCTTCGTGGATGGGATGGTTCCTTCCGCGCGCGGATCCGGCTCCAGCGCCATGCGCAGGGCCCGCGCGAACGCCTTGAACATCGTCTCGCACTGATGATGCGCGTTGTCCCCGCGCAGGTTGTCGATATGCAGCGTCACCTGGGCGTGGTTGGCAAAACCCTGGAAGAATTCGTGCACCAGATCCACGTCGAAGTCGCCGATCAGGGCGCGCTTGAACTTGACGTGGTACTCGAGGCCCGGCCGCCCGGAAAAATCGATCACGACGCGCGACAGCGCCTCGTCGAGCGGTACGTAGGCATGGCCGTAACGCCGGATGCCTTTCTTGTCGCCGACGGCACGCGCCACCGCCTGGCCCAGCGTGATCCCGACGTCCTCGACCGTATGGTGCGCGTCCACCTGCAGGTCGCCCTTTGCCCGAATATCGAGATCGAGCATCCCGTGGCGCGCAAGCTGCTCGAGCATGTGATCGAAAAACGGAATGCCCGTCGCAAGGTCCGCCCGCCCGCTGCCGTCGACATCGACCGAGAGGGCGATTTGCGTCTCGGTGGTCTTGCGGTCGGCGGTTGCTGAGCGCGGGGGCATTGCGGTAGAGCTTCAGCGCGATAGCCTACACGAAATCAGCCCTCGGCGAGCGCTTCCGCGAACGCGGCAAGACATCGCCGATTCTCCTCCGGCGTCCCGATGGTGAGTCGGACGCAATGATCGAGCAGCGGCACGCCGGTATGCAGGTTCTTGATCAGCACGCCGCGGCGACGCATGCCCTCGAAGACCCGGTGGGCGTCGGGAACGCGAACCAGGATGAAATTCGCGTCGCTTGGAAAAACCGTCACCCCGGGCAGCTTGCGCAGCTCGCCGTCCAGGCGCTCGCGCTCCGCGTTGATACTCCGCGCTTGCGCGTCGAGCACGTCGTAGTGCGCGAGGACGCGCTCGGCGACCAGCAGGGTCAGCACGTTGACGTTATAAGGGGGGCGCACCTTGTTGAATTCGCGGATCCACTCGGGCCGTCCGACGGCATAGCCGAGCCGTATGCCGGCGAGCCCGAGTTTGGACAGGGTGCGCATGATCACGAGGTTCGGAAATTCCGCCAGCCGCGTCATGAAGGTCTTGCGGGCGAATGGGTTGTAGGCCTCGTCGATCACCACCAGCCCCGGGGCTGCGGCGATGATTCGCGCAATGCCTTCGTCCGAAAACAGCATTCCCGACGGATTATTGGGGTAGTCGATGAACACGACCGCGGGCCGGCGTTCGGCCATGGCGCGCAAAAATGCGCCGACATCGAGCGTGAAGTCGGGGTTGAGGAGCACGCCGACGCAGGGCAATCCCGCGAACTGCGCATATTGGCTGAACATGAAGAAGGCGGGCCGAGGCGCGAGCACTACGGCCCCGGGACGCGCCACGCACTGCACGATGATGTGAATGATTTCGTCGGAACCGTTTCCGAGCAGAACGCCGTACTCCGGCCCGATGCCCATCACCTCACGCAGGCGCCTCATCAGAGCCGGGGCAGTCGGATCCGGATAGCGATTGATCTCGGCGTTTGCCACGACCTCGCCGATCTCGCGGCGCAGCGGCTCCGGCAACCGGTACGGGTTCTCCATCGCGTCGAGTTTCACCATGCCCTGCGCCGGCTGGACGTGATAGGCGGAGAGCGCGCGAATATCGTCTCGGATGATCTTTTCCGGCCCGGCGCTCACGGCTTTTCCTTGAGCGTCTTTCCCAATCGGAGCTCGGCCGAGCGCGCGTGCGCCTGGAATCCTTCACTTTTCGCGAGCGTCATGGCGAGCTTGCCTAGTGTCTGCGCCCCTTTGCGCGATACGTCGATGATGCTCGAGCGCTTCTGGAAGTCGTACACCCCCAACGGCGAGGAGAACCTCGCCGTGCGCGAAGTCGGCAGCACATGATTGGGGCCGGCGCAGTAGTCCCCAAGCGCCTCGGAAGAGTAACGCCCCAGAAAAATGGCGCCGGCGTGCCGGATCTTCTTCAGCCACTTCTTCGGTTCGGCGACCGAGAGCTCCAAGTGCTCCGGAGCAATGCGGTTGGCGATGTCGCATGCCTCGTCGAGGTTTTTCACTTTGATCAACGCGCCGCGCCGTGCGAGCGACTGCTCGATGATTTCCGCACGCGGCAGACCCGCAAGCAATCGGCCGATGCTTTCCTCCACTCGGTCGAGGAATGCTTTGTCGGGCGAAACCAGGATTGCCTGCGAAGTCTCATGATGTTCGGCCTGCGAAAACAGGTCCATTGCGATCCAGTCGGGCGCGGTCTCGCCATCGCAGATGACCAGAATCTCGGTCGGGCCGGAAATCATGTCGATGCCGACCGTGCCGAACACCCGGCGCTTTGCCGCTACCACCCAGGCGTTCCCGGGCCCCACGATCTTGTCGACTTGCGGGATGGTCTGCGTGCCGTAAGCCAGCGCAGCGATCGCCTGCGCGCCGCCGATGGTGAACACTCTATCGACTTCCGCAATCGCGGCGGCTGCGAGCACGAGCGGATGGGATTTTCCGTTTGGCGTGGGCACGCACATGATGAGCTCGCGGACCCCGGCGATCCTCGCCGGAATGGCGTTCATCAACACCGACGAGGGATAGGCCGCCAAGCCGCCGGGGACATACATTCCGACACGCTCGAGCGGCGTCACGCGCTGGCCGAGTGTCGTGCCATCGGCCTCCGTGAATTGCCATGACTTCGCAGCTTGCCGCCCGTGATACTTGCGGATGCGCACCGCGGCCTGCTCGAGCGCCGCGCGCTCGCCGCCCTCCAATCCCGAGCGCGCCTTTTCGATTTCTCGGCGCGGCAGCTCCAGATCGGCGACCCGCGCCACCTTGACCCGGTCGAAGCGTTCCGTGTACTCGAGCACGGCCGCGTCGCCCCTTGCGCTCACGCCGGCGAGAATCGCTGCGACGTCGTCCTCGACTTTCCGGTCGAACGTCGTGTCGAACGCGGTGAGCGCCTTGAGACGCGCGTCGAAATCAGGGTCCGTCGTCGATAGACGGGCGATCTCAGGCATGCGTCGCCGCGGCCTTCGTGAACTGGTCGAGGAGCGGCTCGATGGCGTCGCGCTTGAGCTTGAGCGCCGCCTGGTTGACGATCAGGCGCGCGCTGATCGGCCGGATCTCCTCGACCGCGTGCAGCCGATTGGCGCGCAAGGTGTCGCCGCTGGAAACCAGATCGACGATGGCGTCGGCGAGACCCACGAGCGGCGCGAGCTCCATCGAACCGTAAAGCCTGATCAGATCGACGTGCACGCCCTTCGCCGCGAAGTGCTCGCGCGCGGTCTGCATGTACTTGGTCGCCACGCGCAGGCGCGCACCCTGGCGCACCGCGCCCGAATAATCGAAGCCTTCCGGAACCGCGACCACCATGCGGCACGATGCGATGCCGAGGTCGAGCGGTTGGTACAGCCCCTCGCCGCCGTGCTCGAGGAGCACGTCCTTGCCTGCGATCCCCAGCTCGGAGGCGCCGTACTGAACGTAGGTGGGAACGTCCGGAGCACGCACGATGAGCAGCCGCAGGTCGCTGCGGCTCGTGCGCAGGATGAGTTTGCGCGAGCTGTCGGGATCGTCGAGCGTTTCGATGCCCGCCGCGGCGAGCAGCGGCAGCGATTCATCGAAGATCCGGCCTTTGGAAAGCGCGAGGGTGATCACGGTGGAATGGGTCCAAAGAAGATTTTACCGCAAAGAACGCGAGGACCGCGAAGGAAAACCTTATTTTTCATGACGTTCCGAAAATTCCGGAACGGTTCCGGCATCTCCCGGCGCGGGTCAATGAACGCGCTTGATGCGCGCGCCCAGCTGCGCGAGCTTCTCCTCGATGCATTCGTAACCGCGATCGAGGTGATAGATCCGATCGACCCGGGTCTCGCCCTCGGCGACGAGACCCGCGATCACGAGGCTCGCCGAGGCACGCAGGTCGGTCGCCATGACGGTCGCGCCCTGCAGCTTCGGAACGCCGCGCACGATAGCCGTGTTTCCCGAGATCTCGATGTCGGCGCCGAGACGCTGCATTTCCAGCGCATGCATGAACCGGTTCTCGAAAATAGTCTCGGTGATGACGGCAGTGCCTTCGGCGATCGCGTCCAGAGCCATCAGCTGCGCCTGCATGTCGGTCGGGAAAGCCGGATAGGGCGCGGTGCGGACGTTGACCCCCTTGGGCCTGCCGCGCATCGTGAGCGAGAGGCTTCCGTCCCCCGTTTGCAGTTGCGCGCCCGCTTCGCGGAGCTTTTCGAGGACTGCATCGAGGATGCCGGCGTTCGCTCCGTGAAGAGTGACTTGGCCGCCGGTCGCTGCGGCCGCCGCGAGGAAGGTTCCGGTTTCGATGCGGTCGGACATGATGCGGTGCCGGCCCCCGTGCAGCCGGGCCACGCCCTCGATCGTGATGACGTCGGTTCCCGCACCCTTGATGCTCGCGCCCATCGCCGAGAGGCATTGGGCAAGGTCCACGACCTCGGGCTCGCGAGCGGCGTTCTCGAGGGTGGTCGTGCCCTCGGCGAGGCACGCCGCCATCATGAGGTTCTCGGTCCCCGTGACGGTCACCAGATCCAACAGGATGCGGGCCGCCTTCAGCCGCCTAGCCTTCGCCCAGATGTAACCCTGCTCGACCGAGATTTCGGCGCCGAGCGCGGCAAGACCCTTGACGTGCAGGTCCACGGGCCGCGTCCCGATGGCACATCCGCCCGGGAGCGACACTCGAGCTTCGCCGCAGCGCGCAAGGAGCGGGCCGAGAACCAGGATCGAAGCGCGCATCGTCTTCACCAGGTCGTAGGGGGCGAGCGGATCGGACAGACGCTCCGCCTTGAGGGACAGACCCAGCCGGTCATCGAGCGAGACTTCCACCCCCATTTGCGCGAGCAGCCGGAGCATCGTGCTCACGTCCCTCAGGTGAGGCACGTTGGAGAGCGTGAGCTGCTCGTCGGTCAGCAGTGCCGCGCACATGAGCGGGAGCGCCGCATTTTTCGCGCCCGAAACGCGGATCTCGCCCGAGAGCGGAACGCCGCCCTGGATGATGAGCTTATCCATTCGCGGCTTCCTCGGGGGTGAGCGTGCGCATCGACAGCGCATGAATCTCCTCGCGCATGCGCTCGCCGAGCGCCGCATAGACGAGCTGATGGCGCTGCACGCGGCTCTTGCCGCGGAACGCCTCGCTCACGACGAGCGCTTCGAAGTGTTCTCCGTCGCCTACGACGCGTACCGCGCTGCACTGCAGCCCCTTCTCGATGTAGCTCTGAACCTGCTCCGGCGTCACCATGCTAGTGCCTCAATCTGTAACCGCTCTTGAGCATCGTGAGCGTGATTGCGGAAACCACGCCCAGAAAGGCCGTCACGACGGCCAGGCTCCGAAACGGGTTGACGTCCGAAACGCCGAAAAAACCGTAGCGGAACCCGTCAATCATGTAGAAAAACGGGTTGAAATGCGAGATCCCTTGCCAGAAAGCCGGGAGCGAATGAATCGAGTAGAACACTCCCGAAAGAAAGGTGAGGGGCATGATGAAGAAGTTCTGGAAAGCTGCGACCTGGTCTATTTTCTCGGCCCAGATTCCCGCGATCATCCCGAGCGAGCCCAGCACGGCGCTCGCGGAGAAGGCAAACGCGATGATCCACAGCGGGCGGCGAAATTCGATTTCGACGAAAGGCAGCGTGACCAGCAGCACCGCCGCGCCGACGACCATCCCCCGCGCGGCCGCGGCCAGCACGTAGGCGGCGAAGAACTCCCAGTAGGCGAGCGGCGGCAGCAGCACGAAGATGATGTTGCCCGTCATCTTGGATTGGACGAGCGACGATGAGCTGTTGGCAAAGGCATTCTGCAGCACTGACATCATTACCAGGCCCGGAACCAGGAACGCCGCGTATGGAACCGCGTCGTAGATCCGGATCCGGCCTTCCATGACGTGGCTGAAGATGAACAAGAAGAGGACCGCGGTGAGCACCGGCGCGCCGATCGTCTGCGTGCTCACCTTCCAGAAGCGCAGCACTTCCTTGTACAGCAGTGTGGGGAATCCGCTCATGAGCGTTGCATCACGTCGACGAAGGCGTCTTCGAGATCGGGCTGCATCAGCTCCATTTCCTCGATGCGGCAGCCGGCCTTGCGGATGCACGCGAGAGCCTGCTCGACGTCCTCGAAGCCCTTCAAGCGCAGGATGTGGGCTTCCGCGGTGCTGCCGTGCTCCAGGGGGCGCAGCTCGCCGGGGAGCTCGCCGCTCAAACGCAGGCGAAGAAACAGGTGGTGCACGCGCTTGAGCAGGTTGGCGGTGGAATCGAGCGCCACGACGCGCCCCTGTTTGAGCATCGCGATGCGCTCGCAAAGCGCCTCGGCTTCCTCCAGGTAGTGCGTCGTCAGCACGATGGTGTGGCCGTCGCGGTTGAGCCTCCGGATGAACTGCCACAGCGCCTGGCGAAGCTCGACGTCGACGCCCGCGGTCGGTTCGTCGAGCACGATCACGGGCGGCTTGTGCACCAGGGCCTGCGCCACGAGCACCCGCCGCTTCATCCCGCCCGAGAGCGCGCGCATGTTGACCTCGGCTTTGGAAGCGAGGTCGAGGTGCCGCATCACCTCTTCGATCCACGCGCCGTTGTCGCGCACTCCGAAATAGCCCGATTGGAAGCGCAAGGTCTCGCGCACGGTGAAGAACGGATCGAATACCAGTTCCTGGGGGACGACCCCGAGGGAACGGCGTGCGGCGCGATAGTCGGCGCGTACATCATGCCCCATCACCCTGGCCGAGCCCCGGTCTGCGCGCGCGAGGCCCGCGAGAACGCTGATCAGAGTAGTCTTGCCCGCTCCATTGGGTCCGAGCAACCCGAAAAACTCTCCCTGCCGGATCTCGAGGTCGATCCCCGAGAGCGCCTGCAGCTCGCCGAAGCGCTTGTGGACGTCGCGGACTTCGATCGCGGCAGGCATGCCGATGGTCGGCCGCGCGAAAGATCAGCTCGAAGCCGACTGAAGCAGCTCGGACACTCCGTAGAGTTTGGCGAGATTCTGCATCGCAGCGGGCAAGTTGGCGAGGCGCAATCCGCTCCTGCTTTCTGCGGCCCGACGCAGCCACTCCAGGGCAAGGGCTACCGCGGCGGAATCGACTTCGGTCACATCGCGGAAGTCGACCACGCGCACGCCCTGCCGCAAGTGTTCCCCCGCAGTTCCGATCAGCCCCGGTACGGTGTCGAGCGTCACCGGGCCTTCGAGAACGAGCGAGTCGCCCTCTCGACGGATCACGCCTTGCCTGCCTTCGAGCGCTCTGGCTGGCGGTTTTTCGCAGCCAGCGATTTGATCAGGCCCTCCACGCCGTTCTCGCGGACTTCGCTAGCGAAGGTGTCGCGGTAGGTCGTAACCAAGCTCACCCCGCCGACCTTGACGTCATAGACTTTCCACCCGTTGGGGGTTTTTTCCATCTCGTAGTCGATTGAAACCGGCTGGGACGACCCCGACGGCTTCACTTCGGATCTTACGGTGACCTCGGTATCCTCGGGCTTGGCGCGCAGCGGCTTGTAATCGATCTGCTGATCGCGGTAATTGGAGATCGCCGTCGAATAAGTCCGGACCAGCAGCGTCTTGAATTCATCGGCAAGAATCTTTTGTTGCTCCGGCGAGGCGAGCCGCCAGTTGCGCGCCATGGCGATCCGGGTCATCCGGATGAAGTTGAAATGCGGGACGATCTTCGCCTCGATCAGATCGGCGGCCTTTTTCGTGTCGCCCGCCTGAATGTCCTTGTCCTTCTTGAGGATGGCGACGACCTCCTCGCTGATCGATTTCACCAGGACGTCGGGCGCAAGCTGCTGAGCCAGCGCGAGGGGGACCAGCAATGCAAATAACAGGTAGAAAGAGTTTTTCATGGCGATTCGATCCGATCACTTGGTGGATTCATCATCCGGTTCCTCACGTTCCCTCGGCGGGTCACCGTCGTAGACGAGGTTGCGTCGGCGCTGCAGCCAGGCATCGCGCACGAACGCGTATTTGTCGAGCGCGGCCTGTTCGATAACGCTCGAGGCATCGAGCAGGTTGGCACGGGCGCCGATCGCGCGCGTCGCGTAGAGGGAGTTGTGCACGGGAACCCCGTCGATCTGGAAAACAAGGTCGGCTTGGGTATCGAGCAGCAAGCCGAAACCGTCGCGGATCGTGGAAGGACCGAGGATCGGCAGAACCAGGTACGCGCCGCTGCCGACGCCCCAGGAACCCAAGGTCTGGCCGAAATCTTCATTGTGCTTTGGGAATCCCAACTCGGAGGCGAAGTCGAAAATGCCGGCGATCCCGAACGTCGAATTGAAGAGAAACCGCCCGAAGTCGTCTACCCCATGCTGAAATTTGCCTTGCAGCACGTCATTCATCGAAATCCAGATGTCCTCGAGGTTGGAAAAGAAATTCGAAACACCGGTGCGGACGGTTCCCGGCAGCACGGCGCGGTAGGCTCTCGCAACCGGTTTGATCACCGCCCTGTCCGCGGCATCGTTGAAGCCGAACACCGCCCGGTTGAGCGGCTCGAGAGGATCGGCCGGGTTGCCACCAGAAGTGGCGCAGCCAGCCGACGTTCCCGCCAGCAGCAGCACCGCGCACAGCCTCTTCGCTTTCACCACGCGGTCGGCTTTCCTTCAATCCTACTTCTTGCCGTCCCCTTCGGCGGCTTTATTGTACAGGAACTGACCGATCAAATTCTCCAGCACGACCGCGGACTGCGTGAGTTTCAAGGTATCGCCGCCTTTCAGGTTGACCGAATCGCCGCCGGGCGACACGCCGATGTACTGCTCGCCGAGCAGGCCCGCGGTCATGATCTTCGCCGAACTGTCCTTGGGAAACTTGAAGCGGCCATCGACGTTGAGCGTCACCACCGCCTCGAAGCTCTCGTTGTCGAAATGAATCTCGCTGACCCGGCCGACGACCACGCCGGCGCTTTTCACCGGCGCGCGGACTTTTAGGCTTCCGATGTTGTCGAACTTGGCCTGAATCTGATACGTATCCCCTGCCGAAAACGAGGCGAGGTTCGCCACCTTCAGGGACAGGAACAGCATCGCGCCGATGCCGATCACCGCGAAAATCCCCACCCACAGGTCCAGTTCTTTGCGCGTCATCATGACTAGGTTCCTCTGAACATCAGTGCCGTCAATACGACGTCGAGCGCGAGGATCGCGAGCGACGAAGTGACCACCGTACGCGTGGTCGCGCCCGAAACGCCCTCGGCGGTCGGCGCCGCGTCGTAGCCTTCATACACGGCGATCCAGGCCACCGCCACCCCGAAAACCAGGCTCTTGATCACGCCGTTCAAGACGTCTTCGCGAAAATCCACCGCCGCCTGCATCTGCGACCAGAACGAGCCCTCGTCGACACCGATCAGCTGCACGCCGACGAGGTAGCCGCCGAACACCCCCATCGCGGAGAAAAGCGCCGCGAGCAGGGGCATGGAAATCACGCCGGCCCAAAAACGTGGAGCGACCACGCGAGCGATGGGATCGACCGCCATCATTTCCATCGCCGCAAGCTGCTCGGTCGCTTTCATCAACCCGATCTCCGCGGTAATCGCGCTCCCCGCGCGGCTGGCAAAGAGCAATCCCGCGACGACGGGGCCAAGCTCACGCACCAGCGACAGGCTCACCAGCACCCCGAGTACCTCCGAGGAACCGAACCGCACGAGCGTGTCGTAGCCCTGCAGGGCCAGGACCATCCCGACGAACAGCCCCGACACGAGGATGATGATGAGCGACAGCACCCCGGTGAAGTAGATTTCGCGAATCGTCAGATGGAAGCGCCGAAAGCTCGCCCCCGACTCCTTGAGCGTGAACCACAGGAAGCGGAACGCGAACCCGAGGCGCCAGACCCAGTTGTTGATGATGCGCGCGCCGAGCGCGCGCAGGAGCTCCGCGATGCGCTCGGTCATTGCGCGAGCAGATCCTGCCGATAATCCGGCGCCGGGTAATGGAACGGGACCGGCCCATCGGGCTCGCCATAGACGAACTGGCGAAGCGACGAAAGTCCCGCCGCACGCACCTGGTCGGGGGTGCCTTGAAATTCGACCTTTCCTACGGACATGTAGTAGACGTAATCGACCAGTTCGAGCGCTTCGGCCACGTCGTGAGTTACGACGATCGAAGTCGCGCCGAGCGAGTCGTTGAGCCGCCGGATCAGCTGGCCGATGACTCCGAGGGAAATCGGGTCGAGGCCCGTGAAAGGTTCGTCATACATCATGAGCATCGGGTCGAGCGCAATCGAGCGCGCAAGCGCCACGCGACGCGCCATGCCGCCGGAGAGCTCCGAGGGCATGAGATCCGCGGCGCCGCGCAAGCCCACCGCCTGCAGCTTCATGAGCGCGAGGTCGCGAATGATCGACTCAGGCAGGTTCGTGTGCTCGCGCATCTGGAACGCCACGTTTTCGAACGAGGACAGATCGGTGAAAAGGGCGCCGAACTGGAACAGCATGCCCATCCTGCGCCGCAGAGCGAAAAGCTCCGGATCGCTGAGTTTGTTGACCACGCGGCCGGCGACGCGAACTTCACCGCGGTCGGGCAAAAGCGCTCCGCCGATCACACGAAGGAGCGTTGTTTTCCCGCACCCGGACAAACCCATGATGGCGACCACCTTGCCTTGGGGAACGACGAGGTTGATGTCTTTCAAAACCTGGCGCTCGTCGTAGCCGAACGTGACGTTCTGGACCTCGACCAGATTGCTTGTCGCCACGATTTCCTGCTCGGGATTACGCGAAGGGCGAATTCTAGCCCAGAAAGGCGCGCCACGACATACCTGGGCCGCTCTCGAGCGATCGCGCGGCAATCGGAGTTTCGCCGTGAAAGAGCGCCGTCTTTGCGCTATCATCGACGCCTCCCCACGAAGGGCTGCCTTATGCCCGAGCCGTCGGTTCGATTCCTCGGAGTGAGCAAGAGCTTTGGTCGCGCCGAAGTGCTGCGCGGAATCGATCTCGACGTTCATTCGGGCGAGTGCGTGGGCCTGGCCGGTGTGAACGGCGCCGGCAAGACCACCTTGATCAAGTGCCTGCTCGACTTCTGCGACCTCGATTCGGGTGCGATCGAGATCCACGGCACCGCGCACCGCCGTCCGCGGGCCCGCGCGCGTCTTGCGTTCCTGCCCGAGCGATTTACCGCCCCATACTTTCTCACCGGTCGCGAGTTCATAGCGATGATGCTGCGATTGTTCGAATGCCGATACGAGGAGGAGCGCGTTCGCGCAATGTTCGCTGCGCTCGATCTGGAGGTCGCTGCCCTCGACAAGCCGGTCCGCGCCTATTCGAAGGGCATGACCCAGAAACTGGGGCTTGCCGCCTGCTTTCTTTCGCAACGCGATCTGTACGTTCTCGACGAGCCCATGAGCGGCCTGGACCCCAAGGCACGCGACCGCGCCAGGGACCTGCTCCTGAACCTCAAGTCCGAGGGGCGAACCCTGCTTTTCACCTCGCATTCGCTCGCCGACGTCGAGGAGGTCTGCGACCGCGTCACGGTTCTCCACGAGGGAACGATGGCCTACGCGGGCTCGCCCGGCGGGCTGCGCGAGCGCTACGGGGAAACGTCGCTGGAGCGCGCCTTCCTGAAATGCATCGAAGCCCATGCCTGAAGATCGCCATCCCAGCCTGTTGATCGTCGACGACGATCCACTCATCACCGAGACCCTGTCCTACGCGCTCGGAAAGGACTTCGAGGTCATGGTGAGCGATTCGCGCCACCATGCCGTGAGTCTGCTGAGGCAGCTCGACGAGGCCCCGCAGCTCGCGCTGGTCGATCTCGGCCTACCCCCCATGCCCCACCGGCCCGACGAGGGCTTCCAGCTGATCAGCGACTTGCTCGCGCATTCCCCGACCATGAAGATCCTGGTGCTCTCTGGCCAGAACGACGCTGCCAACGCGAGGCACGCGCGCACGCTCGGCGCGGCGGAGTTCGTCGCCAAGCCGAGCGATCCGGAGAATCTCAAGAAGATCCTGCTGCACGCCCTCCAGTTTCGCGCGGCCGAAATTTCGGGAGAAGGAATCGCCGAGACCGACCCCCTGGTCGGCAAGAGCCCCGCGCTGCAGAAGCTGAAGAGTCAGATCAGCCAATACGCCGACTCGCCCTTTCCGGCGCTCATCGAAGGCGAATCCGGGACCGGCAAGGAAGTGGTGGCGAACCTTCTCCATCGCCTTTCGTGGAGGCGCGTGAAGCCGTGGTTCGCTCTGAACTGCGCGGCGATCGCGCCGACCTTGGTCGAGCCCACGCTTTTCGGCTACACCAAGGGCGCGTTCACCGGCGCGACGCAGAACAAATCAGGCTATTTCGAAGATGCGAGCGACGGAACGCTGTTTCTGGATGAGATCGGCGAGTTGCCCCTGGAGCTGCAAGCCAAGCTTCTGCGCGTGCTCGAGAACGGCGAGTTCCAGCGTGTCGGCGAGACCCAGCAGCGTTTCTCGCGTTCCCGGGTGATCGCCGCCACCAATCGCGACCTGCGCCAGGAAGTCAGGAAAGGGAACTTCCGCGCCGACCTGTATCACCGGCTGTCGGTGTTCACGATCGAGGTGCCGTCGCTGCGCGAGATGGACGACGATCGCACGCTGCTGCTCGAGCACTACCGCAAGTTCTACGCGGAGCAAGCGAAGCTCGCGCCGTTCGCGCTGGACGATTCAGCGCAAAAGGCCTGGCGCGACTATCACTTTCCGGGCAACGTGCGCGAGCTGCGCAACGTCGTCATCCGGCTGACCACCAAGTACGCCGGGCAGAAGCTGTCCCTTGCGGAACTCGAGCCCGAATTCGATTTGGAAGCGCAGGCCGACGGCGCACCGGGATTGCCGTCGGATCCGGGAACGCTCATCGAGCAGGCGCAGCGCCATCTGCAGCGCGAGCGCAGCTTCAATCTCGACCAGATGCTCAAGGCGTGGGAACAGGGGTACATCGAGGCCGCGATGAAGCTCACGCGAGGCAACGTCAGTCAGGCGGCCAAGATGCTCGGCATCAATCGAACGACCTTGTACTCCCGCATGGAATCGGCGCAGAAGCAGCAATAGGGCCAGCGGCCCGCTCCGGGAGGGATCGATGTATCTGGACCATTTCGGGTTGAAAGAGCCGCCCTTTCGCATCACCCCCGACACCGATTTCTTCTTTCAGGGCGCCAACCGCGGGGCGACCCTCGAAGCCCTGCTCTACGCCATTACCCATGACGAGGGCATCGTCAAGGTCTCCGGCGAGGTCGGCAGCGGCAAGACGATGTTGTGCCGCGTGCTGATGGAGCGGCTGCCTGCGACGGTCGAAACCATTTACCTCGCCAATCCGTCGCTGTCGCGCGACGAAATCCTGTTCGCAATCGGCGACGAGCTGAAGCTCCCGCTGGAAAAAGGACCGCGCATTCTTCGGGCGCTGCAGGAGCATCTCATCCGCCTCTTCGGCGAGGGCCGCCGGGTGGTGGTGCTGATCGACGAAGCGCACGCGATGCCCGACGAAACCCTCGAGGAGATCCGGCTGTTGTCGAATCTCGAATCGAATCGCCACAAGCTGCTGCAGATCGTGCTCTTCGGGCAGTCCGAGCTCGACGAGCACCTCGACACGGCGGGCATGCGGCAGCTGAGGGAGCGCATCACGCAAAGCTTTCACTTGGAACCCCTGGTGCGCAGCGATATCGAGAGCTACATCGACTTTCGCATGCGCGCCGCGGGCTACCGGGGTCCCGCGGTTTTCAATCCGAGAGCAATCAAGCTCATTGCAAGCGCCTCACAGGGTCTCACGCGCCGCGTCAACATTCTCTCGGACAAGGCCCTGCTCGCCGCGTACGCGGCCGGCACCCATGCCGTCACTCACGCTGAAGCCAGAAGGGCCGTGCGCGACACCGAGTTCTATCGAGCACGGACCGGCATGCAAAGGATCTGGATCGGCGCGACAGCGCTCGCCGCCGGCCTTGCGCTCGGATGGGGAACCCACATGCTCCTTCCGACCGGTCGGCCAAGCAACGCGTCCAGCCCCCCGTCAGCACCGGCGAGCAGCGCCGCGGCTGAAACGCCTGCGCGGTCTGCGCAAGCCGCGATGCCCCCTGTTTCGGGTTTGTCTCCGTCCGCGAGCGCGGATGTGTCGGCGCTCAAACACAGCGCGGAAAGCTCGACACCGGCGCAGCCGGTGCCTCCCGGGGGAGGTGAGCTCGCCCGCAGGCGCTTTGCCGCAACGCAGGAGTGGCTGAAGGGCGCCCCGGGGCGCCGCTACGCAATCCAGTTGGCCATCGTCAATTCGAAAGAACTAGGGCAACTGGAAGACTTCTTGCTTCGAATATCGAGGATCCTGCCGGTCAGCGAGCTTTTCGTGTACAGCGTGAAGATCGACGGCCAGCAGCATTACCGTGTCGCCTACGGATCCTACGCGAGCCCGGATCAAGCGCTGGCCGCCATAAGAGGATTGCCACCGGTGATTTCCGCGTACCATCCGTACTATCGGAGCGTGGAGAGAATGCGCAGCCAGAATCGCCAATGACAATCGCCCGGTTTGCGCGGGCCGCCGAAGGTCCAATCGGAGGGGCGCTGTGGTTCTTTTGGTTTGTTAAATCAGTTTGTTACGTGGTATTGTTATACTTCTACGGAAAAATGTTCCGGGTCGGGGCAAAAAGGGAATCGGAGGCCACCTTGCGACGCATTTCGCTGGCGGGTGTTTTGTTCGTGCTCGGGGCGTGCGCCCACGCGCCAATTCAGCCATCGGGCACGCACCTTCGGGCCGAGGAGCCGGCGCCTTCCGGATCCGTGCCTGCCCCAATACAAATCTCCACGCTGCTGCCCAAACCCAAACCGACCCAGCGACCCGAGACCTACAGCGTGGTGGTCAACGGGGTCAGGGCGCAGGAGCTCCTGTTCGCGCTTGCGCGAGATGCCAAGCTGAACATAGACATTCATTCCGGAATCACCGGGACGGTCACGCTCAATGCGATCGAGCAGACCTTGCCGCAGCTCCTGTCGCGAATTTCCAAGCAGGTCGACATGCGCTGGGAACTGGACGGCCCGAACCTGATCGTCATGCCGGATTCCCCGTACCTGCACACATACCGGATCGATTACCTCAACATGGAGCGCACCTCCACCGGTACCGTCGGCGTCTCTTCGCAAATCGGCACCGGCGGCGGGACCGCGGGCGGGGGAGGGGCCGGGGCGGCAGGTGCGACGGGCGGCGGCAACAGCTCCAGCACGACGGTCCGCAATACTTCGGACAACAAGTTCTGGGCCACGCTCGAAAAGAACATCAAGGACATCCTGCACGAGACCGACAAGGTCCTGCCCACCGGCGCTCCCCAGTCCACCCTTGTTCAGGCGTCAACGGGCGCGCCCGGATCCGCTCCCCAGGCGCCGACCGCGCCCAACGTCAGCTTTCGGGAAGCGGCAGCGGTGATCGTCAATGCTGAAGCGGGCCTCGTCATCGTGCGCGCGACCTCGCGGCAGCATGAAAAAATCCAGGAATTTCTCGACCAAGTCCTGGCGAACGCAAGGCGCCAGGTGCTGATCGAGGCGACCATCGCCGAAGTGCAGCTGAACAACCAGTATCAGCAGGGCATCGATTGGTCGGCCCTGCGCACGCGGGGGCTCACGACCATCTCGGGCAGCCAAATTTCCTCGGGGAACGTTACGACCAACCCCCTCTTTCCGTTCGGCATTGGCGCAACGCCTCCGTCGAGCCTTCCGAGTGCCTCCACGATCCCGAATCTACTCACGCTCGCCGTCTCGAGAGGAACGAACATCGCGGGCGTTCTCCAGCTGCTTGAATCCTTCGGGACGGTGCGCGTGCTCTCGAGTCCCAAAATCTCGGTCCTCAACAACCAAACGGCGCTGCTTCGGGTAGTCGATAACATTGTTTACTTCACCGTGCAGGTAACCATAGTGGCGACCGCAAATGTGGCTGCCACTACGGCAACAAACACCTCACCGGTCACGGTTCCGGTGGGGTTCGTGATGAACATCACGCCTCAGATCAGCGACAACGACACGATCCTCCTGAATGTGAAGCCGACCACGACGCGGCTGGTGAAATTCGTCAACGATCCCAACCCCGACCTGGCCAAGGCGGGGGTGCAGAATCCGGTTCCGCAATTGCGTATGCGGGAATTGGAGTCGCTGATCAAGGTCAACAGCGGCCAGATCGCGGTGCTGGGCGGATTGATCGAGGACTCGGTCAACGATATCGAGGATACCATTCCGATCATCAACTCCATCCCGATCATCGGATCGCTCTTCAGCTCGCGCAACCGCAACAACGCGAAGACCGAGCTGGTCGTTTTTCTGCGCCCCGTCGTAATAAGGGATCCAAGCATCGACGGCGACTTCCGCTCGTTCCGAACGATGATTCCGGGTGAGGATTTCATTTCGCGGCCCAACCCTGGCAAGGCTGGGACTCCCGAGTTCTCGAGATGAGCCTGCTCCTCGAAGCGCTGAAAAAAGCCGAGCTCGCCAAGCAGGTCGCCAAAGCGGAGGCGCCCGCTCCGGAGCCCAAGTCCGAGCCGGCACCCGGGGTGATCACCCGGGAGAAGCTGCCCGACATCTCGCAGCCGCTGGAGATCCTCACCGACGATTTGCCCTCGTCGGAAACGAAGGCCGCGGAGACGGCCGCGGCAAGGCCCGAATTGTCGCTGGAGGAACAGCACAGGTTCGAGCCTGCGGCGCAGCCGATGCCTGCGATGAACGAATTCGCACGCACGTCTGAGCGAGCTCAAGCCCAACAGCTCTTTCAGGTGAAGGAGATGGACTACAACCCGCGTCGGCCGTTTTATCTCACTCTGGGGGCGCTTGCCGTGGTCGGAGTGTGCTACGTCGGCTATGTATGGTGGCAAATGCGCCCGAAGTACGCCGTCCCTCCGGCGGAATTGCAAGCCCGTCCGGTCGCGGCACCCGCGCCGCCCGCCGTGGCGTCCGCCCCCGTCGCGACACCTTCCCAGCCCGATGCAGCGCCCCCTCCGCCGGCGCCGCAGGCCGCGGTCCCGGCACCGGCGCGCACCGCAGTGCCGACAATTCCCCCGATACAGCCGGTGCGTCCGCCGCGGCCGAGGTCGCAACCGGCCTCGGGTACGCTCGCTTCCTCGGCGGTGCGGCCCGAATCCGCGTCGGAATCGACAGTATCCGCTTCGCCGCGGGCAGGCGAGGTGCTCGCGCCGATCGCGATCAACGCCCCCACGCTGGGCGTCGATCCGCTGGTCGAACAGGGGTACCAGGCGTTCCAGAGGAACGACCTCGTCGCCGCCCGCGACGCATACCAGCGGGCGCTCGCGCGCGAGCCGACCAACCGCGACGCGCTGCTCGGCCTCGCGGCGATCGATGTGCGCAGCGGCCAGCTCAACTCCGCCGAAGCGCGTTATCTCAAGTTGCTCGAGATGGATCCGCGCGACAGCCACGCCGCGGCGAGCCTCATTTCGCTGCGCGGCCAGCTCGACCCGGTGGCCTCGGAGAGCCGCTTGAAAAACCTCATCGCAACCCAGCCCGAGTCCGCGCTTCTTCACTTCTCGCTCGGCAACCAGTACGCGCAGCAGGCGCGCTGGAGCGAAGCGCAGGCGGCGTACTTCAAGGCTCATTCGGTCGATCCGGAAAATGCCGACTACGTCTTCAATCTCGCCGTCAGTCTCGACCAGCTGCACCAGGGAAAGCTCGCGCTCGAGTTCTACCAGCGCGCGCTTGCCCTGACCGACCGGCGTGCGGCGAGCTTCGACCCCGCCCGGGCGCGGCTGCGCGTGCAGGAGCTGAGTAAATAGCCCTCTCGATGAATTCCCCGCGCCTCAGCGCTCAGGCGATTTCGCCGCAGGCCAAGCGCCATATCGGGCAGATCTTGATCTCGCAGGGGATCCTCACCGAGGATCAGCTGCGGATCGCGCTGCTCGAGCAGCTCAAGACCCATCAGCCCGTCGGAAAGCTCCTCGTAAATCTGGGCTTCGTGTCCGAAGCCACGCTGCGCGACGCCTTGTCCGAAAAACTCGGCCTGCAGAGCGTCGACCTCACGCAGATCGTCGTCGACTCGATGGCCCTGAAGCTCGTGCCGCGCGAATTCTCCAAGCGACACACCATTTTCCCGGTCGCGCTCGACCGCGAGGCGCGCAAGCTCATCATCGCGATTGCCGACACGAACAACATCGTGGCGCTGGACCAGGTGCGGGCGCAGCTGCGCGGGGAGTTCGCGCTCGAGATGCGGCTCGCTGGCGAGGGCGAGATCGGCCGGGCTATCGACCAGTACTACGGCCACGATTTTTCGATCGACGGGATCCTGCACGAGATCGAGACCGGCGAGATCGATTACCAGAGCCTCCAGGCGTCCGGCGACGCCTATTCGCAACCGGTCGTGCGCCTCATTTCGGCGCTCCTCGCGGACGCCGTCGAGCGGGGCGCCTCCGATATTCACTTCGAGCCGGAGCAGAGTTTTCTGCGCATCCGCTATCGCATCGACGGGGTGCTGCGCCAGATAAGGTCCCTCCACAAGACGTATTGGCCGGCGATGGCCGTGCGCATCAAGGTGATGTCGAAGATGAACATCGCCGAAACACGCGCCCCACAGGACGGGCGCATCTCGCTGATGCTAACGGGCCGCGCGGTCGATTTCCGCGTCTCGTCGCAAGCGACCACGCACGGCGAGAACATCGTGCTGCGCATTCTCGACCGGCAGAAAGGGATCGTTCCGCTCGACGGACTGGGACTCGAAGCGGCCCAGCTTCAGCTTCTCAAGAAAATGATCGCGCGGCCCGAAGGCATCATCCTGGTCACAGGTCCCACCGGCAGCGGCAAGACGACGACGCTCTACTCGGTGCTCAATCACATCAATAACGACGGCCTCAACATCATGACGCTGGAGGATCCGGTCGAATATCCCATGACGCTGATCCGGCAGACCTCGATCAACGAAGCCGCCAAGATGGATTTCGGCAACGGCATCCGTTCTCTCATGCGGCAGGACCCCGATGTGATCCTGGTCGGCGAGATTCGCGACGAGGACACGGCCACCATGGCGTTCCGCGCGGCGATGACCGGACATCAGGTCTATTCGACGCTCCACACCAACTCGGCGGCCGGCGCGATTCCCCGGCTTCTCGACATCGGCATCGTCCCGGACGTCCTCGCCGGCAACATCATCGGCATCGTCGCGCAGCGCCTGGTCCGCAAATTGTGCAAGCATTGCAAGCAGGCTCATCAGGCGAACCCTGGCGAGTGCGGCATGGTGGGAGCGCGGGCCGATCGTCCACCGACCCTGTACCGCGCGGTCGGCTGCGACCAATGCGAGTATCAGGGCTATCGGGGTCGCATGGCCATCATCGAGATCCTGAAGATGGACGGTGAACTCGACGAGCTGATCGCGCACCGCGCCACCGGCCGGGAATTGCAGAAGTCGGCCTTGGCGAGGGGCTTTCGCACGCTGGCCGACGACGGCGTTCGCCGGGTCCTCGACGGGTCGACCGCGCTCGATGAGCTGATGCGCGTGGTCGACCTCACCGACCGGATGTAAGCGCGGGCCCGCGCAGGGCCGACGCAATCGAACATGGCACTCTTTGCCTACAAGGCCGTAGATACCCGGGGAAAGACGATGCTCGGCCAGATCGAGGCGATCAATCTGGTCGATCTCGAGCTGCGTCTGAAGCGCATGGGGCTGGACCTGGTGCGGGGCGGGCCGACTCGTTACGGCGGAAGCCTCCTTCGCTCGGGCGAAATCAAGCGCGCGGAGCTCATCAACTTCTGCTTCCACATGGAGCAGCTCATCGCGGCCGGGGTACCGCTCGTCGAATCGCTGATCGACCTTCGCGACAGCATCGAAAATGCCCGATTTCGCGAAGTCATGTCGGGAGTCATCGAGAGTATCCAAGGCGGCCTGCGGCTGTCGCAGAGCCTCGCCCAGTATCCGCAGATCTTCAACCCGGTTTTTACGAGCCTCGTCCGCGCCGGTGAGGACACGGGAAGGCTCGCCGACGTGCTGAAAAGCCTCGTCGAGAACCTGAAATGGGAAGACGAGCTGGCCGAGCACATGAAGAAGCTCATCCTCTACCCGGCGTTCGTCGGTTCGATCGTGATCCTGGTGACTTTCTTCCTGATGATCTACCTCGTGCCGCAGATGGTCACCTTCATCAAGAACATGGGGCAGCAGATCCCTCTGCAGACGCGCGTCTTGATCGAGGTCTCGGCGTTTTTCGTAGGCTACTGGTGGGCTCTCCTGGCTGCCCCCGCGATCCTGTTCGTCGGCGTCAAGCTGGCTGCTCGGGCGAACCCCTTGGTGCGTTATCAGGTCGATCGCTTCAAGCTCGCTCTCCCGGTGGCGGGCGAGATCATGCGCAAGATCATCCTGTCTCGCTTCGCCAGCATCTTCGCTCTCATGTACTCCTCCGGGATCACCATCCTCGATGCCATCCGCAGCTCCGAGGAAATCACCGGCAACATGGTCATCCAGGAGGGCTTGAGACTCGCGGGACAGCAGATCGGCGAGGGCAAGAACGTCACCGCAGCGTTCCAGGAGGTGGGGCTTTTCCCGCCGCTCGTCGTGAGAATGCTCCGGGTGGGCGAGGCGACCGGCGCACTCGACAAGGCGCTGCTCAATGTGTCCTATTTCTACAACCGAGAAGTGCGCGAATCGATCGGTAAGATTCAAGTGATCATCGAGCCGGCTCTGACGGTAGTCCTCGGCGTCATTCTCGGCTGGGTGATGCTCTCCGTTCTCGGGCCGATTTACGACGTCATCAGCAAGATCAAGGTATAGACGCCGTGCCGAGCAAACGTCTCTGTTACCTCACTTCCCAGAGAGTCACCGCCTATCTATGGACCAAGGGCGAGCTGCACAGGGAAGGCGTTTTCGACATGAACGAGAAAGGCGTCGCCGAGTTCTCCAGATACGCGGCCGGCGCCCCGGGAAGTCTTTTCTACTTGCTCGCCGACATGGTCGAGGAAGACTTCTTTCAGGAGAACATACCTTACGTGCGCGGCGCGGACCGGCGCGCGCTGCTTGCGCGCAAGCTCGCCCAGCGTTACCGCGACGCGTCGCTCGCCCTCCCGCTTTCGCTCGGGTCGGAGACCCACGCGGGCCGGCGCGAGGAACGGATTCTCTACATGTCGTTTACCAACACGCAGCTGTTCCAGCCCTGGCTCGAGGCCTTGCGCTCGAACGATGCCTGCGTGGTCGGCGTATTTTCAGTGGCCCTCGTCGCGGCTCAGATGGGGAAGCGACTCGGTTTCAAGGGTGGGCGATACCTGATGGTGAGCCGGCAGCACGCCGGACTGCGGCAAAGCTACATCGAAAACGGCCGAATCCGCTTCTCGCGCCTCGGCCGCGTGGACTCCTCCGATCCCCGCGTGATCGCCCAGGATTACGCCGCCGAGTCCCTGCGGATCCAGCAGTATCTCGTCAACAGCCGTATTCTGCCGCGCGAGGCGCCTGCGCTCGACGTGCTCGTGCTTGCGCCGAGCGGGCACAAGGCGCTCTACGACGCGGCCTGCGTCAATTCCGCCCGGCTGCAGTTCCATGTTCACGACCTCGACAAGGTGGGCAGCGGCCTGGGCCTCAAATCGGTGCCCGCCGAGACGCTCGCCGAGGGGCTGTTTCTCCACGTCCTCGCCGCGTACCCGTCCCGCGAACAGTATGCCGACGAGCGCCTGCGGCGCTCCTATCATTTGTGGCGCGCGCGCGTGGCCCTGCTTGCCACCGGGGCGGCGGTGTTCGCCTTTTGCCTGCTCGTTTCGGCGGTGAGACTTCTTGATGTCCTTCATGTCTCCGAGCAGGCTCACAATGACCGCGTACAGGAAGCCCGCGCCTCCGTGGAATACGCTCGACTGCAAACGCGCTTCCCGAAGACGCCGATCTCCAGCGAAACCCTGAAAGCGGTCGTCAAGAACTACCGGGCGCTGCTGCGGCAGAGCGGTTCGCCCGGCGGGATGTTCAACGAGATCAGCGAAGCGGTAACGGCTCTGCCCCAGATTGAAATCGACAGGATCGATTGGGAGTTCGGCGCCGGCGCGAAATCGGCAGCCGGCCGCGAGGCGTCGAAGACCCCTTCCGCCCCGCCGGCAGGGCAGGCACAGGCCGCGGGCGCCGAGTTTCAGACCCAAACCGCCGAGATTGCGGGCAAGCTCGTCGTGCAGCAGGCCTCGGACTTCCGCGCCGTGACCGCGCTGGTGAACCAGTTTACCGAGGCGCTGCGCAGGCGGCCCGGCACCGAAGTGACGCGCACGCAGCTGCCGTTCGACATCAACGCGGAAAAAAGCCTCGCCGGCGATATCGGTGCGGCGAGGAGAGAGGAAGTGCCGCAGTTCTCAGTCGTAGTCGTCAAGCGGCGCGGCACATGAACGTCACCCGCGACGACCTCAAGCGCCTGCGCATGCCGCTCGCTATGGCGATCATACTGCTCGTGCTGGGTGCAGCCAGCCTGATCGCCAGCGGATACTACCTGGACGAGGCGAGAACGGCGCAGGACGCAACCAGACTGACCCGCGTGGCGGCCCAGGAACGGGTCCTAAGAGTCTCGGAGGAAGAGCGCGAGATCCGCGATGATCTCGTGTACTACGAGCAGATGCGCCAACGCGGTGTCGTGGGCGAGCAGAGCCGCCTCGACTGGATCGAATCGATCGCCAGGATCAAAAACGATCGCAAGCTCTTCGAGATCAGGTACAACTTCGAAGCCCAAAGACCGCTCGACTATCCCGGGCTGGTACCAACCGGCGGCGCCGACTTTGTGGTGAGCAGGCTGAAACTCGACATGCTGCTGCTGCACGAGGGGGATCTCCTGAATTTCCTGGCAGACCTGCAGGCAGGCATCAAGGCGCACGTGTCCGTGCGGAATTGCACCGTGACGCGGATAGAGCGCGGGGCGGCACCGGGCACGACGACGCTGCGACCACGCCTTCGGGCCGAGTGCCAGGTCGACCTGATCTCGGTCAGAGGGCTCAAGCCCGCTTGAGCCGACGCATGCAACGCAAACTAACCATCGGAAGGCACGTGAAACTCGCGAGACGCCTTTTCGCGGTGACATTTCTGCTCGGAGTCGCGACGGGGCAGGTCGCCGCCCAGCAGAATCTCGGGCGCCTCTTCTTCACCGAGCAGGAGCGCCAGGACCTCGACCGCCGCCGCCAGGCCAACATCCAGGAAACCGCGGTCGTCGTCGAGAGCACCGTCACGGTCAACGGCCAAGTGTCGCGCTCCTCGGGCCGGAGCACGACCTGGATCAACGGGGTTCCACAGGAGAGCGCGAGGAAACCCCTCGATCCGGCCCGGGTGACCCTGCCCGGCGGCGAGGGCGCGCCGTCGGTCACCCTCAAGATCGGGCAGACGCTCGACAAGGTCCGCGGCGAGATCAGAGATCCCGCCGCAAGCGGCAGAATCACGACTCCTTCCGAGGAACGCGAGCGCAAGCCGTGAGGATCCGGGCATGGCGTGAGAGGGCGTCGGGTCGGCGCGGCTTTGCGTTGATCGCGCTCCTCGCCCTGGCCGCTTTGATCAGCGCCTTCCTTATAGCCAGCGCCCTCAACCTCACCAGCGCCGGGAACTCCAACGAGCGCGAGGATCGCAGCATGAGCGCGCTGAGGAAAGCGAAGGCGGCGCTGATTGCGTACGCCGCCAACGAGCAGTGGCAGTTGTACAAGGGGCAAACGACAAACCAACCCGGTGGGCTGCCTTGCCCTGACAACAACGACACCGGTGCGTCGCCGGGAATCTGCTCTGCCGCCGCCGATCGCGTCGGTCGCTTGCCGTGGGCGACGATAGGCGGCGAAGATCTGAGAGACGCAAGCGGAGAGCGTTTATGGTACGCGGTTTCGTCCAACTTTTACAAGAATGCGGCCAACATCATCAATAGCGATACTCCCGGCTTGCTCACTGTCACTGGCGCAGCGCCTGCAAGCAATGTGGTCGCCGTCGTTATTGCTCCCGGCGCGGCGTTTTCGGGGCAAGACCGGATAGCCCAGCACAACGATCCCGCTGCCTATCTAGAAGGAGTCACGCCGAGTACACCCGACTATGGGTTCAGCACCGTTGCCACGCCCTCTGACACGGCGAATGATCGCCTGGTCGTGATCACACAGGCCGACCTGATGGCAGCGGTCGAACCGGTCGTCGCCGCGCGGATCGAGCGCGACGTCAAACCCCTCCTCCTGGACTATTTCGGCAAATGGGGCGCCTACCCATTTGCCATGCCGTTTGTCGCGCCGCCTACCGCGCAGTCCGCCTATCAGGGCGCGTCAAATCAGACCATGGGCTTGCTGCCCGTGACGAACGATCCGACCTGGCTCACTTGGGCGAGCGCTAGCGTCACGGATATCG
>Ga0209807_1000075_pt1 | contig 41538 bp, 33 predicted proteins | sample GraSoiAngelo_154_FD_186168 | JGI IMG/M metagenome (GOLD analysis project Ga0209807, IMG submission 186168) | Grasslands soil microbial communities from the Angelo Coastal Reserve, California, USA - 14_1009_13_20cm (SPAdes) (version 2) | ecosystem: Environmental > Terrestrial > Soil > Grasslands ... | reverse complement strand
GACGAGAGGCGCGTTACGAAGTACGCGGAGATCGAGGTGCGCGCGCTCGCCGGTCGTCTCCGGGAGTCCGCGCGAGCTGATCGTCGCGACCGGCAGCGCCGCGAGCGCGACCGCGCCGAGGATGATGGCCGCCCCGCGCCAGCCAAACGGCTCGAGCAGCAGACCCGTCGCGAGGAACGAGAGCGAGCCGCCGAGGTAGAACGCCGCCACGTACAGGCCCACCGCGGTGCCGCGGCGCGCTGGGTTGGAGCTTTGGGCGACCAGCCGCACGCCGGGCATGTACACGCCGGCGAGGCCGAACCCCGCGATCATGCGAAGGAGCGATCCCGTGATGACGTCGTGTGCCGCGAGCGCGAACGCGAGGTTCGCGAGGGCGGTGATGAGCGCGCCGATCGCGATGACGCGCGAGGGCCGCACACGATCGGTGAGCGGGAGGACGACGAGTACCGCCGCCGCGTAGCCGAGCATGTAGGCCGAGACGACCCACCCAAGCGCCGCGCTCGACGCGTTCCACTCCGTGCGTAGGAGCGGGAGTGCCGCAGCGGGCAGCTGCGACGGCAGGAGGACGAGCGCGAGCGTCGCCGAGAGGGCGAGCGACCGCGATTTCACAGAGGCATGGTGACCGAACCTGTCGGAACTGCGCCGGGCCGCGCAAGCCCATGTCGATATCTATGTTGATATCGAACGGATGGGCTAACTAGTGAAACGATGCGCGCGCTGCCGCGAGACGAAACCGCTTTCCGAATTTCACATCCACCGCGGCCGACGCGATGGGGTGCAAACCTACTGCAAAAACGTGCCGAGCGGTGATCGATCACGACCGGTACGAGAAGATCCGTGGCACGCGCCTCCTAACCCGCGCTTGGGAACGGGGTCGCGCGGAGTGGCTCTTGAGCCGAAAGAGCGGCCGGCCATGCACCGACTGCGGGCGCCTCTTTCCGCCTCAGGTCCTGCAGTGGGATCACTTACCAGGCTCGCCGAAGCTCGGCGACATCAGCACCGGCCTTAAGGGCCGGTCGCGTGACGAGATCCTCGACGAGATAGCTAAGTGCGAGCTTGTGTGCACGAACTGCCACGCGATACGGACATTTCAGCGGGCTGGCTGGGGTAATTGGACAGGCACATCGTGACGCAGAGGACTGAAGAAAAGCCAGTACCCGAGTTCGTCAGTGATCAAGACATTTCGGCAGACCCGGTTTTCAGACGCTGCGCGATGTGCGGGCAATGGAAAGCAGCGAGTGAGTTTCACAACTCGCGGACCGGACAGTTCTCCTACTGTCGCGAGTGTCGCCGGGCGTACGACCGTCGCTACTACCAAGAGCGGGGAAAGGCGGCTCGGCGAGTCCGGCAGCGTCGACGGATTTTGGAAGCGCGGGTATGGATGGCTGCACTCAAAAAGGGCGTGCCTTGCACAGATTGCGGGCAGACATTCCCAGTGTGGGTGATGCACTGGGATCACCTTCCCGGTTACAACAAGATCGGTTCGATCAGCGAGATGGTGGGTAGTCGCTCGCGTACAATCACGACCGCGGAGCTACAAAAATGCGAGCTCGTATGCGGCAACTGCCACGTACTCCGCACCATCAGTCGTTCGGGGCGTGGCGCAGCCCGGTAGCGCGCTTGGTCTGGGACCAAGAAGTCGAGAGTTCGAATCTCTCCGCCCCGACAGTTCATCATTCACTCGATGCTTATCCATAGACACGACGAGCCGCTCACCGAGGCCGAGTGGCGCGACTTCCTCAAGACGCACGACTTCGGCGACTTCATCGTCCCCGGTGCGCCGACGCGCGATCTTCCCGTCGTCGTGCCTACGCATTTCATCTGGGACGGCGACAAGACCGTCCTCCTCCATCTGGCGCGCATCAACCCCGTGTGGAAGGCGATCGAAGAGCGGCCGCGCGCGCTCCTCTCGGTTTTCGGCGCGTACGCGTACATCCCCGGTCATTGGAATCAGGACGAGTACGGGGTGCCGACGAGCTACTACGCCGCCGTGCAGCTCGCATGCGATGTCGAGCCGATCGATGACGACGCAGCCCTCGCGAAGATCCTCGAGCGCCAGCTCGGGCATTTCCAACCGGAAGGCAAGCACGCGCCTGTCGAGCCGGGCGACAACCCGTATGCGAAACGGTTCGGCTCGATCCGTGGACTGCGCCTCACCGTCACCGACGTCCGCGCGAAGTTCAAGTTCGGCGGCAACCGAACCGAGCAGCATCGCGAGGCCGTCGCGCAGAAGCTCGGCGAGCGGGGACGCGGCCTCGACCGCGAAGCCCGCGGCTACACCATCACGCGCGGAAAGAAGCTCGCTCCCAAGACTTAGCGGAACCAGGCCTCCTCGAGCACGCGCATCACGTTGCCCCCGATCGCCTTGGCGATATCCCCGTCGGAATAGTCGTGCTTCACCATCCAGCGCACGATGTTCGGGAAGGCCTCCGCCGGGTTCTCGATCCCGTCCACGAACTCGACCTCATCGAACTGGACCTGGCCGCGCGCCGCGCTGATGGACAGCTGCTTCGCGAAGTAGTGGTGCAGTCCGACGTGATCGCCAAAGAGCGTGTCCGGGCCGAACGCGACGTGGTCGATGCCCATGAGATCGGCGCAGTACTCGAAGTGCTCCATGAAGCTCTCGATCGAGTGCTTCGGGTGCTTCTTCGTGAGGGTCGTGTGCGGCGCGGCCTCGATGCCGATGACCCCGCCTTTCGCGGCGAGCGCCTTCAGCACCTCATCGGGCTTCATGCGCTTGGTGTTCCAGAGACCACGCGCGCCGGCGTGCGTCGCGAAGATCGGCTTGTCGCTCGCCTCGATCGTGTCGAGCGACGTCTGGTCGCCCGAGTGGGAGATGTCGATGGCGATGCCGAGCTTGTTCATGCGGCGTACCGCCTGACGGCCGAACTCGGTGAGTCCGCCATCGCGCGCCTCGCGAAGCCCGCTGCCGAGCGTGTTCGCCTCGCTGTACGCGATGCCCGACGACCGGATCCCGAGTCCGTAGAGGATGTCGAGTCGATCGACCTCGTTCTCGATCGCCGTCGCCGCCTCGAGCGACGCGATGAACGCGATCTGCCCGTTCTCCTTCGCGCGCTTCACATCGGCGAGGGACTCGCCGCGGATGACAAAGTCCTGATGGGCGATGTCGCTCATTCGCATCCCCAGGTCGTAGACGACGTCGTCCCACTTCCAACCGGACTTCGAGGTGATCGTGGCCGTGCCGTCCATCATGTTGTCGAAGACGGCATCGAGCCCCGACTGCGCCATACCGGCGTAGCCCGTGAAATCCCGGCCCTGACGACGGTATTCGGCAAGGTCGCCGAAGTCCTCGGGAACGATGAAGCAGTGATCGTGGAGCGAGACCGCGAGGTTCTCGTCGAGCAGGCGCCACGCGCGCTCCTCCTGGGCGTTGCTGACCTCGACCTTCCGTGAGGGTACGCGGTCGAGCTCCTTCGCGAGCTTGAACTCCCGGTAGTCGGTCCCGGCCTCGAGGTAGTCGAAGCTCTTGTAGCCGTCGTACTTGGTGCTCTTCGTCGTGCGGGCGTCGGCTGTCTTCATCGTGTTCCTCCCCTGTACGTGCGGCCCGATATTAGCGACGGCGCCGTGGATCGAGCGCGTCGCGAAGTCCGTCGCCGAGAAAGTTGAAGGCGAGGACGACGACCGTGATGGCAAGCCCCGGATAGATCGCGAGTGCCGGTGCGGTGAACACGTAGAGCTGCGCGCGCTGCAGCATGTTGCCCCACGACGGGAGCGGGGGCTGCACGCCCAACCCGAGATAGCTCAGCGCCGATTCGGTGAGGATCGCGAACGCGACACCGAGCGTCGCCGAGACGATGAGCGAGGGGATCGCCTGGGGAAGGATGTGCCGCAGCAGGAGCCGTGGCCCTGCGACGCCAAGGGACTCGGCCGCGACGACGAACTCCGCGGCCTTCCAGCGAAGGGTCTCGCCGTAGACGACCCGCGCGACCGGCATCCACGAGAGCGCGCCGATGACGAGGATGAGGGTCCCAACGCCGGTCCCGAGCACGGTGATAACGACGAGGATGAAGAAGAACGCCGGGACCGCGAGCATCGCGTCGGTGAAGCGCATGAGCGCACCGTCGATCCAGCCGCCCTTGAAGCCGGCGACCGCGCCGACGAGCACACCGATCACGATCGCCGCGAGCATCGCGGCGAGGCCGACGAGGAGCGTCACGCGGCTCCCGTGCAGGAGGCGACTCAACATATCGCGCCCGAGCTCGTCGGTGCCAAGCGGATGCACCGAGCTCGGACCGGCGAGGCCATGGATCGGGTCGGTCGCCTCGGGCGGGATGGTCCAGAGCGCCGGACCCACGACCGAGAGGAACGCGACGATCGCGAGGACGATGAGCGCGCCGAGCCCGAGGCGATTCATGCGAGACGCAACCGCGGGTCGATGCGCGTGTACGCCAGGTCGACGAGGATCGTCGCCAGCACGGCGATCCCCGCGATGACGACCGTGAGGCCCGTCACCAGCGGATAGTCGCGGCCTTGCGCCGCCTCGAGCGCGAGGCGGCCCATCCCCGGCCATCCGAAGACCTGTTCCGTCACGACAGTTCCGCCGATGAGGCGCGGCACGAGCGCACCGATCGCGCTCACGACCGGAATGAGCGCGTTCCGGAGAGCGTGGCGTGTCATGACCGTGACCTGCGCGAGGCCCTTCGACGTCGCGGTGCGAACGTAGTCCTCGTGAAGGACTTCGATCATCGAGGACCGCGTAAAGCGCACGACCGTCGGGAGGATCGTCGTCGCCAGGACGACGGCCGGGAGTGCGAGATGCGTGAGCCGGTCGGCGAACGTATCCGAGCCGGCCGAGGTGACACCCGCCGACGGCAGAACATGCAACGAGACCGCGAAGACAAGGATCAGAACAATCCCGAGCCAGAAGACCGGCACGGAGAGTCCGATCGCGGTCAGGAGGCTCAAGAGGTGATCGATCGGTTTCCCGCGGCGCATGGCCTGAATCACACCGATCGGGATGCCGACAACGATGGAGATGAGGAGCGCGGCTCCCGCGAGCGTGAGCGTGTTCGGAAGACGATCGCCGATCCGCGCGGTGACCGGCTCGTTCGTCAATAGCGAAGTCCCAAGATCCCCGCGAATGGCGCCCGCGAGCCATTCGACGTAGCGCTGCGGCACGGGACGGTCGAGACCCATGAGCTTGATGAGTGCGTCACGCTGCTCCGGCGATACGTCGAACCGCATGATCGAGGCGGGGCCGCCCGGCGCAAGATTCACGAAGAAGAAGGTGAGGGCGCTCGCGAAGACGATCACGAGCGCCCCCAACGCGACGCGCTGAAGAAGGAAGCGAGCTACTTCTTAGCCAACCACCATTCGCCAAGGTAGTGCATGGCATCGCGGAGGCCGAGCTCGGGAACGCCCTTGAGCGATGTGCTCACGACGTCGATCTCCTGCGGGTACCAGAGGAAGAGATACGGCAGCTTCTCGGACGTATACGCCTGGAGCTGCTTGTAGACGGCCTTTCGCGACTCGAGATCGCTCGCGCTCTGGCCCTGCACGAGAAGGTCGTCGAGCATCGGGTCCTGATAGCCCGGGATGTTGAAGCCCTTGCCCGCCGCGCTCGAGTGGTAATACGGGAAAACATCGGGATCGGACGGGTACGTCCACCAGTTCACGGTCGCGCTGTACTCGCGGCGGACGACGTCCTTCTGGATGTAGCTGTTCCACTCCATGGTGTTCAGGTCGGCGACGACGCCAACCTTCTTGAGGTCCTGCTGGATGAGCGCGTTCACCGGCTCGAGCACGCCGCGCTGCCCGACGTCCATCGTGAACTTGAACGGCTGCCCGTCCTTCTGGAGGATTCCGTCCGGCCCCGGCGTCCACCCGGCCTGAGCGAGCAGGTCTTTGGCCTTCGCGGGGTCGTACGGGTACTTGGACGCGAGCGACGGGTCGTAATACGCGGCCAGCGCCGGTGTGATCGGCGAGTTCGCGATCGAGCCATAGCCGAGCTCGACCGACTTGATGATCGCCTGTCGGTCGATGGCGGTGACGAACGCCTGACGCACGCGAACGTCGGTGAAGCGCGGGTCCGTCTGATTGAGCGCGAGCCAGTAGTACTGGACGAGCGGTCGTGAGACGACGGCGAGGCCGCTCGCGGTCTTGACGCGGTCAACCGCGGCCTTGTTGTCCAGGATCATGATGCTGATGTCTCCCGAAAGCGCTTGTGCGATCTGCGTGTTCGGGTCGGGCACGACCGTGAAGACAACTTTGTCGAGATACGCCTTCGGGCCGAAGTAGTTGTCGTTCCGGACGAGCGAGACGCTCTGTCCGGAGGTGTACTTCTCGACCTTGAACGGGCCCGTGCTGACCGGGACGCCCTTGTTGAAGGACGTGGTGGTCAGCGGGTTCGCCGAGAGCACGTGCTTCGGAAGGATGCCGGCGTTGTATGCGAGGAACGACGCGAGCGCCGCGAATTTGCGCGACAGGTCGAACCGAACGGTGTTCGGATCGACGGCGGTGACGCTCTTCACGGCCGCGTAGCTCGCGCGGTTCTGCGCGCCAAGGTCGGGCTTGAGGACGATGTCGTTGAACGTGAATGTGACGTCGTCGGCGGAGAACGGAGTGCCGTCGCTCCACTTCACCCCGCTTCGCAGCTTGAAGGTCCAGCTGAGGCCGTCGGGCGCAATTGTCCAACTCTCGGCGAGGTCGGGCGCGGGCGCGAGATCCTTCCCGGGCTTCGTCAGCCCTTCAAAGATCGCGCGGTTGATGAAGAGCGACTCGACGAAGGCATTGGGGCTCCAGGGATTCAGCGTCGGGTCGGCGCCGATCGGGATCGTCACGGTTCCGCCGGCGACAGGCGCACCGGACGTCGAGGGCGCCGTGGATGCACCGGGCCCAGCCGCTCCAGTACATGCGGAAACGAGGAGCGCTCCCACGAGAGCGAGCGTCGGAAGCGCAAATAGGCGGCGAGATTGAAGCAGCATCGTGGACCTCCCCCTGTGCGTAGCGAGGGGAGTTTAGTCCGGCTCAGTCCGGCGGGTTGAACCGCCCGCGGTAGTTCACGTCGAGGATCGCCAGGCGCTCGAGATGCGTCGCGAGCCGCTTCTCGAAGTCGGCCCAGCTCCGGGTCTCAGGCGGCGACCAGAGCACCTCGGCGAGCGCGATGAGGCGCGGCCAGGCCATGTACTCGACGCGCTTCGGGTCGGGCATGTACTCCGTCCAGATCTGTCCCTGCGCACCGAGGACGTGCTTCGCGTCCACGGCGGAGAGCTCCTTCGGGACCGGCCGGTACGCGTAGACGGCCTCGAGGGAGTTGTGGCCACCGATCCCCGGCGGCTCCGTCGGGAGCTCGCTCTGCGAGTGATCGAGGTACGTCGGCTTCTGCGGCGCCATGACCACATCGTGTCCGGCCTTCGCGGCCGCGATGCCGCCTTCCTCGCCACGCCAGCTCATCACCGTCGCGCCGGGCGCAAGACCGCCCTCGAGTATTTCGTCCCAGCCCACGAGGCGCCGCCCGCGCTTCGCGAGCCACGAATCGAAGTGGCGGATGAACCATGACTGCAGCTCGTCTTCGTTCTTCAGGCCCTCTTTCTTCATGCGCTCCTGCGCGGACGGAGTGTTCCGCCACTCGGTCTTTGGACACTCGTCACCGCCGATGTGGATGAACTTCGAAGGAAAGAGCTCGAGCACCTCGTCGAGAACGTCTTCGAAAAAGCGAAGCACGTTGTCCGTGACGCCTAGGACGTGGTCGGTGATGCCCCAGTACGTCAGGACTTCGATCGGCTTGCCGGTGTTCCCGAGCTCGGGGTATGCCGCGATCGCGGCCATCGCGTGCCCCGGCATCTCGATCTCCGGCAGGACGGTGATGCCGCGGTCGGCGGCGTACCGCACCACCTCGCGCACGTCGTCCTGCGTGTAGAAACCGCCGTGCGGCTTGCCGGAGAACTTGCGCAGGGCCGGATCCTTCGTGCGCGGAGCGGTCATCGAGTCTTTGCGGAATGCGCCGACGCTGGTCAGCTTCGGGTACTTCTTGATCTCGATGCGCCAGCCCTGGTCCTCAGTGAGATGCCAGTGGAAGACGTTGAGCTTGTGCAGCGCGAGGAGATCGATGTGCTTGAGGACGAATTCCTTCGGCATGAAGTGGCGGCCCACGTCGAGATGGCTCCCGCGCCAGGCGAAGCTCGGCCGATCCTCGATCTCGAGCGCCGGTATCGCCCAGGACGCTCCGGCGACCGCGGCGCGCCGGTAGATATCGGGCGGGAGGAGCTGGCGCAGTGTCTGCGAGCCGTGGCGTATCCCGGCCGGTTTGGGAGCGCGGATCGCGACCTCGTCAGCGGTAGCGGTAAGGCGATAGCCCTCCTCGCCAAGATCTTCGAGCGAAGGGTCGAGTGCGAGCGCGATGCGCGACCCGGTTCCGGAGCCAGCCGGGAGCGGCAGGCCGGTCGCGGGACGGAGCTGATCGCGAAGGAGCTCGGCGGGAACGCGCAGGTCATCGCCCGCCGCGATCGATGTCGTCGCGCCGAGCACGAACGAGCCCGATCGGGGGGTGAGCTTCGCGGGAATGGGGATCAGGGCCGTGGCGGGCACCACGGCCATCCTACCGACTGAAGGCGCTACGGCGCGCTGTCGATACGGACGATGGTCTGACCGAACGCGGGGATCTTGAGCTCGCCGAGCTTCGTGCCGTCGCGCGTCGCGATGATCGCGATCTTGCCGCTGGAGTTGCTGACCGCGTAGAGCCGCTCGCCGTCGATGGTGAGCGCAAGCGCGTCGAATTCGCCGTCGCTCTGCCAGACCGCGCGCGATGAGAGATCCGACGTGTTGACGACGGCGATCCCTTTGTACCCGGCCGCGTAGATCCGGTCAGCGTTCGGCGACAGGAGCGCGCCGCCGGTGATGTAGCGCTTCGCGCTTGCGACCGGGAAGAAGAAACGCCCGACCGCCGCGAGCACTCCCTCATCGGCGCGGCTTACCGTGATCGACGATGTGCGACGTACGGTCATCTGTTGCGCGTCGACCTCGTCGATCACACCGAGCGCGGGATTGATCGCATAGACCGTGGTGGCGTCGGGCGCGACCGCGACCGACCACAGCAGGTACTTCTCGAAGTCCGTCGAGCGCTGCTCCATCGGCAGCGGAGCGCTCAGCATTCGCCGTGAGACGAGGTCGAGCGCGAACACATATGGCTGCTCCTCCGCCTTCGGAGTGCACCGTGGTCCGTCGAAGGACGTGCAGTTTCCGGGAGCGCCGGCGTCCAGGCTGAACATCCAGCGCCCATCACGCGAGAAGACCGCAGGGGGTCGGAATCCGCCTTGCTTTCGGACGCCGGCGATCGCGGTGGCGGGCAGCAGCGTGCTCGAAGGAATATCGAAGACCCGCATCGTCGTCACGCCCTCGCCGAACTGATTGAGGAAAAGAGAACGACCGTCCGGTGACATCGCGACGAACCCGAACGTCGACTGACCCTTGAGATCGAGCGTCGCCTCGCCGGCGCCGGTATCGGCGTCGACGACTCTGAAGCCGGTGACCCAGTCTCCGTTCTCCTTATAGGGGTAGATCGACAGGGCGAGGTGGTGACCGTCACGCGAAAGCGCGGTCTGTCCCCCGTCGGTCCACAACGCGTGGTACGTCCCATCGAGGGCATACGAGCCGAGCTCCCGGCCCGAGCCGAGATCGAGCCGGCGCACGAGCGTCTTTGTGGCGCCGTTCGCTTCCTCCGTCGCCAAGAGGGTCGTGCGGTCGAACGACGCCGATCCGTCGGGCAGCGTGCGCAGCGTCGCGCCGGTCCGCGCGTCGATCGCCACGATGTTCGCGATGCCGTTCGGACCAACCGATCGGAGATAGACGACGTCGCTCGCCGCGTTTGTCGGGCGCGGCGTGGCGGTGGGAGTGGCGCTGGCCGAAGGCGAGTCGCTCGGCCGCGGAGCCGCGACCTGAGCCGTGCACGCGGCGAGGAGGAAAGCGAGCGCCAGCACGACGAGGCGGCGCGGACGGCGGACCATCAACCGAAATACAACCAAAAGCAGCCGCGGTTCCCTGGGTCAGGCCGGGACGGCGGCCTCCGCGCGCCGATTCCCGACGACGGCGATCGTCGTGGCGCCCAAGCCGAAGAGCAGCGCGCAGAAGATCACCAGACCGCCGAGGATCGGGATCAGGGCCACGAGGAGCAGTGCCACGAGGCCGATGAAGAGCGCAAGCCAAACGGGCACGGGACGCCGCGCGATGCGCAGAAGAGCTCCGCCCACTCCAACGGCGGCCACCGGAATGCTCAGCGCGAGTGCGACCCCGAACAGCGCGAGCACGACGAAACCGATCCACCATCCGCCGATCAGAGCACCGACCGCGAAGAAGACGATCGACAGGATCGGCAGGCCGATGAGCACGAGTGCGCCGATGGCCAGAGTCAGCCACGGAGAACGGACGAGCGCCTCACCCGCGCGACGGGAGAAGCCAGGGAAGAAGAACACGACGAGGATGCCGAGGATGAGGAGACCGATGAGGCCCTTGAGCCATTCGACGACCAGTGCCGCCGTGCCCGTGAAGAGCGGCGCCCGGCCGTTGTCGGGAGTCTGCCGTTGGACCGACCCCTTCACCGATGATGGATTCGCGATCTGCGCCTCGTTCTTGCTCGTGTATTTGAGCGATCCGCCGACGCTGCCGCGGTCGGTTATTTGAAGACGCTCGACCGTCGCCACGACGCTGCCACCGATGCTCGAGTCGATCTTCACGTTACTGCCACCCGCTTGAAGATCACGGGCAATCTGACCGCTGATCGTGGCAGTCGTCGCGGCGAGAATGGCATCGCGCCCAATTCGCCCATTGCCGAGGATAGTCACCTCGTTGCCGGCGGCGACCAGATCGTTGGCGATCTTTCCATCGACGACGACCATATTGCCCGCCGCTCGCACGCTGCCGCCGACCTGCCCGCGGATCGCAACGCTGTTTCCGGCGGCGATCACGTCTCCGGTCACGTTGCCATCGATGCTTATGTTGCTGCCCCCCGCGATCAGGTCGCCATGGATTGTCCCGTTGATGGAGATGTTCGTGCCGAACGCGTAGAGGTCGTCCTCGATCGTGTCAGTGGTTGCGATCGTGATGTCCTGACCACTGCGGATATCGGCAGCGGCAGCCGGGGCCGGGGTGAGCGCGAGGATCAGCGCGACGAGTCCCAGGAGACGGAGAAGCCGCATCGCTGGGGATACTAGGTGCGACCGTCAAACTCGGTCGGGGTCAGATCGGTCACTTTTCAACCGAGCGCGAGGGCGAGGATGCCAACGACCATTGCTGCCGCGCCGATACCCCGACGCATAACGTGGCCCTCCGCAAGCACACGCGCGCCGAGCATCGCGCCGATGAGGATGCCGATCTCGCGCGCGGGAGCGACATATGAGACCGGGCTCACCACGAGCGCCGTGAGCACAAGGATGTAGGCGAGCCGGCTGAGGACGCCGACCCCGATGACCTCCCATCGGTGGCTCAACCACGCCGCACTAACCGCGTCGCGATGCCGCAGCGCGACCGGCGTGGCGACGATCGCCTGGCCCACAACCGTCGACCAGTCGTAGAGGAGTGGCGGGATCAAGACGATGGCGACGGCCGTCTTATCCCAGAGCGTGTACAAGGCGATGACCGCGCCAGTCGCGAGCGCAAAGCCGACGGCCTGGCCCGCTCCATCACGGCGAAGCGCGCGCGGATCGCCGGTCAAGACCAAGGCGCCCGCGACTATCGCCAGAGCGCCGGTCACCGCGACCGTGGTCGGTCGCTCGCCGAAGATCGCGATCGCGCCGATCGTCGCGAGGAGCGGACCGCTCGCACGCGCGATGGGGTACACGAGCGAGAGGTCTCCGGCGCGATACCCAGCTGTCAGCGTCGCGAAGTAGAGGGTCTGCAAACCGACCGCGACCGCGACGAACACGAGCGCGGGCCACCCGAGCTCAGGACGCGCGATGACGAGGATCGCGATCGCGAACGGCGCGAACGTGATCGCGCCGACGATGTACGCGAGCCACAGAAACGGCGTGTCCGCACCCGCGCGCTTGGCGAGAAGATTCCACGTCGCATGGAACACCGCGGATATCAGGACAAGAGCGAGTGCAAAGAGACTCACGAGCGGACGTTAGCGCGCAGACGAGAGGCTCGAGCAGCGTCGGGGTCTTCCGAGCGAGCGGCCCCCAGACGGCGGCACATCGCGATCCCACCAGGGCCGAGCGAGGAACCCCGGCGCTGCTCACACCCGCCTCGGGGCGCCGTGGTCGACGCGTTACTCCGTTGAGACGGTCTGGTCGGTGATGTCCGCTCCTGGCCGGATGGCTCGGAAGTTCGCGGCGGGATCGTCGAGAAGAGCGCGCACGTGATCGGCGGCGTCGGGCTGGTCGCTTGCGCTGAGCGCGTCGGCGTACGCGTCGATGAGCTCGCGGAGCGCCGGAACGTCTTCATCGCGCGGCGGACGCATGTGGACCTTCGCGCCCTTCGCGAAGCGATCGCGCAGCCCGGCATCGTCGAGTCCCCGGACTGGATCGTGGCGTAGGTACACAACGCCTCCGCTCATCCCCGAGCAGATCCAGCGGCCGGGGTCGCCGAGGACAACAGCGGTGCCGCCGGTCATGTACTCGAACGCGAACCCGCGGAGATCGCCGCCGAAGACGACCTGTGCTCCCGAGAGGCGGATCGCGGCGCGGGCGTCGGCGCCGCCCTGCACGAGGAACCTGCCGCGCTGAGCGCCGTAGCCGAAGCATTTGCCGACGGATCCGTCCACGAAGGTTCCGGCGGCATTCCGTGCCTTGAGGATCGTCACCGCCCCGCCGAGCGCGGTCTTCACGGCGCCGTCCTGAGCCCCACCGCGCAAGGTGAGCGCGACCCCGTCGGTGGCGTACGCAGCGAAGCCGTTTCCCGCCACGGAACCCTCGCGGTAGCTGGAGGCGACGTCGGCGACACTCGCGCCCGCGATCCGCAGACGCGCGAGCTCGCCCGACGCATCCGTGGCGACGAAGCGGTCGGCGGCGCGAAGCGTCCGCCCCTCCTCCGCCTCTTCAAGGGCCACCGCCCCGGCGACCACCCGCACGTCGCGCCGCCCCGGCGGCGTCCACGTGACCGGTTCCAAAAGCTCGCGCAGGTCCACGCGGTCGAGGCCGCGCGCCTGCGCAAGGAGGTCCGTTCGTCCGACCAGATCGGTGGTCGCGCTGACTCCGAGCTGCGCGGTGATGCGGCCGAGCTCCGCTCGGAGCGCACTGAAAAACCGAGACAGATTTTCGACAGCGCGCTCGAACTCTCGTGGCTCGAACCGCTTGACGCCTCGGTCGGTCGCCTCGGCCACCGACTCGAGCTGCGTCGCGATCCCGACGTGGCAGGTGTCGAGCTGGCAGCCGCGACAGATCGTGCAACCGATCGCGACCATCGCGAGGGTCCCGAAGCCGACACGATCGGCACCCAGGCACAGCATCTTCGCGACGTCGAGCGCGCTCTTCATGCCGCCGTCGCACCAGATCTCGACGACGTCACGGAGTCCCGACGCGACCAGCGCGTGATGCGCCTGCGCGACACCGATCTCGACGGGCAACCCGGCGCGGCGGAGCGCGTGCTGGCGCGCCGCGCCGGTGCCGCCGTCATAGCCCGAGAGCGTGACGATGTCCGCGCCGGCCTTCGCGATGCCGACGGCTATCACGCCGATGTCCGGCACGACCGGCACCTTCACCGAGACGCGCGCGCGCGGATTCACTGTCTTGAGCTCGTGGACGACCTGCGCGAGGTCCTCGATCGAGTAGATGTCGTGATTGTTCGATGGCGAGATGAGGTCGATGCCCGGCTGCGCGTTGCGGGCGAGCGCGACTTTCTTCGAGACCTTGCGTGCCGGCAGATGACCGCCCTCCCCCGGTTTCGCGCCCTGCCCGATCTTTATCTCGAGGTAGTTGGACGAGTTCGCGAGCAGCGCGGAGACGCCGAAGCGGCCCGAGGCGATCTGCTGACCGCGGTTATGCGGATAGCGGCCGATGAGATCCGGCAGCTCGCCGCCTTCGCCGTTGATGCAGAGAAGGTCGAGACGGGCCATCGCTTCCGCGTACGCGCGGTACGCGGTCTCGCCCTGCGATCCGAAGGACATCGACGAGATGTAGAAAGGTCCGGCGTGCTCGCCCGCGGACGTGTCGGCGGCGCCCTCAGCGTCATCGAGTGGCCGGGTGAAGTCGACGAGATGCCGCAGAGAAACGGGATGCAATGTCTCGAGCTCCCGCAGCTTCTCGGCGTACGTCGCGTACGGCGCCTCGCCGTTCGCGACCGCGAGCGCGGACTTCCAAGCCCGCGGCCAGATCCGGAACGCCGGCTCGAGCCGGGCGTCACGGCGCTCGCGGAGCATCGACGCACGCGTGAAGCCTTCCTCCGCGATGCGGTCCCAGGTGAGCCCGCTCTCATCGGTGGCGCAGAACGTCTCCAGACCCGCAAAGCGCGCGACCTCGGGCGCGAGGCCCACGGCTGAGAGCTGCCGGCCGTAGCCGCGGAGCTCGTGGACTCCGAGTGTCGACATGACCTTCTCGATGCCCTTGCGAAGCGCCTCGAGGAGATTGCCGAGCGCGTCCGGGTCGGCCGTGGCGATCGCGTACTCGAGCAGGAGATACGGGTTCACGGCATCCGCACCCAGTGCGAGCGCGACCATCACATCGTGGAGGTTCCGGATGCTCCCCGCGGAGACCACGAGCGCGCAGTCCCTTCGCAGCGAAGGTTGCGCAACGAGCGCGCGATGCGCCGCCGCGATCACGAGGTGCGGATCGAGCCACGCGCGTCCTTCGCTCAAGACGCCCTGGTCGCGAACGACGACGAGCTGCGCGCCCGCGCGGACGCCGCGTGCGGCCGCCGCACCAAGCCGGGCCAGCGCGTCGCGCGGGTGCTCCTCCCAATCGCGATCGGCCTCCAGGAAGACCGGCGGGATTCTCGCATCCGTTGTGAACCGAGCGATCACGTCTTCGATCAGCCAGGTGCCCTTTTGACGCGCGAGGGCGCGGAAGTCGTCGCTCCGCAGACCGGTCCAGGCAGGGTGGCCACCAAGAAGCAGTGGCGTCGCGAGCTCGATCCACCGGCGCGAGTCGTGCGCCTGCGGCGCGGGCCGCGGGCCGAGCAGAGCACGCGTGGAGAAATGCTCGATCTCGCGCTCGCGGTCGATCGCGGGATTCGTCACCACCGCCACGGTCTCGTGGAGGTGGTCCGCGAGGTTCGCGCGCGGTGCGAGAGCGGCGAGCGGACCGTCGTAGCCGAGGGAACCGATCGGCTCGTTGCCGGTCTCGATCATGAACGCGGCCATCTTGAGGTCGTCGGGCTCGAAGCCAAGCGCCGCGAACTGCCGCTCGCGGCGGACGGACACGTCGTCCATCTCGTCCGGCGGAGTCCCAATCTCCCACCGCTTCGCGGCGGCGATCGGCTCGGCCGGACCGCCGCAGACCAGATGCGAACGAAGGCCGTTCATCGCGACGCCCCGCAGGCGGCGCGCGGTAAGGAAACGCTCGCGGACGGCGCCCTGATCGAGCAGGCGCCATCCTCTGTCGCGCCGAAGCGCGACGCGCTCGCCCGGCGCGAGGGGCACCGGGTCGCTCACGTAGCGCTCGAGCGGGACGAATCCGCGCTCGCTGGCGAAGACGTGCTCATCCTCCGTCTCGACGTGCCACAGCGGTCGTAGACCGAGCGCGTCGACTCCGAAGACGCACGTGTCGCCGACGCGGACGAGGATGCCGGCCGGTCCCTGCGCGAGCGGCCCGATCGCTGCGCGGCCCTGCACGTACGCGTCCTGAAGCTCGGCGGTCATTCGCTTCATCTCGTTGACGATCGGCGGAAAGAGGAGCTCGATCGATTCGACCGCCGTGAGGCCGTGACGGATCACGAGCGCGCGGATCGCGGCGTCGACGTCCTGCGAATCACTGCCGTCGCGCGAAAGCGGCAGGCCGAGCGCGCGCGCTTCCTCCCGCAGACGGCTGATCGTGTTGATCTCGCCGTTGTGCGCGAAGACCGGGAAGGGTTGCACGCGCGTGAAGCTCGTCGATGTGTTCGTCGCGTAGCGGTTGTGCCCGAACGCGACGGACGTGGCGAAGAGCGGATCGGCGAGGTCGGCGAAATAGGACGTGAGCTGATGGCCCGCCCCGCGGAGCTTGTAGACGGCGGTATGGCGCGAGAGGCTCACCACTGTGGCCGTCGTCGCCCGTTCGATGTCGACGCCGGCCTCGTAGAGCGCGCGCGATCCGAGGGCCGCACCGCGGGGCGCGAGAAGCGCGAGTTGCAGGAATAGCGGAGCCTCGGTGCGTCCGCGCGGACCGAGCGCCGCCTCATCGGTCGTCTCCGCTCGTACGAGGAGCGTCTCGATGCCACGACGGTCGAGGATCGCGACGATCGTCGCGATGTCGGCCGGATCGTCGTGGAAGAAGTGACCGACCGCGAAACGCTCGAGCTCAACGGCGCTCTCGTCATGACCAGCGTGGTCGAGCTCCTGCGCCCACAGCGCGCGCGGGATGTCTGTCAGAACGCCCGCGCCGTCGCCTTCGCCGTCGACGACGCCGGAGCGATGCGCGAGCGCGGCCATGCCGCCGAGCACGAGCTCGAGGACCGCGCGCGTGGGCCGCGCGTCCTTGCGCGCTACCGCGACCAGCGCACAGGCATCGTGCTCGCTCGCCACGTTTCCTCCCATCTAATGAAGAAGCCTCCCGCTCTCGGGAGGCCTTCGTCGCTTCGCGGTGTGAGCGGTCGCGACTAGGCCTCGTCCTCCGACGTTGCTGCTGCGGACGAGGCGCTGCGGGCGCTCACGTGAACGAGGCTATGGGAGAAAAAGGTTGCGAAACAGCGCTCGAACCGTCGCGATTTGGTGCTGACCTAAGCGCGGACGAGCACCTCGACCGGATCGCCCACCCGGATCGGTCCCGAAACCGCCGCCACCGTGCACAGCGCACCGCGCCGCCCGAGAAGCGACTGCCGGAACTCCTCGGGATCGGGGACACCGAGCAGCTCACCGATGTGCGTGCAGGGCTCGCATGGCCCGTTGACCCGGAGCGTCAACCCGCCGATGCGGATCTCCGTATCGATAGGCAGGTTGGTCACGTCGGGGAGGCCCAGGGTCGTGATCTCCTCGCGAAGATCGGCTGGCCGGAGGCCAAGCGCGTCAAGTGTGGCGCGGTCCACGACAAGCACCGCGCGCGACTCGCGGTGAGCGTGAACGTCGCCCTCGATGCCACCGCCGATGCGCCCAACGGCCTCGGCGACGGGCGTCGGCGTCCCGTGCTTTTCGGTACGGATGTGGAGCGCAATGACGCGGCCGTTCACAGCTTCTTGCGAACGATACAGAACTCGGCGTGCGTTTCGGCGATCTCGAAGCCGGCCTTCTGGTACATCGATAGCGGACCGACGTACTGGGACCAGACCCACCGTGAAGGCTCGACGTCGCCTGCGCGCGGATACGCCTCGGCAGTCTTCATGCCGCGCGACCGCAGATGCTCGACCGCCGCCTCAAGGAGCTGCGTGGCGATGCCCTGGCGGCGCTGATCGGGAGCGACGACGAAGCACACGATCGCGCCAACATCACTGGCGGCTTCGCCCGGGACGCTCTTGAGCTCCGACTTCGGGGCGGCGTGGCACCAGCCCACGACGCGACCGAGGCGGTATGCGACGAGGCCGTTCGCTTTCGCGGAGCGCAGGAGCTCGCTGCGTGACGCGCGGTTCTGCTCCTTGGTCCGCGATGGGTAGTCATCGACGAGCCGCTCCATGCAGAAGCACCTCGACCAGTTGGGGTTGTCCGCGTACGCGACCATGTCGAAGTAGTGCATGACCGCGTCGTGTTGTTCGGGGCTGACCGGACGGATCGCGACTTCGCTCACATCGGAAGTCTTTCACACGTGACTCGACCGCAGCTTCATCGAAAGCTGCGGCCGAGTCCGTGGCGGATCGCTCGCCTTAGTCGTCGTTGTCGTCGTTGTCAGTCTGTGAGGCCTTGATCACCCGGATGGTTCCCTGGAAACAGGTGTGGTCGGGCGCTTGCGTGCAGGCGATCACTCGGAATTCCACGTGCACCGCTTTGCCGGTCAGCCACCCTGCTGTGACCGTACCGTCGAGCACCGCCAGCCCCGTCGCCCTATCAAGCGATCCGGCGATCATCGCGGTGAAGGAATGCGATGGCTTATTGGCGATGATCTCGTAGCGGGCCTCGAGCAGCACGACGGTCGGAAGCACCGTGCGCGAGAGGACCGCCCCACCGAAGGTTCCCTCGAGATCGCCTCCGACGAAGCCCTGCATGGTCGGATAGGCCGGAGCGAACCACTTCGTGTAGGTCAGTTCGACGTCGCCCGATCCTTTTCCGCCATCGGCTCGGCTTTGTGTGTCGACACCGCGTGTGGATGCGGCTGATGCGGATGGCCCTGTGATGACCGTGAGTGCGACGATGAGCGCGAGAGCGCTGAGAACGCGAAGCATGGAACGCATCTGTGCGTCTCCTTTATTCTTGAAACGGCACAGGGTTCCGGATCGCGCCGCTTCTGCGACGCACAGTCGCGCCGGAGAGACGCTCGCGGAAGTCACGCCCGTCCTGATCTGGGCCTGACATTCGTCACGCCGAGTGCGTCAGAGCCATCCCTTTTCGCGCGCAATGCGGGCTGCGTCCGCGCGGTTGCGCGCGCTGAGCTTTTGGATCACGGTCGAAAGATGGTTGCGTACAGTTCCCTCCGAGAGCGACAGCGCCATAGCCACCTCGGCGATCGCGCCGCCGCGTGCCGATTCAGCGAGCACCTCGCACTCCCGCACGGAGAGAGGGCTCGCGCCTTCGGCGAGCGCCTCGATCGCGAGCGACGGCTCCAAGACGGACTCGCCGGCGGCGCAGCGGCGGATCGCGCGCGCGAGCTCGTAGTCCGGCGCGTCCTTCAGTAGATATCCGTGGGCTCCGCTCTCGATCGCGCGCCGCACGAGGCCCGGCTTCGCGAAAGTCGTCAGGATGAGCGACCGGCACGCCGGCAGGGCATCGCGAAGCGCCCGCGCCGCCGCAAGCCCGTCGATCCCAGGCATCTCGACGTCGAGAAGCGCGACATCGGGGCGAGATGCGATCGCAGCTTCCACAACCTGGTCGCCTCGGCCAACGTCGGCGACGACGGTGATGTCGCTCTCCAAGCTGAGCAATGCCTTCAAGGCGCCACGGACCATGGTCTGATCCTCCGCGAGCAGGACCCGGATGGTCGTCACAACGGGACCGACACGAATACCCGGAAGCCGCCGTCTGACATTGGCCCCGCAGCGGCATGGCCGCCGCGCGCCGCAACCCGCTCCTGCAGACCGCGTAGGCCATTCCCTGGAGCGGTCGCGCCGGCCAGCGGGCCGTTGTCCGTTATCTCAAGACTCGCCTCGCCCGATTCGCGCGTCAGTCGAATTGAGCACGCGGCCGCCTGGCTGTGCCGGATCACGTTTGTGACCCCTTCGCGAACAGCCCACGCGAGAGTTGCATCGACCGCGGTCGGCAGGGACTCCACCGTCACGTCGATCGTGCTGTCGATGCCCGCGGCTGCGAGTGCCTCGCGTGCACCCGCGAGTGCGGTGATGAAGCTCGGCTGCCGATACCCGTCGACCGCGCGCCGCACGTCTTGGAGCGATTCGCGCGCCACGCGCTCGATGTCGGCCACCTCGCTCGCGGCGCGCGAGTCATCGCCGCGCGGGAGTAACCGACGAGCGAGCTGGCTCTTTATCGTGATGAGCGACAGGCTGTTACCGAGCAGATCGTGGAGATCGCGCGCGAGCCGCAATCGCTCGTCATCGGCCGCGCGCGCGCCGAGCTGCTGATAGAGAACGCCGAGCTGGTCGCCCATGCGGTCGACGTTCGCTGCGAGGCTTCCGAGCTCGTCGCGATTCTCGACGCTGAGGTGCCCTCTGAAGTCGCCTTCGGCGATACGCGCGACACGGAGGCCGATCGCGCGAAGCGGACCGAGGATAGAGAGCGCGATCGCAAGGCCGAGCACGAGCGCGAGCAAGAGGCTGGCACCGGCGAATGCGACTACCACGATTTGCGAGCGGGCGTACGCGTCACGAGTGTCGCCCACGCTCTGAGCGACCTCGGCTTCGGCACGGTTGACAAGCTCCTCATTGAGGCGCGCAAGCTGGTCGGCCAGCAGCGTCACTTCCGCCGCCTGGCCGCGCGCGTCCGCGGTCGGGTCGGCGCTCAGAAGAGCGAGCGTTCTCGTGGTCGCGGCCGCGAACTCGGCCTGCACGCCGGCGACACGCCCGACCAGCTCCGTCTCATCGGTCTCGGCAAAGCGCACCGCATCCATGCGGTAGGACGTGTTCACGACACCCCGGGTCGCCTCATCGATGACGAGTGCTTCGGGGGTCGCGAGCGCCTTGGTGAACGTCCGGAGCTGCGACGTCGTCGCAAGCCGCAGGTCGTTGAACGTGCGGGTCCGATGCTGAAGGGCGACGAGCCGCTCGGCGCGAGCGTTCGCCTGACCCAGCACGACCAAGGCGATCACGCCGAGCGCAATCAGCAGTGCGGTGAGCACTCCGAGCGCGATGAGGAGCTTCGTCTGTATCGGCACGGAAAGGCGGGCGATCCCACGCACCACGGGAGTGAGCGGCCTTACGACTTGAGCTCACCCTTCAACTGGCGCATGTACGCAAAGTTCGAGCCGGCGATGATCTGGTGTGGCGTGCTCGTGACCAGGCCCACGTTCGCGAGCTGGAGCGCGAAGAAACGCAGGGTGTCTTCCGGATCGAGCTCGCGCCAGTTGTACGTGCACATGGCCATCGTGTCGGTCACGATGGATTCGTCCTCAAAATTGCCGCTCGCGGCCGGACCGCCGATCTCTTTGGACCGCGCGGCGATGACTGCGACAGCGTCGCGTGCCGCGCTCGTGTGGTCGCTCGCGGCCGCGTCCGTCGCTCGGAGGAGCGCGCGAGTGACGCGCTTGGTCGCGATTGGGTTTTGTCGGGCCCAGTCGCGATTCGCAACAAGGTTGCAGCAAAAATACTGAGACCAGGGCATCTGTGTCATGGTCTCCAGGATCACGTGACCCGGCCGTATGGGAAGCCGCTTCAAACGCGGACCCTGCGGACCGCCCGCGAGGACCGCGTCCGCACGCCCATTCGTGAATGCGCGGACCATCCCAGGGTAGTCTTCTGGTCCGGCTTCGACGAAATCCACGTCTTTCAGCGCGATCCCGATCGTGCCAAGCAGGATCGCGAACCACGCGTAGAACATGTCCCTAATGTCCTTCACGCGGACAGAGATCCTCTTTCCGCGGAGGTCGTGGACATCCGTGATGCCATCGCGGACCCAGAGCTCGAGGCAACCGGAATGCAACCCGCTGAGTACGACGAGTGGCAAGCCGTCAGCGATCGCCCCGACCGCGAATTCGGAGTGCGCGCACGCGAAGTCCGCCAGATTCTTGGTGATCCAGCCCCGCGCAGTGAACTCCGTATTAACGAACTGGACGTGTGTGAAGCCCTCCTCGAGGAGGTAGCGCTCCGCGAGGACCAGCCCAGGATCGCAGTCCACGGGGTACACGATCCTCACCGTCGTGGTCTCGAGCGTTGACGCCTCGCTCTGCCGCGCGCATGCCGCGAGCGCGCTGCCCCCGACGATCGCCGCGCCCGTGCCCAGCGTTCGGAGCAGCAGCTGCCTTCTCGTGCTGAGTGGACGCTCCCCTGACAGGACACGATCGCGGAGGACCAAGCAAACGAATGGTAGGCCCCACGCATCCGCGATCTTCCACACTAATTTCGTGGACATTTGGTCTGTCGGTCACGGCGCTCGACCCCTCGGGGAGCTCATCGCGACCCTCCGCGGTGCCGATATTGAGGTGCTCGCGGACGTTCGGTCGCAGCCCGGCTCGAGGCGACACCCGCAGTTCGGTGGGCAGGCTCTCGCAACGGCACTCGGCGAGGTCGGGATCGCATACGAGCACCTAGCCGAACTGGGAGGCCGCCGCGAGGCTCGCGCGGATTCACCGCACCGCGCCCTCCGAGTCGCCGCTTTCCGCGGCTATGCCGATCACATGAGCACGGCGGAGTTCACGCGCGGCTACGAGCGGCTCACCACACTCGCGCGCCGATCACGCACCGCGTTCATGTGCGCGGAGACGGTCTGGTGGCGGTGCCATCGCCGCCTCATCGCTGACCGTCTCACGGCCGACGGCTGGGCGGTCACGCACCTTTTCGCACCAGGGAAGAGCGAACCGCACGTCCTCTGGGACACAGCGCGGATCGACAACGGAAACCTCGTGTACGACGCCGGGACGCTCCCGATCCCGAGCTAAGGCTTCGCCACCGGCACCAACGACATCGCGAGGTGGTAGAGCGGATCACGTCCGAGCGCTTGCGGCGCCTGAATGTGTACGTGTGTCCCCGTGCGATCGAAGTCGAGGTGCTCCGTGCCGTCGGCCGTTCGATAGATCCCGCTGACGTCGCCGACGGTAACGCTCTCGCCCGGAACGGACGGGAACGCGTCGCGGGGGCCCTGCTGCATGACGACCATTGGCACGCCGTTGGCGGTGAATGGCAGGATCACGAGCCCGCGGTCGTCGCGCGTCGGCATACCTTCATCGAGTCCGTCGATGCCGCAGAACGGTCTGAAGACCGAGAAGCTCGACTGAGCCGCGAGCTGGCTCCAAAACTCCAAACGCATGCCCGTGATCGCGCCCGGTGGCAGGACCTGTCCGACACGCACGTCGCCGCCCGGGATGAAAGTGAAGTCCGACGCTGGAATCTCGGCGTTGAGCTCGAGCGCGACAAAGCGCCACGTCATGACCAGCTGCCCCTGTGCGTCCCGGACGTCCGCGCCGAGCTGCAGCAGGGTCGCGGCATCGAGCCACGTCGTGATCTTCGCTATCGGGCCGGTCTGCGACGCATCCTTCGGAGTGAGCTCGAGGACGTGCGCTGTTCTGCTCATGACCGCGTCGTCGCCGAGCTGCTTCGCGTTGAAGGCTTGCGAGAGAGCCTCGATCGCCCCGGCCAGGGTGCTCGGCGCGAACGGCCCCTGCGAGAGAACCATCCGCGGGTCGACCGGTTGCGCCACTTTCGCATCGGGCGCGTAGATCCACGCGGCTTTCCCGTCGAAGGACAGGATCTGGCGCCCCGTTGCGCCGCTCGGATCGGTTGCTGTGGTCTCGATGCGCAAGTTAATCGGGGCGCGGAATTCGATCTTCTGGTCGTAGGAAGCGGGCACGTCCAACCGCTTTCCGTCACCGCCCATCCAGTTTTGGCCTTTTATGGTCCCGCGGTAGCCGTCGAACGCACTCGTCGCGCCGGAGGCCGCCCGCTCGGCTCGGATCAACAGATCGCTCGCGCTCGCGGGCGCGCTCGCGCTCACGAGCGATGCAACGAGGGCAACGACGGCAATGACTCCCGCGGCCGCGAGCGCGAGCCTCGGGCGGCGTGCCGTGCGAACCCAAGACGGCGGCGGGGTCTCCGCGCGGACAAGCGCCCGGTCGAGCGCGCTCGACACACTCGCCGGCGTGCTGATCCTGAGCGCAACCTCGCGCAGCTCTCGCGCCAGTCGTTCCTCGTCGGTCATGTCGTGGCCTCCAATCGCTCGCGGAGATCGATGAGCGCGCGGTGGACGAGCATCTTCACGGCCGCTTCGCTCCGGCCCATAACGATCGCGATCTCCCCGCACTCGAGACCGGCGAAGAAACGAAGCCGTAGCGCTTCGGCACGGTCGGGGGCGAGCCGCGCGGTCATCGCGACGACGCGCGCCAGCTCGATGCGCCGCAGGGCAACATCGTCGGTGCGGATCGGATCGACGAGCTCCCGAGCCTCATCGAGACCGACGTGGGGACGTCTGTCGCGCCGTGCGTCGGCGGCTTTCCGCCGCGCGATCCCAACGAGCCACGCCTTCACGGGTCCGCTCCCGCGGTACCCGCGCGCGGATCGGAATGCCGCGAGGAACGTCTCAGCGACGAGGTCCTCGGCATCCGCCGCGTCGCCGCAGCGCGAAAGCAGGTAGCGGTAGAGGTCGTCGACGTACAGGCGATAAAGCGCGGCGAAGCGACTGGGCTCGGACGCGGCCGCGCGCACGAGCGCCGCATCCTCGGCCACCCGAAGGCTGAGCGCCTGGGAACCGCTCACGCCTTCACCATCTTCCGCCACAACGTCGCCGGAAGTGCCCTTCCGGTAACACTTGTCGCCAAACGCTAGGGTTTTGTGCGACATGAGTCGCACCTGGGACGAAGACTGGGACGAGCGGAAGGCGGGCAAGGGCTGCCCGATGTGCGCCGAAGGCAGGCCCGACGAGGCTCACGGAAACGCGCGCGTCTTCGCCGGCCGCGTGTCCGACGCCTACCTCGTGCGCGGCGACATCGGCCAACCTGGCTACACGATCGTGATCTGGCGTGGCGGTCACATCGCAGACCTCACCGAGCTCACCGATTCCGACGCGACGACGTATCTGCGCGAGGTCCTGAAGGTCGCGCGCGCTCTCGAGGCGCATTACCGGCCGGCAAAGATGAACCTCGAGATGCTCGGCAATACCGTCCCGCATCTTCACACCCACCTCGTGCCGCGCTACGTGACCGACGACAGCCCGGGCCAACCCGCGAAGGGCCTCATGCAGCCCGATCCTCATCGCAAACCGATCGCCGACGAGCTCTTCCATCGCGATGTGGCGGCGCTTCGGGTCGCGCTGAGCGGTATGCCGGAGCGACGCGCCTAGAAGAGCGCCTGCATCACGCCGATTCCCCCGAACGGGGGCGTGTCCATTCCGTAGCGCGCGCCACGTGCATCCAATTCCCCCTGAAGTGGTGACATGCCTTTGGAGGCTCGTGCGTCAATCAGTTAGATGAATGATCGCGTTGACTTCGTTTGCGCTCGTGCCGAACACCAAGGTTCCGAGCCGAACGACGCGCTGACGATGCACGAGGACCGCTGGGCGTATTGCTCGGCGGGCGCCGCGGAGCCGCACGACTGGCGGCTCACCGGCGGTATGTCCTTGGACGATGCGAAACGGTTCGTCCAGCAGCCGCACCCGATCCGTTCAGCCGATGCGACGGGTCAGCGCTCCGACTGACAACCCCACTCAAACGGACATGGGGGCCGCGCGTGGTGGGTCGCGGTCCCCATGTCACGCTCCGGCCGCGAGCCGGGCCCGCAGCTTCCCTCCGGCGAGCCCGCGGTGCGAGACCCGGTGCTTCTCCTCGGAGGGCAGCTCGGCCATCGTGCGGCCGTCACCGGCAATGACGAACACCGGGTCGTAGCCGAACCCCGCTTCGCCGCGCGGCGCTTCCGCGATCTCGCCGTGCACCTCGCCCTCGAAGAGCTCGACATGCCCGTCAGGTGACGCGAGAGCGGTGACGCAGACGAACCGGGCGGAGCGATCCGTCACGCCGTCGAGAAGGGCGAGGAGCTTCGCGTTCCGCTCCTCAGCGCTCGCGTTCTCGCCGAAGAAGCGTCGGCTGCGCACGCCTGGCGCCCCACGGAGCGCGTAGACCTCGAGACCCGAATCGTCGGCGATCGTCTGCAATCCGCTCGCGGCGGCGTACCCGCGCGCCTTCGACGCGGCGTTCTCAGCGAACGTCGCCGCGTCCTCGTCCGGCTCGGGCGGGACCGGGTCGAGATCGTTTGGTGTGACGAGCTCGACGTCGAGGCCGCCGAGTATCTCGCGGTACTCACGAAGCTTTCCGGGGTTCGACGAGCCGAGAAGGATCGGGTGTTTGTCCTTGGGGCCGCCTCTCACACGTCCATGGTCGCGCCCGCCGGTTCGAGACGCAGACCACGCCCGATCCGCCACGGAGCCCACCAGTTCGCGCGGCCAAGGAGGCGCATCGTGGCGGGGACGACGAGCGCGCGGACGAGAGTCGCATCGAGGAGGACGGCGATGGTGAGGCCGATGCCGACGGACTTGATGATCACGACGTCGGCAAGCGCGAACGCGATGAACACGCCCACCATGATCGCGGCGGCCCCGGTGATGAGCCTGCCGCTTCGCTCGAGACCCATCGCAACCGCAGCGACGTTGTCGCCGGTCCGCCGGTACTCCTCCTGGATTCGTGAGAGAAGGAACACCTCGTAGTCCATCGAGAGACCGAACATGATGCAGAACATGATCACCGGAAGGCTGGGCTCGATCGACTGCGGTGTGAAGTTCAGAACATCCGCGAGATGACCCTGCTGGATGATCCACACGAGCGCGCCGAACGAGGCGCTGACTGAAAGCGCGTTCATCGCGACGGCTTTGAGCGGCAGGACGACCGATCGAAGGAGCAGGAAAAGCGCGAGCATCGTCGTGAGCGTGACGAATCCGACCGCGATCGGGGTATGGTCCACAAGGTAGGCGACGGTATCGACGTCGAAGGCCGTCTGGCCCGTCACGAGCACCGTCCCACCGTCGACGGTCTGGGCCCGAGCGGCCCGCACGATGGCGCGAGCCGCATCGCTCTGCGCGGTGCTGGGGGTCCGCACGGAGAGAAGCGCGATGTGCGGACCCGTCGGGCTGAGCGGCATGTCCACGCGGAGCACGTTCGGAAGGGCCGCCAGACGAGCTCGGAGGTCATCCAGAGCCGCGCGGTGGTTGAGTGGATCGTCGGCGAAACGCGCGACGACGGTGATGGTCGATTGGTCCTGGCCGGGAAACTCGTTTACGAGCACGTCGTATCCGCGCCGTGACTCGATCGTCGGCGGAAGAATGGTCGCATCCGCCGATGCGAGACGAAGCTGCGCGAACGGCGACGCCGCGATCGCGATGAGCGCGATGGTCGGGACGAGCACGAGGAGCGGGCGGCGCATGACCGTGGTCGCGATCGCGTGCCAGACGCCGGACGCGCTCCGGCCTCGAGGCAACGGGAGCCGCCAAGCTCCGACGCGCGGCCCGAAGATCGAAAGCAGAGCGGGAAGGAAGGTGAGCGCGTACAGGACTGCCGCCGCAACGACGAGCGAACCGGTGAGGCCGAGCGACACCAGAAACGTGCCCGGGTAGAAAAGCATCCCCGCGAGACCGATGGCGACCGTGATGCCCGAGAAGAAGATCGCCCGACCGGCCGTCCCGAGCGCGATGCCGACCGCCTCTTCGACGGTCCTGCCGCCGGCGAGCTCCTCGCGGAAGCGACTCACGATGAAGAGCGAGTAATCGATCGCGACGCCGAGGCCGATGAGCGTCACGATGTTCAGCGCGTACTGCGAGACGTCGGTCGCTCGCGCGAGCGCGAAGGTCGCCCCAAGGCCGGCCACGATCACGAGGATCCCCACGCCCAGCGTCAGGATGGCGGCGGCTGCGCTCCCAAAGACGAGAAGCAGCAGGATGAAGGCAAGCGGCAACGAGACGAGCTCGGCCCGCTGCAGGTCGCGATTCAGCGTCTCGTCGATGTCGCCGTTCAACGGAATGTTCCCCGTGGCGAGCACCTCGAACGCGTTCGTGCGGACGAGCGCTCGGAGCTCCGAAAAGAATCCCTCAGCCTCGGTCGTGGTCCCTTTGACCGTCACGTTCGCGAGGGCGCGCTTCCCGTCCTTCGATCGCAGCCCCGCAGCCGACGCGGCGGGAGCGCTGTCGGGCGTGACGATGGACACGACGCGTGAGTCCGCGCGCAACGGAGCGAGCGCGGTCTTCATCCCGTCGATGAACCGCGGGTCCGCGGCGGGAAGACCCTCGGTGCTCGTGAAGATCAGTACGAACGACGACGTCGCGGCGATCGGCGCGCCGGCGACCGGCGGGAATTCATCACGGATGAGCTGGCTCGCGCGGCCGGCCTCGGTGTCGCGGAATTGGACGTTCCGCAGCTGGCCGCCCGCAAGAAGAGACGCGATCGAGACTCCGAGGGTGAGCAGGGATACGACGAGGACCACCCACTTCCGCCGGTAGACAAGGCGGCCCCACCAGCCAAGCGGTCCCATCTGCCTATATACGCGTGGAGAGCGCCCGACGTTCCGTCAGCGGAGCGCGGCGCGTTGCGCGGCGATGAGCTGGGCGATGCCGTCGAGCGCGAGGGCCAGGACTCGGTCGAAATCGCCGCGCGAGAAGGGCCGGCCTTCGGCCGTGCCCTGCACCTCGATGAGCTCGCCCTCGCCGGTCGCGACAACGTTCACGTCGGCGTCGGCGATCGAGTCCTCCGCGTACGCGAGATCGAGGAGCAGATCGCCTTTGACATAACCGGCCGAAACCGCGGCGACGTTCCCCACGATCGGCGACGGCTTGACCTTGCGCACCGCGTGAGCCAGCGCCACGAAGCCGCCGGTGATCGCGGCCGTGCGCGTGCCGCCGTCCGCCTGTATGACTTCGCAGTCGACCATCACGCTCCGCGGGCCGAGCACCTTGAGATCGATCGCCGCGCGGAGGGCTCGCCCGACGAGGCGCTGGATCTCGAAGGTCCGTCCGCCCGGCCGTCCGGCGATGCTCTCGCGCTGGCTCCGCTCGGGTGTGCTGCGCGGGAGCATCGCGTACTCGGCGGTGATCCATCCCGTTCCCTTGCCTTCGAGGAACTTCGGCACGCTCTCCTGCAGCGTCGCGAGACACAGCACCTTGGTGTCGCCGAAGGAGATCTCGGCCGACCCTTCGGCGAATTTGGAGACCCCGACGTTGATCGTGATGGGGCGGAGCGCAGTGGCCTGGCGGCCGTCGGGCCGCACGAAGGTCACGCGGTCTCGTCCCAGGTCCGGCGCATGTCCGCGGGAGCGTACGACTCGAGCGCGCGACCCTCCGCGGCGGCGCGCGCTTCGACCCGGCCGACGTGCGCGGCGAAGCGCTCGTTGGCCTCGCGGAGCGCGGTCTCGGCATCGAATCCCGCATCGCGGGCCGCCGCCACGACGTCGAAGAGGAGCTCGCCGAGGAATTCCTGGTCGTCGATGTCGAGCGGAAGATCGAGACGCGGGGGCTCGAGCTTCACGCGCGCGGCGCGCTCGAGCATGCGCTCGGCGGCGAAGAGCGCGGGAAGCTCGCGCGGGACGCCGCCGAGCAGGGACTTCGGCTCGTCGCCGTGCTCCTCCCGTTTGATGCGTTCCCACTGCGCGAGAAGCTCTCCACCGGAGGTCAGCGTCGTCCCCGCGAAGACGTGCGGGTGCCGGCGGATGAGCTTTTCGTTCAGGCGGCGCGCGACCTCGTTCGCGTCGAACGTTCCCTCCTCGCGCCCGAGCTGGGCGTGTAGCGCGATCTGCAGGAGAAGGTCCCCGAGCTCGTCGCGGAGACGTTCTGGGTCGCCGGAGTCGAGGGCGGCGAGCGTCTCGTATGCCTCCTCGAGGAGATGCGGGCGAAGCGACGCGTGCGTTTGCTCACGGTCCCAGGGACAGCCGTTGGGCGCGCGAAGACGCTCCACGATCCGCATCACCGTGGCGACCGAGGCAAGATCGGCCAGCGGGTCCAAAGGCGGGAGCACGAGGAACCGCGAGCCAGCGAGGCCATCACCCTCCGCCTCATCGATCGTGGTCGCGCGATCGGGCTCGAGGAACGTCACCGGGTGCGAGCCGGGATACCGCGCCCGCAGCAGCGCCCAGTCGACGGGAGCGTCGAGGGCGATGGCGACCGCGCGTAAGGTCGAGAACGTATGCCGATCAAGGCCGCTTGCCGGAACGAGATCGATGCCGGCGGGCCAGCGGGCGAGGACGGCGGCGAGCGCCGCCGTGCTACTCGAACTCGAGGCCGGGGATGAGGCGGACGATATCGTGAGCCTTCTTCTGCTGGTTCAGCCAGTACTGGTACGCGTTGTCGCTCATCGTCTTCTTCTGAGTGTCATCGAGGTCGCGCGAGTCGGATTTCTCGATGACCTTGTACCAGGTGGTCGTCGTGAGCCCGTTGTGCTGCTGGCTCACCTTTCCCGCGTCAAGGGTGAAGAGCTCCTTGTCGGCCGAGAGGTCGGTGATCATTCCGTGGGCGATCCAGCCCATGTCACCGCCGTTGTCCTTCGTGGCGCTGTCTTCGGAGTATTGCTTTGCGATCGCGCCGAAGTCGGTACCAGCGTCGAGCGCTTTGCCGACGTCGGAGACCTTCTTGAGCTGGTCAGTGAACGACTGGAAGTCGCCACCGACCGGGCGGGGCGTCGCGACCTGGATCTGCGCGACGTGTACCTGGGCGGTCGGAGACACGACGTTCGCCTGCTGGCGCTTGGTGAACAGCTCCCGCAGCAGGTCGTGCTGGCTGTGCCACTTGATCTTGGCCTCGGTGAATCCGCTCGCGAGCCACCGCTTGACCACGTCGTTCTCCTGCGGACCGCGGCGCTCCTCGACCTGAATCACGTGATACCCGAAATCCGACTTCACCGGATCGGAGATCTGGCCGATCGCGAGCGCTTTCGCCGCATTCTCGAAAGGCGGGACGAACTGGCCCTTCCCCACCCACCCGAGCTCACCACCGGACGCTGCGCTTCCGGGATCTTGCGAGTTGTCCTTCGCGAGCTGGTTCCAGAGGTCCTGGTTATTCGGATCCAGACGCAGCTGATCCCGGATCGCGGTCGCCTTCGCGAGCGCGTTCGCATCCTCGACCGCCTGGTCGGCTGCGGTCTTGTCGACCGTGATGAGGATGTGGCGGCTGCGGAACTGGCTGAAATCGTCCTGGTAGCGGGCATCGACCTGCTCCGGCGTCACCGTGATCCCGTCGGCCTTCGCCTGCTTGTCGAGGATGAGGTACTCCTCGAGGGTATCGAGCGCGCCTCGGTCGAATGATGCTTTCTGCTCGGCGATCTGTGGGTCGTTCTCGTAACCGGCCGGCACGCCGTACTCGACGTAGAAACGGGAAAGCTCGTACGCCTTCTCCTTCGTCCAGTCGCGCATCGCGACCGCGCGGCCGTCGAAGGTCATCGCCGACTTCAGGTTGTCGCTGTAGTACTTCGAGCTGGCGGCCCAGCTGACGAGGCCGAGAACGAAGAAGAGCACCGCCGAGAACACGGTCACGATCACCGCCTGCTGACGACGTTCTCGCTGCCAACGCGCGGAGCGCTGCCTGCGGGTGAGACGCGGAAGTGGGATCCGGCGGGCCATATGTGGGACCTAAATTGTACGGGAGTTATCGCGCGACACTGCGGTACACCGCGAGCGTTTCGTCGGCCGCGCGGTCCCACGAGAAGGCGCGCGAGCGCGAGCGCGCGCGGGCGCGTAGCCCGGAACGAAGCGCGTCGTCGTCGAGAAAGCGACCGAGCGCATTTGCGAGCGCGTCCTCTTCGCCGCTCGGGACGAGGATTCCTGCGTCGCCGACGACCTCCGCGACCGCTCCGCCGGCATAGCCGACAACGGGCGTACCCGCGGCGAGCGCTTCAAGAGCAGTCAGGCCGAACCCTTCGAGAAACGCCGCATGGAGCAGGCACTCCGCTCCCGCATACAGCGCAGCGAGCGTCGGCTCGTCCACGAACCCGGTCAGGATCACCCGGTCACGCGGCGCCCGCTCACTCTCGAGAGCCTCACGCAAGTGGGACGAGAGCTTCCCGAGCTCGCCAACGATGACGAGGCGCAGGTCATGGTCGCGATCCGCCGCGGCGCTAAATGCGCGCAGGAGCCCGCGCATGTTCTTGCGCGGATCGAACTGTCCCACGTAGAGGACGTAACGCCCAGGCACGCCGAATCGGGCGCGGGCGAGCGCCCGAGCCTCATCGGGTGGCGGTGGATCGAACTCGCTGTCGACCGCTTCCGGAATGACGGTGACGCGCTCCGCTGGTACCTGGAGCCGTTCAACGATGTCGCGCTTCGTCGCTTCGGAGACCGCTATGACCGCGTCGGCGCGCCGCGCGAGCGCGTACTGCCAGGTGTGCCCAATACGCGCGTACGGGAGCCGGAGGTAATGCGCCGGCCAGATAAGCGGGGCGAGATCGTGGATGGTCACAACGGCCGCAAAGCCGCGCCGCGCCGGGAGCGAGAGCTGCGTCGAGTGGTACACGTCGATGCCTTTGCCTGCGAGCTCGAGCGATAACAGCACCGGATCGAGCGCGAGCATCGAAAGCTCCGGCCGGCGAAAGCGCGATGTCGCGATGTCGTCGTGAGCGGGCAGGAGACCGGGATCGGCCGCGGGAAAATTCCGCAGGCGGAGCAGCGTCCACTGGATGTCGCGCGGCGCGCGGCGGGCGAACGCGGCAAGGAGGTTCCGCGAGTAGCGACCGATCCCGCGAACGCGCGCCACCGTCTGCAAATGGCGGGCATCGATGGCCACACGCATCGTTCCTAGACTATCGGCGGCCGTGATCTCCGTGATCGTTCCCACATACAACGAAGCCGACTCGCTCCCGCCTCTTATCGAGCGGATGGGGAAGGCGATGGCGGGTCACACCTGGGAGATGGTGGTGGTCGACGACGGCTCGCCCGACGGCACGGCGGAGGTCGCGAACCGACTTTCGGCGCAGCACCCGGTCTGGGTGGTCCGGCGCCCGGGCAAAGCCGGGCTTGCCTCAGCCGTGATCGCCGGCTTCAAGGAGGCTCGGGGCGACATTCTCGTCGTCATCGACGCCGATCTCTCCCATCCGCCGGAGGTCGTGCCGGCGCTCGTGAAGGCGATCGATGACGGCGCCGATCTCGCCGTCGGCAGCCGTTACATCGCTGGAGGTGCGGTGATGGACTGGCCGCTGCGCCGCCGGCTGGTCTCGCGCATCGCGTGCCTCATGGGCAACGCGCTCGTCCCGGTCCGCGACGCGACGAGCGGATTCTTCGCGGTCCGCCGCTCGGCGATCGACGGCGTGCACCTGAACGCGATCGGATTCAAGATCGGATTCGAGGTGATCGCGCGCGCGAAGACGAAGAAGGTCGTCGAGGTGCCGTACACCTTTCGCGACCGCGAGCTCGGCGCCTCGAAGTTCGGCCGCCGTGAGGTCGTGCAGTATCTGGAGCAGCTCGGCATCGTCGCGCGGGACAAGATCCTCGGGAGGCTCCGGAAGTGAGAGTCGCGGACATGACCCTGCGCCGGGCGAAGCTCGCCGACGCGGAATTCGTCGCCGACCTCGAGACCGCCATTCGTCCCGACGACCCGCGCGACCCCGTCACCTTGAAAGACTACTGGCGCAACCCCGAGGAGAGCGCGAAGATCGAACGGTTCATCGGGGAGGTCGAGGGCGAACGAGTCGCGTTCGCTCATCAGCGCCACGACCTCTGGAAGACGCCGAAACGCTACGGCAGCGTTTCGGGCGACCTCATGCCTTCATATCGGACGCCGGCGAGAATCGACGCGCTTTTCGCGGCGATGGAAGAACGCTCGCGCGCCGATGGTACGAAGACGTTCACGACCTGGTGCTGGGAGGACGACAAGGTTCGCGTCGGCGTGGTGCAGGCCCGCGGTTACGTCGAAGAGCGCCGTCAGCGATTCTGGGAGCTCGACCTCGTGGCGAATCGCGCGAAGCTCGCGACGACGGCCAAAGAGTCACGCGCGAAGATGCGCGAGGAAAAGATCCGCGTGCTGACGGTGGACCAGGACACCGACCCGGAGAAGTGGAAGAAGCTCTGGCGGATGAGCGAAGAGGCCATCCGGGACATCCCGACGACCGCGCCGATCACGGAGACGTCGTTCGGCGACTTCATGAAGTGGATGAAGGGACCGGGCCTGCACGAAGATCGCATCTGGATCGCTCGCGACGGTGACACGATCCTCGGTGTCTCGATCCTCTCCTACCCGCCGAAACGTGGCGTGGTGTCGACTGACTGGACCGGTGTCGCGCGCGCCGGGCGAGGCCGCGGGATCGCACGCGCGCTCAAGTACGAGACCGTGATGCAGGCGATCGCGCTCGGTGTCGACAAGGTGCGCACCGACAACGACTTCAAGAACACGCCGATCCTCCACATCAACGAAACGATGGGCTACACGAGGCGAGCCGACGGCGTCCAATTCATGAAGGCGGTCTAGCGCTCGAGCACCGTCGTCGCAGTCACCGTGCTGACCCCGTCGCTCACGGTCACCGTGTAAGTGCCCAAAGGCCAGCCGACCGCGAGGCTCATGAAGCCCGTGTACGCGCCGAACATGTCCGTCACGTGGGGGGCCGGCACGGAGTGGACCCCGGGAGCGGTGATCGTGACGTTCAGCGACGTCGAGGGGGCGAATCCGTACGCCGTGTACGTCACGCCGGGCCCGACGCTGGTGTCGTTCGCGAGCGCCACGCCGGGGTAGGCAGAGACAGAGCTCCTAAGACGCGCTGGGAACTCCGAAGCGAACGCATCCGCGGTCTTTGCGGTGATCGCGAAAAGTGCATCGTTGAATGTCTGGCCCCGGTTCATGAGCTCGAGGATCAAGATCGTCCCCCGAATACCCACTGCGTCACGCAGGAGACGCGCCGCCTCTCCGGCCTCGTAGTACTCGAATCGCGCGAGGATTCCGGCCCTCGTATTCCACGTTTCCTGCGATATGAGGTCGTTCAGCGGAATCAGCGGACCGGAGGGCCTCGAGGCCGCCGACGCAGCCGTGTACCGATAGAGGTTCGCCTCCCAGGCCGATCCAGGAGTGGTGAGTTCTTCCAGCACGGCGTTTCCTTCGTTGAACCATGCGGGGATGAACGACCGTGGCCCCGCAACTTGCTGGAACAGATGGTGCGTGAGCTCGTGTCTTGGCGTGTTGATCGGGACGCTGGCCATATTGCTCCAGATGAGGAAGATGTTTCCGGATGGCGGGTCGTAGAAGCCGGGGCGTTGGGCAAGCTGGGACGCTTCGAGGGCTGTTCTCTGCGCGATGGTCCGAATCCCGACGGCCGCGGACGTCTCAGAGGCGAACACGAAGAGAGTGGGGCGCCCGGTGAACGCCCGGCCCAGATCCGCCTCGATTCTCGCCATGTCTCCGTCGATGACGGAAACGATCGAGGTCGCGTCGGCCTTGGTGATCGTTACCTCTGCGTAGACGTCGGCTCTCACCGTTGCCGTCGGGTTGAACGTCAGGCCGCCGAGCGCGAGTGGTGGCTGCGATCCATCCGGATTGAGGACGACGACGTTCCAGAAAACGCCGAAGTCCTCCATCCACTGCGCGCCTTCGATCACCGGACGAAGCGCGACCGAGTAGCGTCCCGGCACCGCCGGCGCTCGGACCCGGAACTGGAACCAAGCGATCTGCCCAGGGCCGACATAGGGCGCCGGCTGGACGGCGAGACGATTGAAGCGTGGCCATCCCGTCGCCGGCGAGCCGTTCGTCCCATCCCCGCCCAGGAGGCTTGGTTGATCCTGTCCCGGCTGCGGTCCCGACGTCCCTAGGTAGGCGACCTCGCCGAGACGACCGCTCACCCACCCCCGCGATCCGCTGTTGTAGTACGCGACCGTCGCGAGCGCGGAGTCACCCTGGCATAGCGACATGTAGCCGGACTGCCCGTACCACGCCGCATGGAAGCCACTCTGGCCGGAGGGGACCGAGGCGGGCGGAGCGATTCCGGGTCCGATCGAGCTCACGCAAGCCGCTGCGGCAGGTGTTGCTCCAACAAATAACGTCGCTGTCAAGACAGCCGCGGCAATCGCCGCTCTAATGACTCCGGACCTCACGACCTCGACCGTAGCACCTGCCCGGAAGCCTTCCCGAAGGCAGGTTCGGGTCTTAGGCGATGTGGAAGCGGAAGGTGGCCTCGCGCTGATAGACCTCGTAATCGTCGTTGTCGTTGCGGAGATACGCCGCCCGGAGCTCGGGACGCGCGTCGAAGTCACCGAAACCCTTGAGCGCGTCGTAAGCCGCGAGCGGCTTCTGGGTCAGGATGAGGAAGTCTGTCTCACCGGCGCCGGCGTCGTGGCGGTCCACTCGCCCGGTCTCGCCGATCGCTTGCGAGACGCGCTCTTCGAGGTGCCTGAACTCGTCGAGGTCGCGGTAGGACGAGCCGGGGACCGGCAGGACGAGGAGGAATTCCACTCGTGCGAATCTAGGTGCCCCTGCGCCCCGTGCTAGAGCGCGATAGTCCCAGCGGCACGCAGTACTTCGTGGCCAGCGTCACGACGTGGATGGCTCATGCGTTGGTCTCGCCCGATCGCACCGAGCCCGCCGCGGATCGGCCGACCGCGTCGCGTTGCTCGTCATCGGTCAGCACCGCGGACAAGGCGCGTAAGCAAAGCTGACCGGCCTCGGCTCAGCTCTCCTTTTTCGTCACGTTCATCGTCAGATGACTGAATCCACGGTCATCGCCGCCGAGATCCGATACCCGGCTCGCAACCTTCTCGTGCGCGGCCTTTCCGGGGATGGCGGCGTCGGCCGGCGCGTCGAATACGACGATCCACTTCGCGCCCTGCCTGCTGATCCGCGCCGCGACGTCGTCGTCGACGATGCGTTCGATCGCGCTGAGCGCCCCGTTCAAGGTCCCAAACGCGAAGGTGTGCTCGAGGCGAGTCCCGGAGGGGAACATCGCCGCGACCTGTAGCGCGGCCTCGCCGGCTTCGAAAGGCGCGACCGTGAACTTTGCGGGATCCATCCCCGCTTTGCGCAGAGCGTCCGCGATCTTCGGATCGACCGGAGATGTGTCTCCAGGCGCTCGCGGAACGACGCGGTATTTCCTCGGGCCGATCAATTGCCCTTCATGAACTCGCGGATCGATGTCGTGACCCGGTCGATCTGTTCGTCCGTCAACTCCGGGTACATCGGCAGCGAAAGAACCTCCGACGCGAGCCGTTCGGTCACGGGCAGATCGCCCTTGCGATAGCCGAGGAACTCCGCCGATTGCTGTAGGTGGATCGGGACCGGATAGTGGATCTGCGTACCGATGCCCCGCCCGCCCAGGTACTTCCGGAGGTCATCCCTGCGCCCGCCAGGCACCCTGATGCAGTAGACGTAAAAGACGTGGCGTTCACCGCTTGGAATCTCCGGCGTGATCACGCCGGAGCCGCTGAGAAGCTTGTCGTAGGCGCGAGCCAACTCACGCCTGCGCTTGTTCCACTCCGGGAGCCGACGGAGCTTGATACGGAGGATGGCGGCCTGGATCTCGTCGAGGCGCGCGTTGTATCCAACGACGGGGTGGTAGTAGCGCGTCGACTGTCCGTGCTCGCGGAGCGCACGGAGCTCCTCCGCCAGCCGATCGTCGTTCGTCGTGATGCTCCCGGCTTCGCCGTACGCGCCAAGGTTCTTCGAGCAATAGAACGAGAAGCAGTTCACGCGGCCACCTGAGCCGGCCTTCTTGCCGTCGTCGAGAAGCGCACCATGCGCTTGCGCGGCGTCCTCGATGATCATGATGTTGCGGTCCTGCGCGATCTGGCGAAGGGGCTTCAGATCAACGGTGCGGCCGTACAGGTGAACGGGGATGATCGCCTTCGTGCGGGGAGTTATCGCCGCGGCGACGGCGGCAGCGTCCATGTTCATCGTCTTATCGTCGACCTCGACCAGGATCGGCCTCGCGTTCGCGTAGAGGATCGCCTCGACGGTCGCGAAGAACGTGTGGGACACGGTGATGACCTCGTCGCCGCTCGACACGCCGCAGGCCCGGATCGCGAGCTGGAGTGCGTCGGTGCCGCTCCCGACCCCGATCGAGTGCTTGGTGCCGATGAATGACGCGAACTCCTCGTCGAACGCCTTGACGTTCGGGCCGATGGTGAGCTGCATGCTTTCGAGAACTTCATCGATCGCGGCGCGCACTTCGTCGCGGATCGTGGCGTACTGGGCTTTCAGATCGACGAGAGGGATCTCCTGTGTGGCGACTGCGGTCATGGTGTTGCCGACTCCTTCTTCACGCGTTCTGGGAGGTCCTTGAGCCACGCGTAGGCATGCGGGTAGATGCCGACGAAGCACGCGAGGTCGCGGATGTCTTCTTTGAGCTGTACCGCCGGATTCCCTGCCCACACCGTGCGTGCCGGCACCGCGTGGCGCACGACGCTTCCGGCCCCCACGAGCGCGTCCTCGCCGATCTCGACGCCCGGCAGGATCGTGCTGTTCCCGCCGATGCGGGCGCGGCGACGCACCACGCCGCCCTTCACGCAGTCGAGATAGGCGGGGCATTGCGGGTGCGGATCGTCGGTGAAGACCACGTGTGGCCCGAGGAACACGTCGTCGTCGATCTGCGTGAGCTCGAGGAAGCAGCCGGTGTGCACGCGCACGCGCGAGCCGATGCGATTGCCGAATTCGAGCGACGCGTGCGTCCCGACCGAGACGTCGTCGCCGATCACGTTGTCCTCGCGGATCGAGGCACCCTGTCCGGTCTGGAGACGCGCGCCGATGCGCGTCCCGGCGTAGATCGTCGTGAACGGACGAATCACCGCGCCGGGACCGATGACGAGCTCGAGCTCGCCTTCTTTCTTGCCGCGGGGTGGGCGTCCGAGGATCGCGTACTCGCCGACGGTGCTGCCCTCGCCCAGCTGGACATTCGGCGAGACGACGGCCGTCGGGTGCACGGTCGTCTTCACGCGCGCACCGGGTCCAGCCGATAGGCCATGCGCGCGCCTCCCGACCGGAGCGACCGCATGGCGAGCTCGAGCACACGAACGACCGTGAGGCCGGCCTCGCCGTCACTTCGCGGCGTCGTGCCGTCCCGGACGCACTCGATGAAATGACGCATCTCGACCTGCAGCGCTTCGGTCATGGGCACGCGCGGGCTGTGGATGTCGCCGGCGCGGTAGCTGCGCCGGAGCTCATCGCTCTCGAGCTTGTCGACCCCCTGGTCGTAGATCTTCACCTTCTCCACACCCTGCACGTCGTCGTAGACGACCATCTTCTGCGACCCGATCACGATCATCGTGCGCAGCTTGCTGGGCGCGAGCCACGAGAGATGCGCGTGCGCGATCGCACCCGACGGGAACCCGATCTGTAGGAAGACGACGTCTTCGATCGTCGGCTGCACGTAGGACGCGCCGGTGCACTGCACCCAGAGCGGCTCCTCAGCGAGCCAGTAGAGCATGATCGATACGTCGTGCGGACCAAGGTCCCACAGCACGTTGATGTCGAACTGGTGCAGCCCGAGATTCACGCGCTGGCTGTCGATGTAGTGGACGCGGCCGATCCCATCGGACTCGAGGATCTCCTTCACGGCGACCACCGCGGGGTTGTAGACGAAGGTGTGGCCGACCATGAGCGTCTTCCCGGCGCGGTCACTCGCGCGGACGATGGCTTCGGCATCGCTCACGGTTGCGGCAAGCGGCTTCTCGACGAAGACGTGCTTCCCCGCCGCGAACGCCTCCTCGGCGAGCTTCCGATGGGTGCCGACCGGCGTGACGATGCAGATGGCGTCAATCGAGGGATCCTCGACGAGCTCGCGGTAATTCGTCGTCACGCGCACCGACGGGAAGCGCTTGCTGATGACGTCGAGCCGCTCCTTCGACAGGTCCGCGACGGCCACGGCCTCGGCCCCAGGCGCTTCGTGCAGGTTTCGCACGATGTTCGGCCCCCAGTAGCCCGCCCCGATCACACCCACACGCACGGGATTGCTCAAGAAGCCCAAATTCTAGGGTTCGCGGGTTGAAACAGCGTTACTGACCTGTGGCGGTACGAAGCTTCGCGAGATCGTCCTGGAGAAGCTGTATCTGGCGGCCGTATTCCGCGAAGTCGCCCGCTTTAAGCGCGGCCTGCGCGGCGTTGTAGTGGTCGGTCGCCGACTTCACGAGCGCGGCGATCTCCGGCGTTGGGGTCGTCGTTGGTGGCGGAGTGGTCGTGGGCGGCGGGGTCGTCGTCGGAGGCGGTTGCGGCTGCTCCGCGCCGAAGAGCGCATCGAGCGACTTCTCGAACGACTCGGTCATGACCACTCGGCTCTGCGTCGCGAGGATCACGCGCTGTAGCTCAGGGATGCGGCTTGTCGAGGCGGCCTGCACGAAGATCGCCTCGACGTACACGAAGCTGTTCCCCACCGGGAGCACCAGGAGGTTTCCGCGGATGCAGTTCGACACCGACGGGCAGAGGAGCGTGAGCTGCTGGCGGATCGTCGAGTCGGCGTCGATGAGGTTTTCGATGTTGAGCGGTCCGGCGATCGGGCGATCGCGCGGGAACGTCAGCACGCGCAGCTTGCCGTAGTCCGGCGCGTCGGCGCGTCCGGCGATCCACCCGACCATGTTGTTGCGCTCACCGCCGACGGGAGTCATCGGCACGAACAGGACGAACTCGGGCCGATCGGAGCCGGGTAGGCGCGTCGTCACGTAATACGGCTCGATCGGCTGTGCGGTGCCACCCTGCGACAGGATCTCATTCGCGATCCTCCACGCATCGGTCCGCTTGTAGAAGTCGTCGGGGTTAGTCATGTGATAGAGCGCGAAGACCTGGGCCTGGATGCTGAAGAGCGCTTCCGGGTAACGGATGTGGTCGCGCAGCGTCTGAGGCATGTCATTGATGGACTTGAAGAGGTCGGGGTAGATCGCCTTCAAATTGCGGACGACCGGGTCCTTGTCGTCGATGACGTAGTACGAGATCGTCCCGTCGTACGCGTCGGTGACCACCTTGACGCTGTTCCGGACGTAGTTGAGCTGGCCTCCGGCGATCGAGGTCGGGCCTGTACCGAGCGCCGAGAACCGCTCGCTGTACGGATATTTATCGCCGGTTGTGAACGCGTCGTTGATCCAGTAGAGCCGCCCGTTCGCGATGACGAGGTACGGGTCGGGGTCGTACTCGAGGAACGGTGCGATCAGCCGCTCGCGCGGCAGGATCTGCCGATGGAAGAGGAGCTTGCTCTGGTCGGTGATCTGGTTCGATACGAGAAGGTTCGTGTCGCCCAGCCGGATCGCGAAGAGGATCCGATCCCAGAGCGAGCCGACACCAACGCCCCCGTTCCCGTTGAATCGCGTAAGCACATCGCCCTGATCCGTCGTGTAGTCGAACTCGTCCTGGTTCGTACCGACGATGACGTACTCGCTGGTCAGCTCGCCATAGTAGATACGGGTCTGGTCGATCTTCGGCTCGCCGACCGGCGGGATGTCCTTCACAAGAAAAAGCGGCTGCCCATCTGGCGCCACGCCACCCACCGGGCTGACGACCGCACCGAGGCCATGGGTATAGACGAGGTGGCGGATGACCCAGGTCTGCTGCGGCAAGCGGTTCGACGAGAGCTCTCGTGCCGAGAGCATGACCGGCAGCTCTTTGCCCCCGACCTGGTAGCGATCGAGGTCAACGTCGACGAAGGTGTACTGCGTTCGCAGCGCTTGCGTCTGGTCGTACGCCTGCTGCAGCGGCCGGTAGTCCCATAAACGCACGGATCTGGTGTCCGAAAGTGCGGCGCGCGCCTCCCCCGGCGTGGGCGTGTCCGCGACGTTGAACGCGCTCTGGTCGACCGCGTCGAGGGAGTAGGCCTCCCGGGTCGCCTGGATGTTGCGGGCGATGTACGGCCGCTCCTTGTTGAGCTGATCGGGCTGCACGATGAAGTTTTGGATCAGGGCGGGATACACGCCTCCGACGACGAGGCTCGCGGCGAACCAGAGGACGATCGCGGCGCCGAGGATCCAGAGCGTCCCGCGGAACGCGTTCGCGAAGCACGCGAGCGCCGCGACTCCGACGATGACGGTGAGGATCGTGAGAGCAGGGAGGCGTGCGTTGATGCTGGTGTAGCCGGCGCCAACGAGCACGCTCTCCGGCCGGAACAGAAGCTCGAACTGGTCGAGAAGGTAGCCGCTCGCGATGAGGGCGAGGAAGAGCCCGCCCAAGATCGAGAGGTGCGCGCGCGCCGGTCGCGCGAGGGCGAGCGCGGTCCGCCCTGCGACGCGAATGTCGGCGCTCGCGAGCGAACCGGTCGCGACCCCGATGACGCCTCGCACGAAGTAGAGGGTGACGACGCCGATGGCGATGACGATGAGCGCGACGAGAAGCCAGCCGCGCACGAACTCGAGCACCGGCAGCGTGAAGAAGTAGAA
>Ga0209807_1000072_pt1 | contig 42130 bp, 31 predicted proteins | sample GraSoiAngelo_154_FD_186168 | JGI IMG/M metagenome (GOLD analysis project Ga0209807, IMG submission 186168) | Grasslands soil microbial communities from the Angelo Coastal Reserve, California, USA - 14_1009_13_20cm (SPAdes) (version 2) | ecosystem: Environmental > Terrestrial > Soil > Grasslands ... | reverse complement strand
TCACACGGTAGTGATACGTCGTGCCGGGTACGAGTCCGGAGATCGTCAGCGAGTGGTTCGTCACCTGCGTCCCATCGAACACATTGCTGCCGTAGGCCGTCGTCGTCCCGTAGTCGACCCGGCTGTTCGCGGCGTTGTTTGTCTGCCAGCCGATAACCGTTCCCGCAACGGACGGCCGCAGGAGGAGGCCGAAGGCGTTCCAGCTGGGTGATGACGAGGTGTCCGTCGCACCCGGCGCGACCGGACCCGTCGGTGAGACGACCCTGGTCGAGGTCCGGATGAACGCGTTGCCGCCCTGAGTGGCGCGCGCCGTGTATCCGCTGGGGGAGCCGATGCTGTCGGTGTTGTTGTCCTCGGTGCTCACGACGAGGCTCCAGGCCTTGTCGGTGACGCTCGTGAGGCTTGGCCACGTGACGCTGGAGGTGCCTCCGTTGTTCACGTCCGGCGACACATCGAGCGGGGTGGCGCCGTTCACACCCGAGAGAGCATCGATCGTCCCCGACCAAGTGCTATCGGTCGACCCGGTCCAGGTGTAGCTCGCGGGCTCGTTCGCGGCGATCCTGTACCAGATCCCCTGATTTGGTGTGGGAAGCAGCGCCTGAGTCCAGCCGGTGGGCGCGCTGAGCGAACCGGGCCAGTCGGTCACGGTAGCCACGAGCAAGTCGCCGTTCTGGACGCCGGCCGGCACGCTCAGGGTCAAGCTCGAACCGCTCGGAGCCGAGTTCCCCGAGTGCGCGCGATAGGCGATCGAGGTACCGGGACTGCTCGACGCTTGCACTGCCGAGACCTGGAGCGGGGTGGGCTTCGTCGTGAAGGTGCCGTCGGGACTCGTCGCGCTCTGGCCGAACGTGTCCGTACCGCTCACCGCGTAGTGGTACGTCGTGTTGGGGGTGAGCCCGGTCAGGGTCATCGAGTGGCTCGTCACCGTCGTGGCGTCGGCGACGTTGCTGCCGTACGCGGTCGTGGTGCCGTAGTCGACCTTGCTGCTGGCGCTGTTGCTCGTCGTCCAGGTGATGACCGCCGAGCTCGAGCCGACGCTTGATGTCTGGACGTTCGAGATCTGCAGCGCCGGCGGCGGCGTGTACACGCTCGCGAGGACCGAGCTCACCCACTGCTGACGCAGAGCGAAGTATCCATCCGGAGTGGTCGGGTGAATGCAGTCGGCCTCGCCATTCGGCGCCGTCTTGTTGATCAGTTCCGGGTGCGCCTGGAAGTAGGACCAGAGGTCAGGGCCCGGGATGATCTGCGGATAGGCCGCGTAGAGCGCGTCGATCTGCTGGTTGAGCAATGGGCCGTACTTTTGGACCAGCACGCCGGCGGGACTCCCCGAGCAGGCCCAGGGGATCTTCGGCACAAGTGGGATCTTCCCCGCGGCGAGGACGGCCTGGACCATCTTGACGTAGTTGTTGTAGAAGGCCTGGGCACTGATGTTCGGGTCAGCCTCGTAGTAGCCCGCGTCGTTCGTCCCGTAAGCGATAGCGACGTACCTGCCCGGGAACAAGGGCAGCCAGGTGTTGATCGTGTTCGCGCCGTCCTGGCTGATCGTGCCGCCGATCGCTCCCGCCTCCTGCGCGGGGAAATGCCCCGGATTGGCGGCGTTGATGAGCTGGCCGAACGGACCGCTCCCGAAGTCGTGCCGCATCGCACCCTCAGTGATCGAGTCGCCGTAGAAGATCCAGTCATCCTGGAGGCCGGCACTGGCGTCGTGGATGTCCATCTTGGCAACAACGCCGGTGGCGCCGGTCACGCCGTCCGTGGCGGTCACGTTCAGCCGGATCCAGTTGTATCCGGTCAGGTCGACGGCGTGCTCGCGGGAGTGGTAGTTGTTTCCGGTCACCGTGGCCAACGTGACCCAGCCGTTGGTCGGGACCGTTCCCCCGGTCGCCGCGTTCGCGTCGAGGGTGTAATCGCGCGGGATGTCGATGGGCTGCCAGGTGCAGCAGGGATGGATCTCGACGAAGCTGTAGTCGTACTGCACCGTCGCGGGGTCGTTGTACCAGGCGACGAGCACGCGCCCGCGTTGGGCCGCCGGAACGCCGGAGAGGTCATAGGCGAGATACGTCGGCGCGGCGGTGGACGGCGTGTTGCACCCACGCCAACCACGGTTGTAGTTGGCGTCGTTAGCCCACGCCGCGGGCGTTGCGCCGCCGCAGTTGTCGTTCGTATATGCGGGGACGCCGCGGCTGATGAGCGGCATTGCGGCAGGGACCCCACCCGGCGCTGCGGAGACGGCAGGGTCGGGCGTCTGAGCCTCCGCGGACGCAGCCTGTTGGGACGAGCCGAGGATGACGTTTAGCGAGACGGTGAGACCCAGGAGGAGACTGAGCAGGGTCCTCCCCATCGAACCGCGCCTACGGTCCGCCGCCACGTTGTGCATTTGGCGACGTTTCCCTTGAGGTGAGGTGGAGGCCGCCTTGAGTTTTACGCCAGAGCGCCCGTCAGACGCGGACGCAGCCGCTCGATCCCACGGCTCAAGCCGACCGCCAACGGGCGACGTCCTTCGGCCGATGGATGGTGACCATGACGCGATGGGTCACCGTGTCAGTTGGACGGCCCCAGACCTCCGCGTTGGGCGCGTAGCCCCCTGTAGCCCCTAGCCGCTGAGCGGTGTCGGAGTCGGGGTGGGCGTGGGAGTTGGCGTAGGTGTGGTGGAACACGGCGGCGTCGGAGTTGGCGTAGGCGTCCAATTTGGCGTGGGCGTCGGAGTCGGCGTAGGCGTCCAATTTGGCGTGGGCGTCGGAGTCGGTGTGGGCGTCCAAGCTGGCGTGGGCGTCGGAGTTGGCGCCGAAGTGGAACCTCCGCCGTAAAGGCACGAGTCCGCCGAGGGCTGCTGGAACGCGCGGATATGTCCGTCGTAAGCGTCGCGGATCCAGAAGACCGGAACGGGGTAGCTCAGTGAGTCACACTCGACGTCTTCGGTGCTATCGCCTGCGTACGGGGTGAGGGCGAGCGCCGAGACCTTTGTCCCGGTCTTCGTGTACTCGAACAGGATCGAGCACCCGGAGATCGTGACGAAGAGATGCGCACCGCCCACGGTCACGCCGCTGCTTTGGCTGTATCCGCACTCGGTCGTCATGTCGTTCGGCGGCACGTTCACGTCGAAGTACGGCGTTCCGTCCACGAGGACCGCGCTGCCGCGAGCGCTCGCATACGTGTGGTAGTGGTAGATGCGCACGCCGGCATCCGAGCTGTACCAGATCGTGTCGTCGGCAGCGTCATACGCCAGCTTGATCTCGTTGGGAAAGTCGCCGACCGGCTCAAACCCAGGCCGGTCAGTGCTGGGATCGACCTTGAACGCGAGCGTCGCGACGCCAGTCCTTCTCAGGAGGTAGATGGATAGGCCGTCGCCGCCGACGCCCCAGAACGCACCGCGGCCGGCGTCGTATGTGAGCGTAGTGATCCCCGAGGACGCGCCCTGGATCGGGGTGTCGACCTGACCAGCGGCCTGCCGCGTCGCTCCAGCGGCGGGAATGTTGATCCGGTGGAGAACAGACCCGCCGTAGCCGGTGTGGTAGAGATACGACCCGTCGAAGGCGACGCTCGGTGAGACGTTGTCGGGATATTCCTCGTTGACGATCACATCGGCGATGAGATCACCGGGGGCCGCCACCGCGCGGGCGGTCCCGAGAAGCATGAGTTGCAGGAGCATCAACGCAGTGGCCGCGATCGATGCGGCCCTGTGGCGAGCGGCTCCCGCCGCCCGGCCATTCTCGCTCACGCCAGGGATTCGACTCCCGCGGCATTGAGGTCCATTGCGGAGAGGCCTTAAGGCACCATCAACGATCCGTTACGGGAACGTTGTGTTCTCAACGGCTCGGCTGCGGACATACGCTCGAAGCGGTCGCCCGTCAGCCGAAGAGCGGCGGCGGCGTTGGCAGCGGTGGGAGCGGAGGCAGTAGGCCCGGCGTGGGTGTGGGGGTCGGCGTCGGCGTGGGCGTCGGTGTCGGAGTTGGCGTCGGCGTCGGAGTGGGTGTGGGGGTCGGCGCTGGTGCGGCGGCTCCGCCGCCGTAAAGACACGAGGTGGCGGAGGGCTGCTGGAAGGCCCGGATGTGGCCGTCGTAGCCGTCGCGGATCCAGAAGACGGGCACGGGATAGCTCAGCGAGTCGCACTCGAGGTCTTCGGTGTTCGAACCTCCGTACGGATTCAGGGTGAGCGCGGCGACCTTCGTGCCGGTCTTCGTGTATTCGAACAACACGGAGCATCCGGAGACCGTGACGAAGAGATGCGCGCCGCCGACGGTCACGCCGCTACTCTGGCTGTACCCACACTCCTTCGCCATGTCGTTCGGCGGGACGTTCACGTCGATGTATGGCGCCCCGTCCACGATCACGGCCGTGCCCTGCGCGTCCGCGTAGGTGTGGTAGTGGTAGATCCGCACGCCGGCGTCCGAGCTGTACCAGATGGTGTCGTCCGCGGCGTCGTACGCGAGCTTGATCTCATTGGGGTAATTGCCGACCGGCTGAAATCCAGGACGGTCGGTGTTTGGATCGACGCTGAACACGAGCGCCGCGGCGCCGGTCTTTCGCAGGAGGTATATCGACAGGCCGTCGCCGCCAACTGCCCAGAACGCGTCGCGACCGGCGTCGTAGGCGAGCGTCATGATCCCCGAGGAAGCGCCCTGGATCGGCGTGTCGACCTGGCCGGAGGCCTGCTGCGTCGCACCCGCCGCGGGAACGTTGATCCGGTGTAGGACGGAAGCCCCGTACCCGGTGTGATAGAGGTACGTACCGTCAAAGGCGACGCTCGGCGAGATGTCGTCCGGGTACTGCTCGTTGACGATCACGTCAGCGACCAGATCGCCCGGTGCCGCCGCCGCGGGCGCGGCCCCGAGGAGCGCGACCTGCAGGAGCATCAGCGCCGCGACCGCCATTGACGCGACCTGCCGGCAGGCGGATCGCGGCGGCGGGCGGTCCTCGGTCACGGGACGATTGCAGGCTCAGCGCATTGAGGTACGTTGCGGCGAGGCCATGACCTTCGGCACCCTGGTCCCGGTCGGACGTCTGCAAGGGGCAGGTTCTCAACCCACCGTCAAGCCTTTCGTATTCTCCGTTACCGCGTCTTTTCATTCGCGACCACGCTGTTAGACGGCATATACGCTCGGGTCGTGGGAAATCTCGCGGACCGCATCGCCGCCCGCATCCGCGCGCGGGGGCCGATCACCTTCGCGGACTACATGGAGAGCGCCCTGTTCGACCCGGAGGACGGCTACTACACGACGCGCGCATCGCTCGGATTCGAGGGCGATTACGTCACCTCGGTCGATCTCGGTCCCGCGTTCGGACGCTCGCTGGCGCGCGCCGTGGCGGATCTTTGGACGCTCGCCGGAAAGGCATCGCCTTGGGATCTCGTCGAAGCGGGAGCGGGGCGGGGGATCCTCATGCGCGACCTTCTCGGCGCGCTCGAGCGAGAGCGGCCCGATGCCGCCCGGGGTGCTCGCCCGGCGATCGTCGAGGTCTCACCGCGGATGCGGGCTCAGCAGTCGCTCGCGCTCGAGGGACGTGACCTGCGGTGGGCATCCGTCGCGCACAGCCTCGCTCCGATCCAGGGCGTCGTATTCGCCAATGAGGTGCTCGACGCCTTTCCGGTTCACGTGCTCGCGCGCACCGCGGATGGTGTCCGCGAGGTCTACGTCGGCGAGGAAGGCGGAGCGCTCGTCGAAGTCCTCCGTCCGCCGAGCAGTCCCGACCTGCGATGGCGCATTCCGGAATCCGTGCCGATGGGCGGCCGATGGGAGACGAGCCCTGCGGCTGAGGGTTGGGTCGCGAGCCTCGCCGCAGCCCTCGTCTCCGGATACGTCGTGCTGATCGATTACGGGGGAAGCGAGACCGAGCTACTCACACGCGAGGGCGCCGGCACGATCCGCGGCTTTGCGCAGCATCGACTCATCGCGGACCCGCTCGCGGAGCCGGGACGGCATGATCTCACCGCGAGCGTCGACTTCACCGCGATTCGACGTGCGGCCGAGGGCGCGGGCCTGCGCTTCGCGGGGTCGGCCACACAGCGCGACATGCTCGTCGCGCTCGGGATCCGCGAGGCGACGGCGCGTCCTTCGACGCCGATCGAGCAGCTGCGCGCCGCAAGCCGACGCTCGGCGGTCGACGCGTTGCTCGACCCGAATGGACTCGGCGCGTTCAAGGTCGTGTGCTTCGCGAAGGACGCGCCCACCGAAGGCCTGCGCATGTTCGGCGGAGCGCGCACCGAGACTGCCGCACGCTATCCTTGACCCTTCGGGCTCTTAGCTCAGCTGGTTAGAGCGCAGCGTTGACATCGCTGAGGTCGGGTGTTCGAGCCACCCAGAGCCCACAGGACCTCATTTCACGAAGCCACCTTGCGCGCGCGAAGGTCGTCAAGGTGCCGGCGAAAGTGCCGCTCGATCTCGTCGTCCCCTAGATATTTGTGCTCCAGCTTTTTTGATTCAAAGATCTCGTACGCCCGTTCCGCTTCCACAATTGCCTCGTCGATCAGGCCAGAGCGGTCGAGTGCATAGCTCAGCCGCGAGTGAGCCGTCGACGCTTGCCAGCTCTCGCGGCCATGGACACGTTCCTGGATCCTGAGCACCCGCCGCCTCAGATCCGCGGCGCGCTTGTGCTCGCCCAATTCTTGACACCAGTACGCGAGCGACTCCAGCGCATTCGCGACAGGCATGGTGTCGGGACCGTAAACCGCTTCGCTCTCCACGACGATCCTCTCTCTCAGTGGTAGGAGCGCCTGCAATTTTCTCTGTATCACGAGGCTGTAATAGAGGGTCGACAGGGCATGCAATCGGTCCATATGCGGAGAAGGATGTCGTTCCTCTGCGAATGCGAGCGCCGCTCGGGCGGCGATCTCCGCCTCCGCATAGTCCCCGGGGGTCGAGGTGGCAAAGTGCACCTTATCTTTCAGGTATTCCACGAGCGCCAGCAGGTAGCCGAAGGCGTCGGCGACTGGTTCCTCCCAGGCCCGGCCCTCGGCGGTGTGGACGAACAGGCGCGCGCCCGCATCGACGGCCCCGCTGCGGATGAGATCCGATGCGAGGTCGAGATCCGCCCGGTACCGTGCCCAGTCGTCGACCCGGGCAGCTCGGCTGAATACCGATTTTTTCTTGGGAGCGCGGGCGTTCTCGACATCACGGATCTTGTCGGCGCGGAAGAGAAGCTCGAGGGCTTCGGCGGTGTCGCTGGCCTCGATTCGCAACCGAGCAAGATGCCGCAGGTCGTACCAGAGGCCCCAGACTGATTGGGTATCTTCGTCGAATCCCGCGATCCGCTCGCGAAGGACGATCTCCCGTCGGGTCACGGCAAGACGTTACGCAGCCCACAAAACGGGACACAGATAACGCGGGCTTTGGCGACGCGGGCAAACCTCGCCCTTGTCCGCCAAGGGCGTGGCCGCTCGCGAGACCTAGATGCCTAGCAACGCGGCCACGGGTCGCGAGCTTATGACGCTGATGCGAGCTGTGGTGTGGGCGCCGCCTCGAGGTTTGGGCCTGCCTTCACCGACATCGCCGGTGCCTCGGGCACGCCGGCAATCGAGGGGGCGGGCGAGGTTTGCACGAGAGCCATCGGCCGGAAGACATAACCGACCGCCGGAACGGAGGTGATCGATCCCGGGGCCTGGCCGTCGACCTCGAGCTTGTGGCGCAGGTGGCTGATGTGCGAGCGCAGCGCGTTGGCGTCGCCGCCATCGGCCCCCCAGACGTACGTGTAGAGCCGGTTCGCCGACACGACATGGCCGGCGTTGGTGACCAAGAGATAGAGGATCCGGAACTCGGTCGGCGTCAGCCGGAAGACGCTGTCACGCCACGTGACTTCGTATGCCTCGGGGTCGAGGACCAAGCCATTTGTCTCGACCTTCGGCTCGCGAATCTCCTGCTGGCCGGACTTCGCGCGGCGGAGGATCGCCCGAATGCGGGCGACGAGCTCCCGGAACTCGAACGGCTTCGCGAGAAAGTCGTCGGTGCCCAGGTTGAACGCACGAGCGATGTCCGGGCGATCGCGGTGGGCGGTGAGCATGAGGACGGGGGTCTCGGATTCCTCACGGATCTTCCGAAGCACCTCAAACCCATCCACGTTTGGTAGGCCGACGTCCAGGATGACGATGTCCGGACGGTCCGCCTTCCAACGGCGCAGAGCCGCTGCACCATCGGCCGCCTCGGCGACCACGAAGCGCTCGCGACGCAGCACGTACGCGGTGAGGTCGAGCATGTCCGGCTCGTCCTCCACCAGAAGAATCTTGATCACGGCAATACCTCCACCGCGATGTATGTTGCGGGGCGCTGACGCTGTTGTCCGTTAAACGTGCTGGAACAAAGCCATTACGAACGGCGCAGCCCGCGCTTCAAACCCGTTACACCGTGGGCTTGGTCTCCCGCCGGTTGACCGTGGGCCGCAGCTTTAGCCCGACCCCGGGCACGGTTTCGATAAAACGGCGGTCGCCGCCATCGTCGCGCAGCTTCTTGCGGAGACGGTGAACGGTCACTCGCACTACGTCGCGCGCCGGGGCGTCGTCGTATCCCCACACGTGCTGGGCCAGCGCGGCAGTCGGAACGACAGCGTTGCTGTTACGCATTAGATACTCGAGAAGGCGAAATTCGGTCCCTGTGAGGCGCAGTTCCTCCTCGCCGGTGATCTCGAGAAGGCGCTCGCGGAGGTCCAGGCGGAGGGGCCCGACCTCGAGCGTCGCGTGCGGAAGCTTGCCGTTGCGGTCGCGCGAGGCGCGCCGGGCGTGCGCCCGGATGCGGGCGACGAGCTCGCGGTGGCCAAAGGGCTTCACGACGTAGTCATCGGCGCCCGTGTCGAGGGCTCGGACCTTGTCGTCCTCGCTCGCCCGGGCCGTGAGGACGAGGATCGGGATACTCGGGCTTCGCCTCCGGACCTCCTCGAGCAGCTCGAATCCGTCCCACGGGGTCAGATTGAGGTCGATGATCGCGACGCTCGGATCCTCCTTGGTGAAGAGGTCAAGAGCCGTCGTTGGGTCCGAAGCGAGCAGCGGCGTCAGACCTGCTTGCTCCACGAGGAACGCAAGCAAGTTCAGCAGATCGCGATCGTCGTCGACAAGCAGCACGCTCGAGCGACTACCGACATCGCCGCTTGGTCGCACTGTTCAGCCACCCACCCGCGCTTAATCCCGCGCTCAAATGTGATCGAGAGCATACAAGGTGCCGCGCCGCGGCGAACGTTGACGAACGGGTAACGAAGGCGCGCGGGCGAGCCGCTATGCGCTCGCTGAGACCATCGCCTTAAGGGTGTACCCCGACTCGGATCTGAACCATCCGATCTCCTCGGTGATGCCATCAGCCAGGGATCGCGATGCCGTGAAGTTGAACGTTTTCCTTGCGAGTTCGGTCGAGCAGACGATCCTCATGGGCGCGGTTCGCGGCTCGATCCGGCGAAGGAAAACAGGCTCGACATCCGAGCCGGCGAGCCGCACGACGGTCCGCGCCAGGTCGAGCGTCGACGTGCCGATCCCCGATCCGATGTTGAACACACCGGACGCGCGCCGTCGGAGCGCCAGCATCGTCGCGTCGACCACATCGGTGACGTGGATGTAGTCGTGCTCGTCCAGGCCGTCCCCCGCGATGACCGGTGGCTGACCATCGAGCGCGGCCTGGATGAAATTAGGTATCGCTCGGGGAACCGTTTCGCCGGGGCCGTACACGGTCGCATACCGCAGCACGCACGGCGTCCACCCGCCGGCCGCGCACACGATCTCGATCGATTCCTCGCTCGCGAGCTTCGCGATGGCGTACGGCGTTTCGGGCCGCGGCGCATCGGTCTCACGGACTGGAGCGCTCGCGTGAGAGCCGTAGACCCCAAGAGAGCTCGCGAAGATCACCTGCCGTGTCTTTCCCTCCGCCGCGCGCAAAAGCCGGACCAGCGGTGCCAGGTTCAGGACGAGCTCCTCGCCGAGACGCCGCGCCGGTGAGAGCGCAGACGGCCTGACGTAGCCGAGCAGGACGAGCGCCTCGGCGTCCGCGAGCGCTGGCCGAAGGATGTCTTCTTCAGAGAAGCTGTCGTCGCAACGCAGGAAACGCACCGAGCCGGCTCTGACCAGGGACGCGGTGTAGCGCGATTTCCCGATCGTCGACCCGAGAAGCGTCACGTCCATGCCCGCGCCGATCATCCGCGCGAGCAGATGCGACCCGATGAATCCACCGCCGCCGGTCATGACGACGCGCATTTAGGCGGCGCCGCTGCGGACGAGTAATGCCGACGGTGTCCGAACCAAGATCCGCAGGTCGTTCGCGAGTGATGCGGAGCCCACGTAACTCACGTCCAGGCGATACATCTCCAGAAGGCTGAGCCGGCTGCGTCCGCTCACCTGCCAGAGTCCGGTCATACCCGGTTTCGCATCGAGGCGGCGGTGCATCCAGTCCGCGTAATTCTCGACGGCGTACGGAACGTCCGGACGAGGCCCAACGAGGCTCATGTCGCCGAGCAGGACGTTCCAGAGCTGCGGAAGCTCATCCAGGCTGGTGCGGCGCAGAAACGCGCCGACGCGAGTGATCCGCGGGTCGTTGGGGACCTTGTACAGGTCGCATTTCGTCCCGTCTTGCAGCAACGTCCGGACGAACGCGGCGTGCGCGGCGGGGTCGCAGTTCGCGCGCATGGAGCGGAACTTCACCATCGTGAAGCGGTTGCCAAATCGTCCGATGCGCTCGCCTCGATAGAAGACGGGACCCTGAGTCTCGAGCCGGATCGCGATCGCCACGGCGAGGAAAACCGGTAGGAGGATCAATAAGAGCGTCGCCGCGACGAGGAGGTCCATCGTCCGCTTTGTGGCCGCATAGGCGAGGTCTCGCCTGCGTACTTCGCCGAGCGCTTGAGCGAGGATCCCGGCCGTGGGGGTCGCAGGCGCCTCGAGAGTCGGGGCGACGATCATTCGTTCGGTGGCCACGGCGCTCATGAAAGCGTCCTCGAATTGAGGCTCTTTTGGGGTACGCATGGCCTTCGGGCCGCTTTGGAGCGTGCCTCATGCGTTCGCGGTCACAACTTCAATCGAGCCGCAATGACCGCTCAATCGGCTTTCCCATGCGGACCCGGGATCGAGGCCGACCTCTCTGGGCGCGCGAGAGCCCAGAGCTTTCAATTGAGCTCTGGGCTCAGCGCAGATGGACGGCCGCTTTTAGAGTCCTGGCACCGCCACCGTGACGGAGATAACGCCGCTCCCCGCGTGGAGACTTCCGTTCGCGATGTCATACACGCTGATCGCCTGCCCAGGCGGCGTGACGAGCGTCACGCTGAACTGGCGGCTTCCGCCGTCTGCCGCCGTGAAGGTGGTGTCGGGCGGCAACGTTGCGAGCGGATCGGTGCTCGTGAAGTGCACAGTGCCCCTGTAACTGGTCGCCAAGTTCCCGTACGCGTCCGTCAGGGTGACGGTCACCTGGAACGGCTTGAGCGCGGTGGCGGTCTTCGGAGCGGTCAGCGTCATGCTCGAGGCGGCTGCCGCGCGGACCGTGACGCTCAGGGTCCCTGTGATCGTGGCGGTGGTCGTATCCGTTGCCGTGATCGTCTGCGCGCCCGCCTTGATGAGCTTTGCGGAGAACGTGCCCTGGCCATTGGTTAGCGTCGCGTTCGCTGGCAGGACGACGCCCGCCGAGTTGTCCGTGCTGGTGAAGTGCATCGTGCCGGCGTAGTCGGTCGCCGTGTTGCCCGCGTCGTCGAGCGCGGTCACGGTGAAGCCGAACGCCGTGCCGGCCGTGGGCGTAGCCGTCGTCGTCGCGAGAACGAAGTGGCTCGCCGGTCCGACGACCACCGTCGTCGTGAAGGTGCTGTCAGCGCTCGCCGCGTTCTGGCCGAAGGTATCGGTACCGCTCACCTGGTAGTGGTACGTGGTGTTGGGGGTGAGCCCGGTCAGAGTCATGGAGTGGCTCGTGACCGTCGCGGCGTCGGCGACGTTGCTGCCGTACGCGGTCGTGGTGCCGTAGTCGACCTTACTGGTCGCGCTGTTGTTTGTCGTCCAGGTGATGACCGCGGAGCTCGAGCCCACGCTCGGTGCCTGTACGTTCGAGATCTGAAGCGCCGGCGGCGGCGTGTACACGCTCGCGAGGACCGAGTTCGCCCACTGCTGCCGCATCGCCCAATACCCTGTCTGGGTGGGATGGATGCAGTCGGGTGATCCGTCGGGGTTTGTTTGGTTGATGAGATTCGGGTTCGATTGGAAGAAGGCCCACAGGTCAGGACCGCGAATGATTTGTGGGTACGCGGTGTAGAGCGCGTCGATCTGCTGATTGAGCAGAGGGCCGTACTTCTGAACCTCGACACCGGTGGGGCTTCCGGCGCAAGCCCACGGGATCCTCGGCACCAGCGGGACCTTGCCCGCGGCGAGGACCGCCTGGACCATCGTGACGTAGTTGTTGTAGAAGTTCTGGGCGCTTACGTTGGGATCGCCCTCATACCAGCCCGCGTCATTTGTTCCATAAGCGATCGCCACGTACCTACCGGCGAACATCGGAAGCCAGGTGTTGATGCTGTTCACTCCGTCCTGGCTCAGCGTGCCGCCGATCGCGCCGGCCTCCTGTGCCGGGAAGTGAGCGGGATTCGCCGCGTTGATGATCTGACCGAATGTGCCGGGACCGCCTGGGTTGCTCGGGTCGCCGTAGTGGTCCATCGCTCCTTCGGTGATCGAGTCGCCGTAGAAGATCCAGTCATCTTGAAGGCCCGCGCTCGCGTCGTGGACATCCATGTTGACGACGACCCCGAATGCGTCCGTGGTGCCGTCAGTTGCGGTGACATTTAGGCGCAGCCAGTTGTATCCGGTGAGATCGACCGCGTGCTGGCGCGAGTGGTAGTTGTTGCCAGTGACCGTGGTCAACGTGACCCAGCCGTCGGTCGGAACGCCTCCCGTGGGCCCGGCATTGGCATCGAGGGTGTAGTCCCTGGGGATGTCGTAGGGCTTCCAGCAACAGTACGGATGAACGCCTTTGTACGTGTAGTCGTACGCAAGAGTCGCCGGGTCGTTGTACCAGGCGACGAGCACGCGGCCGCGCTGCGCAGCGGGCACGCCGGAGAGGTCGTAGGCGAGATACGTCGGCGCGCCTGTCGACGGTGTGTTGCAGGAACGCCACCCGTAGTCGTAATGGGTGTCGTTCGCCCAGGCCGCTGACGAAGAGCCGCCACAGTCGTCGTTCGTGTACGCGGGGACGCCGCGGCTGATGAGGGGCATCGCGGCCGGCACTCCACCCGCTGCGGAAGCCTGTGGAGCGCTGATCGATGCGACCGCGGCGTTGGCCATACCGGCGAGGGGACCCGCCGAACCCAACGCGATGCTCATGACCAAAGTCGCTGCGGCGCTAATTTTCAGAAACATCGTCCATCTCCGGCGGTTCATCGTCGTTCTGCGCATTCGGCACCCCGACCGTTGAGGGCGCCTGCAGGATTCGCTTGAGTTCGCTCGGTGCTCGCTCGCTCGCGCCGCAGGGAAACCGGGCCAGGCTCCACCGCTCCTACCGGAACGCTCAATCCCACGGCGGTGGTTCGATCGAGTTGGGTGTGGCGGAGCCGCGTCATCCGCCGTACCTGCAGGCGTTTGCCGCCGGCTGCTCGTACGCGCGGATCTCGCCCCAGAAGGAGTTCTTGATCCAAATGACAGAGACCGGGTAGGTCACGTTGTCGCACTCGAAGTCGCCGATCGACATCGCGGCCATCGCGACCGAACCCACCTTGACGCCTGACTTTGTGTATTCGAAATAGCGAGCGCATCCGCCGGCGCCGATGAACAGATGGTCGCCGCCGACCGCGACGCCGCTCACGATGCTGTACCCGCCGCACTCCGCGGTCATGTCGTTCGGCGGAACGCTGACGTCGATGAATGGCGTGTTCGCGAGAACCGCGTATCCGGTCGGATCGGGGTAGGTCTGGTAGTGATAGAGCCGCGGAAACGCGTCCGGTCCGATCCAGAGCGTGTCGTCGGCGCGGTCGTAAGCGAGCTTCGATTCCGTGCATGTGTTGCCGGGAGTGCATGAATAGCCCGGACGCCCGTTCACCGGATCGATCGTGAACATCAGGACCGCGACGCCGGTCTTGGCGAGGAGGTACACCGACAGACCGTCGCCGCCGGTCACCCAGAAAGCGTCACGTCCGGCGTCGTAGGCGAGCGCCATGATGCCCGAGGGGATGCCGATGACCCCGATCGTTATCTCGTTGTTCGCGTTGTAGACGCCGCCGGCCGGTGGAGTGTCGATGCGATGCAGAACGTGGCCCGCGTACTCGGCGTAATAGAGGTACTTCCCATCGAAGGCCACGCTCGGAGAGACGCCGAGCGGCCAGAAGGTGGCACCCTCCGGCGTCATCACGTCCGCGACGACGTCACCAGGAGCCGCCAACGCCGGCCTGGCGACGATGAGCTGTAGCGCGAGAAACGCGAGTACGAAGACGATCGTGAATGCGCGCGGGTACCGACTTTTCATGCCTGTCCATCTCCATTCGCCGGGCCCGCCGGCATCGCGCCGATCGGAGCCCACGTGAAATCCGGTGTCGACATGTGGGGAAGGGGCGCGAGTTCGCCATTGGCGTGCGCGGGAGCGAAGCGCAGCGCGTCAACGATCCGTTCGCTGGCGTGGCCATCGCCGAAGGGATTGGCCACATGCGCCATGCGCTGATACGCGGCGTCGTCCTCGAGAAGGCGGCGGGCTTCGCGGACGATCCGCGATTCGGTCGTGCCGACAAGCCGTGCGCAGCCCGCCTCGACGGCCTCGGGGCGCTCGGTGACCTCGCGCAGAACGAGAACCGGGCGACCGAGGCTCGGAGCCTCCTCCTGGATTCCGCCCGAGTCAGTGAGGATCAGCGTCGACGCGCGCATGAGCTGAATCAGCGACATGTAGTCGAGCGGCGGGAGGAGAGTGATGCGCTCGTTGTCGGACAGCCGGGCGCGCACCGGGTCCTGCACGTTCGGGTTCAGGTGAACCGGATAGACGACCTGGATGTCGTCGCTCTCGCGTACGAGTCTCTCGAGCGCGCGGCAGATGGCAACGATCCCGTCCCCGAAGCTCTCGCGGCGATGGGCCGTGACGAGCACGATGCGGCGGTCGCGCGGAAGCGCGGCGAGCGGTCCGCGGGCGATCTCGTAGTCGAGTGAGATCGCATACCGAAGGGCGTCGATGCCCGTGTTGCCGGTCACATGAAGCGTTGCCAGCGTGTGGCCCTCGCGAACGAGATTCGCGCGAGCCCGCTCCGTCGGTGGGAAGTGGAGGTCGGCGAGATCGTCGACCATGCGGCGATTGGCCTCCTCGGGGAAGGGCTGCCGTTTGTCGTTCGTGCGAAGGCCGGCCTCGACGTGCGCGACGGGAACGCCGCGATAGAACGCCGCGAGCGCCGCAGCGAGCGCCGTCGTCGTATCGCCCTGGACGATCACCCACGATGGGTTGCACTTCTCGATCACGCGGGTTGTGCTCTCGAGCGCCGCGGCGGTGAGCCGCGAAAGCGTCTGGCCCGGCGTCATGAGGTCGAGATCGTGATCAGGGGCGATGTCGAACAGCTCGAGGACTGGACGCAGCATCTCGCGGTGCTGCCCGGTGACGCAAACCTGGACATCGAAACCCGCGGCGCGCGCCGCGCGAACGACCGGAGCGAGCTTGATCGCTTCCGGACGGGTACCGATCACGACGAGAACACGCGTCGTCACGACAAGCATGCAAAGACCCGGGCATTGAGGTCATTTGCGGGCTTGGGATGACGTTTCTCCGCACCGTGGCCTCGACCGACCGAGTCCCGTCAATGCGACATCAATCGCCCCTCAACGAGCCGGCCGATAAATTCACGACGATTCCAGATGCAACGCCTCTTGATGCTGCTGTCCATCGCGTGCCTAGTCCTAGCCGGGCTGGCGGTCACACGGCCCGGGCGCGCGGCGACAGAGGTGGTCGTCTCGGTGCGCGCGAGCGCGGCGGAAGGCGAGCTCGCGACGCGTCTCGGGACACAGTTCGCGTGGCCCGGGTCGCTCGACCGTGCCGCCGGATCGCGAGTGCGCTTCGATGATCTCGCGCCGCCGTTCGTCCGGATAAACGCGACGACCGACGGGCTTCCCGGACTTCCCCTGGTGATGCCCGCCGGTGTGACTCAGGGCGACTGGAGCTTCACCAATCTCGACGCGATCGTGAATGACGCTCGCGGCGCCGGTGCGCAGGTGGTCCTCGATATCGCGTACGCGCCACAGTGGATGTGGGACTGCTCCACCGGTGCGATCCGCGATGCAAGCTTCGCCGAGTTCGCCGCGTACATGAAACGGGTCGTCTCGTATTACAACGTGGGCTCGTTCGTCGCCGAGGACGGAAGCACGATCACGAATCCCGCGGGTACGGGAAACCGCATTGGCTACTGGGAGCTCTGGAACGAGCCCGATCAGCGCACGTTGGGCTGCCCGCCGAATGGCAATCCGAATATCAGCCCCGACCAGTACGTGGCGATGTGGAACGTCACCGTGCCGGCGATGCTGGCAGTGGATCCCGGCATCAAGCTGATCGGTCCCGCGACCTCGAGCGCGGTCCCGAATCTTCCCGGTTACCTCCCGGCCCTCATCGCGAACGCCACGCGCAAACCCGACGTGGTGAGCTTTCACGCATACGGGGGGTGGGGGAACACGCAGACCGATCGTTTCTTCTTCGATGGCGACGGCGGGTGCTGCGGGATCCCGGGCATCGAACGTGGTCTTGCGCAGGTGCAGGCCGAGGCGCCGGGGATCCCGGTGTGGATCACGGAGCTAAACGTCAACTCCGCATACGGGGAGGACGACCCGACCCAGCGGCCCTGGACGGCGTTCGGCGCGGCCTGGGGCGCGAGCACGTTTCAGCGGCTCGCGCGGCACGGAGTGCAGACGATCTTCGAGTTCCAGTTCGCACATCCCAGCCTGCGTCAGCTGTCCCTGATCGAGATCGATAGCGGACGGCCGCTTCTCTCGTTTTGGCGCGACTACTACCTGACCCGCTATTTCCCGCCGGGCAGCACGCTCGTCTCGGCGAGCTCGAGCAACCCCGAGGTCGAAACACTCGCCGCGCGATCCCCCGGATCGAATGACGTGCACGTCCTTGTCGTCAACCGTCAGGTAGACGGTGATTCCGTTATCGGCGGACCCGGTCTGCCTGCGACCGTCCACGTGACGCTGCAGGACCTGCCACGGATCGGCGCGGTCACCATGCGGAGGATCGACGCCGCGACGCCGCTCGATACCGGCCCGGATCTGCAGACACTTCCGCCTTCGGATTCGATCGGCGTCGATTTCAGCGGGTACGGGCTTGCGCTCTTCGAATTCATCGCCGACCCGCCTGGCCCCGTGGTGAAGCAGTAGCAGTCATATCGCGCCACGTCGCCGTTCCGAGTCCGCTCGCGTCGGCGACCCCGGCCCAGTACTTCACGTTGAAGAGGGCGCTGCAGACAAGCCGCCGCGCCCGCGGCGACGGCGCGACGAGGGCTCGTCGGAGCGCAGCGACGACCAAACGCGTCCTATCGGCGTGGCCGATGGACCATCCCGTGAGCATTCGATTGAGCCGATGCCGTCGGCGCCATTCGGCGCCAAGAGACCGGTCCACGGGATCGAGCTCGCGTTCGAGGAGGACGTTCTTGCGTCCACGCTCGAAGGCGGCTTTGAGCCAGACCTCGAACGTCCGGTCCGGGTCGTGGTGGACCACCGCGTCGGGGAGGAAGTGAAAGCTCACCCCATAGGCCGTTAAGCGGTGTGCGAGCTCGACATCTTCCTCGCGAGTGAAGCGCTCGTCGAAGCCGCCGACTGCGAGCACGTCCTCGCGCCGCACAGAGGCATTCGCCGTGTAGAACGCGCGCCAGTCGATGGGATGCAAGCCGCTCCGCATGCGGCCGTACTGACGCTCGAGCAGCGCCGCCTCCCACTCCAGCCACGCCGGCAGCTGCGCTCCAGGTGCTGCGGACATGCGGCCGACGGCCGCGGCGCGCCGATGCGTGCGGTGAAACGCGATGTGGTGGTCGAAGAGCCCCGGCTGCGGCGCGACATCGTCGTCGAGAAAGAGGAGCACCTCGCCGCTTGCCGCGCCGATGGCCGCGTTCCGCGCCGCGGCCGGCCCGCGCTGCGGCTGCGAGACCACCCGCAGAGGGAATCCGGTCCGCAGCGCGGACAGCATGTCGACGGTCCCGTCGGTGGAGCCATCGACCGCGACCACCGCCTCGAACGACGATCCGGTTTCGCGGTGCCGCTCGAGCTCGCCGAGGAGGCGACCGAGAAGCTCGCGGCGGTTATATGACGGAATGATGACGCTGACGCTCGGGTCTCCTCGATGCGACATGGTCCATATGGACGGTGTTGCGCATTGAGAGTGGCTGTAGCCGCTGATGAGCCGTCGGTCCCGAGGCTCGGCTCGCTTCGGCCAACCCTCAAGTCCGGCAGCACACCCTTTCAATAACCGCTCCCCAGAGTTCGGATCGATGCGGCCCTACCTCGCAACGCTCCGGCGCTACGGCTGGCTGGTTGGCGCGATCCTGGCCCTCGTCTGGGGCGCGGGTCTCGCCTCCGCGTACATCGAATACACGACGACGTTCGAGTCCGAGGCAACGATCTGGGTCCTTCGCGCATCTCCGGAGCTCCTGGTCACGAGCCCGAACGATCCAAGCGCGCCGATCCTGCAGACCGCGGCGTCGCAGCAGGCTGATCTGCTCGACCAGCTTCTGCTAACGCAGAGCTTCGTTCGCGACGTCGTGCAGAAGACCTCGCTTGCAGCCGCTCTCGCGGCGGCTCAGGACGAGCGCCGTTTTCTAGCGAGCGTCGGGAAGTCGTTCCAGATCGACACGCACGGGACGAATCTTCTGACCGTCGCGTATGTCTCGCACGACCCGCGCATCGGCCCGGAGATGGTGAACGCGGCCCTCGCCGTGCGTGCGGACCGCGTGGCCCAGGCGAGCGTCACGTTCAGCGCCGCGGCGAGCACTCTCTACCAGCAGCAGCTCGAGGTCGCACAGGCACAGGCACTCGACGCGCAAAAAAAGCTCGACGCTTTCGACGCCGAGAACGCTTTTCCGCTGAGCGACATCCAGCAGCACCAACGCGACCAGCTGCGGCTCGCGCTCGACTTCGCGCAGGTCCGGCTCAGCGACATCAGAGGACGCATCGACCAGGCGACGCTCGCGCCGGCTGTGCTCGCGGTCAGCGGGATGGAGTTCCAGGTCGTTGATCAGCCGCGAGTTGAGAACACGCCCCGAGGCGGGACCAAGCCGGCGGCGATGACAGCTGCGATCGCGTTCGCGGCCGGCGCCGCGCTCGTCACACTGCTTGTGCTCCTCGGCACGATTCTGCCTTCGCACGCGACCGGCCCAGGCGACGTCGCGCGGCTTGCCCCGATGAAGCTGATCGCATCCGTCCCGCGCGTCTCGCTGGTCCGGGGATCGGCCGACGCCGCCGACGTGCGCGCGTCTCTCGCGGCGATCGCGTTCGGCGGCGGGCGTGATCAAGCGAGGCCGAGCAGATGAGCGCGGATGATTCGATGACCCGCGCCTTCGACGGCCTTGCGAGCCGGATCGATGCGCTCGGCGCGCGCAGCGTTGGCTTCACGAGCGCTCTCCTCGGCGAGGGGGTGAGCACGGTGGCGCTGGGGACGGCGCTCTCGCTCGCGGACCTGCGAGGTGACGATGTGCTGCTGGTCGATGGGAATTGGCTGCAGCCCTCGCTCACCGAGGATGCGGGCCTCGAGACCGCACCGGGTCTCGCCGATCGACTTGCTCGGACAACCGAGCTTGATGCGGCTATCCGGCGGACAGCCGGCTCGCGCGTCGCGTTCCTACCGGTCGGCGATCGGACGCGCATCCGTCCGGCCCTGCGCGCGCTGGGGTCTTTCGTCGCGACCGAGACCGGGTCATTCGAGACGGTCGTCGTCGACCTTCCGCCTATCCTGGCCGGCGAGCCCTTCGTCCTGCCATGGGCCGCGGTGCTCGACCAGATCTGCGTCGTGCTTCGCGAGGAAGCGACGCCGCTGCCAATGCTGCAGCAAGCACTTGGCCGGCTTCACGCGACGAACGCGCCCTGCATCGTCCTCAACCGGGCGAAAGTCGCATCGATCGATGTCCCGGCGAAGCTCATCGCCGCACGAACGTGATCTACACCGCCCTCGCCGTTCTGCTCATTCTGGTCTGCGTCGCGCTCGGCGCGTCAGGCGCCGTTGGTCCCGGCCGTTCCCGTCCGGCATTCGCGCTCGCGGCGGCGACGGTCGTGGCGCAGCTCGTCCTTCTGCTGTTCGCCAGATGAGCGCCTCGATCGACATCGCCACCGCGTGGCCGTCGAGCGATCGCTACGCCACACGCGCGGCCCGTGCCCGGCTGGTCCTGGGCATCGTGGCCTTCGCGGTCGCGATCCTCTACGCCGCCACGATCGCAGCGACCGGCGGCGAACTCATGTTGGTAGCGCCGCTCGCCGTCGCGGTGGTCGTCGTCCTCGTCATCGCGCACCCCGTGGTCGGCGTCTATCTCCTGTTCGGAGCGGCGCTGCTCTTCGAGCAGTTCCCGATCGCCGGACTTGATCCGATCACCGCACAGAGTCACATCTTCCAGAACGTCTCGGCCTACACGCCGCTGCCTCTGCGGCTCAGCATCGCGGACCTCCTTCTCCTTCTGACCGCGTGCGGTCTGATCGTGCGCCGGCTCAGCGCGCACGAACGTCTGCGTCTCGGTCCCCTGGGATGGGGGATCGCCGCATACGCGGCGGCGTTCGTGCTGAGCGGTCTCATCGGTCTGGCCCGCGGCGGGATGGACCTCGAAGTCGGCCTGAACGAGCTGCGCGCCCCCTTCGAGCTCTGCACCGCGTATTTCCTCACCGCGAACCTCGTCCGAGATCGCAGCCAGGTCGGAGTCATTCTTTGGACGTTCGTCGTGATCGTGGGCGTCAAGGCGCTGCAGGGCATCCTCAACTATCAGGACGCTCCGGGCTGGAGCGCCTACGACGCCGGAGCGGTGACCGGCCACGAAGACGTGGTGTTCTTCGGGACGGCGGTCGCGCTCGCGATGGTCATGGCGGTCCTCGGTGTTCGTACAAAGCTCTTCTACGTCCTGCTCGCGCTGCAGCCGGTGTTCCTGACGGCGCTGCTGCTGGATCAGCGCCGGACCGGGTTCATCGCCCTCGCGGTGGTGCTAGTTGTGGTCACGGTCCTGCTCATCTTCGCGAGGCCAAAACGCGGTCTGCTGCTCGCGGCCGTCGCGGGCGTCGCCGCCCTGTCGTACATCGGACTCCTTTGGGACGCGAGCGGGCCACTCGCGGAGCCGGTCAGGGCCGTTCGCAGCGTCGTCGATCCAAGCTCGGTGAGCGCGCGAGACCAGAGCTCGAGCGCGTGGCGCCAGATCGAGAACCGGAACATCGCGTTCACGATCCAGCACCTGCCGCTCACCGGTGTTGGCCTCGGCGAGAAATATCTGGTCCACGTGCAGCCGCCGCCGCTCTACGACTTCATCTACTGGCAGTTCATCACCCACAACGCGCTCCTCTGGCTCTGGCTCAAGGCTGGGCCGGTCGCGGCGTTCGCGCTCTGGACCGTTGTCGCGCGCGCCCTCCTCGTGGGCTCGGCGATCTTCGTGAGAGGCCGCGATCGTCGGGTACGGTGGATCGCGGCGCTCCCCGTCGCTCTGGTCGTAAGCCAGATCCTCTTCTCAGCGGTTGACCTGGGGCTCACCTATAGCCGGAGCATGCTTGTGCTCGGCTCGGTCCTGGGCTTATTGACATACCTCGCCGACCGGGCGACGGTCGGCGAGCCTCGTCCGGCGACTGCGATGGGCATCGCGGCATGAGCGTCCTCCGCACGGTCGCGCGGAACGTCGCGATGCTGACCGCGTCGCGCATCGCGACATGGATCGCGGCGTTTGCGTTCACGATCGCGCAAGCGCGGTATCTCGGCCCGGGCCACTTCGGCGAGCTTTCGGTCGCGCTCACGTATGCCGCGCTTCTGGCCATCGTCATGGACTTCGGGCTCGGCACGCAGCTCAGCCGGATGGTCGCGCAGCGCTCGCCAGGTCACGAGCATGCACTCGCCGCGACGATCGCGATCCGCGCCGGGCTCTGGCTTTTCGCGGCGCCCGCCCTCCTGCTCGCCTGCGTGGCGCTCGGATACGGCTCTGAGCTGGAGTTGACGATCCTCCTCCTCGCGGTCTCCGTGCTCCTGGTCGGCGTGAGCAACACCGTGGCGTCATTCCTCCAAGGTCACGAGGAGTTCGCGCTTCCCGCGTTCGCGGCGGTGGCCCAGGGCTTCACCGCGGCGGCCGTCGGCGGCCTCGTCCTCGTCGCTCGGCCGGAGATCGTGGTGGTCGCCTACGCGTTCGTCGCCGCCGGCGCCGTGAACCTCGCCGTGCTGTCGCTCTCGTCGCGGGTCCGCGAGTCTCTTCGTCGCCCGCGGATCGATTCGCAAGCCGCGCTGCGGCTCTTGCGCGGTTCGGTGCCGCTGGGTATCTACGCGATCGCGACGACCGTCTACTTCAGCGTCGACATGGTCATGCTGCAGCGCCTCGCGCCCGCTGAGAACGTCGGTTGGTACGCCGCGGCCTACCGCCCGTTCGGCGCCGCCACGCTCTTCCCGAGCATCGTCGCGGGAACCGTCCTCTACCCGGTCCTGTCGCGGCTCTCGCTCGGATCGCGTGACGAGCTGCGCGCCGTGATCGAGAAATCGCTGACCCTGCTGACGCTCGCGGGCGTCGGCGTCGCGCTCGTGTTCATCCTCTTCGCGGAGCGGATCGTCGCGATCCTGTACCCGGCACAGTCCTATGCCGCCGCCGCCGGTGCGCTGCGCCTTCTCGCGCCTGGGCTCCTCTTCATCTACGTGAACTGGGCCCTCGCGACCGCGCTGCTCGGACTTCGTCTCGAGCGACGGCTCATCGTGATGGCCGTCACGATCGCGGTGCTCAACCCGCTCATGAACCTTGTCGCGATCCCGCTCTTCCGGGAAGAGGGCGCCGCGTTCACGACCTCGCTCACCGAGTTCATCGTCCTGCTGTGGCTCGTGCGGTTGATGCCGCGCGACCTTCTCCGCCTCGCGAGCCTCCGCGTCGGCGCGAAGGCCGCGGCGGCGGCCGTCGTGACGGCGATCGTGCTCGCGCCGCTTGGCGACCAGCCTCTGGTTCTCATGGCCCCGGTCGCGATCGTGCTCTACGCCGCGGCCGCTCTCGCGACAGGCGTGGTCACGAGGCGCGAGCTCTCGGCCATCGCCGCGGCGGTAGTGCCGCTCCCGCGCGCAACGCGCGAAGAGGGAGTCCGCTGATGGCGAGAATCTGTGTAATCCGCCAGGGGGTGTACCCGTATGACGCGCGCCTGACGCGTGAGATCAAGGCGCTCCTTGCCGCGGGTCACGAGGTCGATCTCATCTGCCTCCAGTGGGGTGACGAGCCGCCACGCGACGAGCGCGCCGAGCGGCTCACGGTGTATCGCATCCCGATCAGGAAGCGGCACGGCGGCAAGCTGCGCTACTTCTTCGAGTACGCCGCGTTCTTCGTAGCGTCGGCTCTGCTCGTCGCCGTGCTCCATCTGCGTCACCGCTACGACGTCGTGCAGGTAAACACGCTTCCCGACAGCCTCGTCTTCGCGGCGGCGATCCCCCGGCTGCTGGGTGCGCGCGTGCTGCTCGATCTGCACGAGTGCATGCCGGAGTTCTTCGCGCTCAAGTACGGCCTCCCCCCAACGCACCGAGCGATCAAGCTCCTGGCGTGGTGGGAGCAGGCGAGCATCCGTTTCGCCGACGCCGCGGTCACCTGCACCGAGCCGATGCGGGAACGCTTCCTGGAACGCGGAGCGCCACCCGAAAAGATCGGCGTCGTCCTCAACTCGTTCGACGACGAGCGGTTCAATCTCCGGCGACATCCGAGCACGCAGCGGAGCGACGGGAATTTCGTGCTCGTATGCCACGGGACGATCGACTACATGTACGGCCTCGACCTCGTCGTGCGGGCGGTTGCCGCGCTGCGCGACCGGATACCGGGGCTCGAGCTCCGCATCTACGGCGATGGGCCGGGCCGCGCCGAGGTCCAGGCGCTCGCGCAAGAGCTCGACGTCGCCAGCAACGTCCGCTTCAGCCCGGGCTGGCTTCCGCTCGACGAGCTCCTCCCGCGGATCTTGGAAGCGGACGCCGGAGTCGTGGCGATCCGGCGAGATGGGTGCTTCGACCTCACGCACAGCAACAAGATGTACGACCTGATCGCCCTGCGGAAACCGATCGTCATGTCACGTACGCGGGCCGTGGAGGCCTACTTCGACGACGAGTGCTTCCAGCTGTTCGAATCCGGAAGCGAGCATGACCTCGCGCGCGCGATCTACGAGCTGTACGCGCACCCGGACATCGGTCGCAGGATCGTGGCGAGAGCCGCGCGAGTTGGGGAGCCCTATCGCTGGGTCCACCAGGCGAAGGCGTATCTCGCGATCATGGAGCGTCTCATTCCCACGGCGAACCGCGAATCGGTCGCGGCGCGGACGGCCGAGCGCATATGAGCGTCGTCGTGAGCCTCCGGAGTCGCGGTGCCGCCGGGTCGGCCGCGCGCACGGCCGCCGTCCTGTCGCGGTTCGGCGCGACCGCATCGGCGATGGCCGGCCGCCTCGAACGGTATCGCGCGGTCGCTGCCAGCTTCGGGGCCCGTCCCACATGGCCGGCGACGGCGTGCGTGCTCGCGCGCCATCCCGACATGCTCCGGCGCTATGCCGACGACGGCGCCGAGCTCGCGGTGCACGGCCTCGTACATGGCGACCACGCCCGGTACGACTACCAGACCCAGCGCGAGACGATCGCGCGGGCGGTTGCCATCTTCGAGCGTGCGGGGATCGCACCAGTGGGCTTCCGGGGACCGTACCTCCGCTACAACGACGCGACGCTGCGGGTCCTCCGCGAGCTCGGCTTCCGCTACCACAGCAGTCAGGCGTTCGCGTTCCCGAGATACGACGCGTCAGGTAATCCGTTGCCCGGAAATCGCGCCTACGAGCTCGCGCTGGAGCTCTACGCGGCGCGCGATGCCGCGCGGCTCGCGGTCCGGCCACGGTTCCGCGACGGGCTCGTCGACATCCCGGTCGCGATCCCGGACGACGAGATCATTCTGGAGCGGCTCCGTCTCGATGAGGCCGCGGCCACGGCCGAGTGGCTGCGCATCTTCGAGCTCTCCTACCGTCGGGGCGATCTATTCACGATCCAGCTGCATCCCGAACGGGTCCTCGAGCTCGAGGGCGCGCTCCGTGAAACGCTGGCGGCGGCCGCGCGCCGGCGACCGCAGGTGTTTCACGCGCGGCTCGACGAGATCGCCGAGTGGTGGCGGCGTCGCGGCAGCTTCACGCTCGCGGTGAGCCGCTCGGGCGCGGGCTCCGTCCGCGTCCACCTCGATGCGGATCCCGACGCGAGGCTCATCACGCGCGGCCTCGCGGTCGCAGGAGAGGTGTGGGACGGCGACACCACCCTCGTGGAACGCGGCTCGTTCGAGGTCGCATCGGAACGGATGCCGGTCGTCGGCGTCTCCCGCCGGACGCCGCCGGACGTGCGCACGTTCCTGACCGAGGAAGGGCTCCCGTACGAGGTCTCGGAGGACCGGGGTACGTACGGCGCATACGTCGACATCGGAGACGCGGACTGGAATGAGACCGCCATCCTCGACTCCATCGAGCTGAGTCCCGGCCCGCTCGTCCGCCTTGGCCGGTGGCCGAACGGCGCGCGCAGCGCGCTCGCGGTCACCGGCGACATCGACGCGCTCACCCTCAAAGACTTCTTCATGCGCTCCTGGGAGACACGCCAATCCGCATTCGGGAGGTCACGCACATGAATCGCGCTCAATCCGACGTCATCGTCATCGGCGCCGGGCCGTATGGACTCGCCGCGGCCGCGCACCTCGGCGCGGCGGGCGCGAACATCCGCGTGTTCGGCTCCCCAATGTCTTTCTGGATGGAGCAGATGCCGAAAGGGATGCTGCTGCGAAGCCCCTGGGGCGCGTCGCACATCTCTGACCCGAAGTGGGCGCTCACCCTCGATGCGTTCGAGCACGGCAAAGGCGCTCCCCTTTCCCGTCCGGTGCCCCTTGGCGATTTCATTGCCTACGGCCACTGGTTCCAGCAACGCGCCGTGCCCGAGGTCGACCCTCGCCGCGTCGAGCGCGTCGAGGCACTCGGTCACGGTCTCCGGGTGACACTTGAGGACGGCGAGTCGCTCGACACGCGACGCGTGGCGGTCGCCGCGGGCATCTCGCCGTTCGCGTCCCGTCCGGCCGAGTTCGATGACCTCCCGAGCGATCTTGTGACGCACTCGAGCGAGCACGCGGACCTCGCGCCCTTCGCTGGCCGGCGCGTCGCCGTGGTCGGCGGCGGACAGAGCGCCTTCGAGTGCGCTGTCCTTCTGTACGAACAGGGAGCGCAGGTCGAGCTGCTGATGCGCGCGCCGCACATCCGTTGGGTCGGTCGTGCGACCCGTAAGGGGCTCATCGGCCGTCTGCTCTTCCACCGGACCGACGTCGGACCGGCGTTCGTGAGCCATCTCGTCGCGCGTCCGACGATCCTGCGCCTGCAACCACAATTCGTTCAGCGTCAGGCGCTGCGGCGCGCTCTTGCGCCGGGCGCGTCGCTCTGGCTTCGCCCGCGATCCGCGGGGATGCCGATCACGACCGGCCGCCGGATCACCTCCGTCGCCCGTACCGGCGACCGCGTGCGACTCGGTCTCGACGACGCGACGTCGCGCGAAGTTGATCACGTCCTTCTCGCGACCGGGTATCGCGTGGACGTGCGGCGTTACCCGTTCCTCTCACCGTCGATCGTCGAATCGCTCAGCTTTGCCGACGGTTACCCCGTTCTTCGTGACGGCCTCGAGTCATCGGTCGACGGCTTGCACTTCCTCGGTGCACCTGCGGCGTATTCCTTCGGGCCGCTCGTGCGCTTCGTCTCCGGCACCGAATTCGCCGCACGTTCGCTCACCCGCAGGGTCACGGGAAAGCGCGCCGGAACGACCGACCGCGGGCGTGACGATCGCGCCTTCGAGTACCGGTCGGCTTGACGGCAAGGCATGACCAGTCACCGACCCGCTGGCGCGCTCATCCTCGGCAGCGACTACAAGGCGCTGGGCATCGTGCGCAGTCTCGGACGGCACGGCATCCCGGTCTGGGTCCTGCGCGACGAGCATCTCATCGCGAGCTGCTCGCGCTACTCGGCGCGAGGCATCGACTGGCCGGCGGCCGAAGAGCCCGAGCGGGTCGCGTTCCTCCTGGGCCTGGCTGGGCGGCACGATCTCGATGGCTGGGCGCTCTTTCCGACGGACGACGAGACGGCCGCCTTCCTCGCGCGCAATCAACTGGAGCTCGGCGGGCGTTTCCTGATCACGACTCCGCCCTGGGAGATCCTGCGCTGGGCGTATGACAAGCGGCTCACATATCGGGCGGCGGCCGAGATCGGAGTCGCCCACCCGCGCACGCACTACCCGCAGAGCCGCGCCGACCTGGCCGCGCTCGACATCGCCTATCCGGCGATCCTCAAGCCCGCGATCCGCGCGCAGCAGAACCGCTTCACCATGTCCAAGGCCTGGCGCGTCGACGATCGCGAATCGCTGATCGCGCGGTACGAGGAAGCCGCGGCGCTTCTGAAGCCGTCATTGATCATGGTCCAGGAGCTCATACCGGGAACCGGCGGCCGGGAGCAGCTGTCGTACGCGGCGCTCTGCCGCGATGGCCGTCCCATCGCCTCCGTCGTCGCCCGCCGCACGCGGCAATGGCCGATGGACTTCGGTCGCGCCAGCACCTTCGTCGAGACCATCGACGATCCGGAGGTCGAAACGACCGCGATGCGGGTGCTCGCGTCGCTTCGGTTCACCGGCATCGTCGAGGTCGAGTTCAAGCGAGACCCGCGCGACGGCGAACTCAAGCTCCTGGACATCAACCCGCGCGCCTGGGGCTGGCACAGCCTCGGCCGAGCGGCAGGGGTGGACTTCCCGTATCTGCTGTGGCTGATGCTGAGCGGCGAGGAGGTGCCGCGGGTCCGCGGGCGTGTCGGCGTGCGGTGGGTGCGGGCACTCACCGATCTCCCGACCGCGGTTGGTGAGATCCGAGCGGGGCGGCTCTCGGTCGGCGCGTACGTGCGGTCGCTGCGCGGTCCTATCGAGTTCGCGATCCTCGCGGCCGACGACCCGCTGCCCGCTCTGGTCGAGGTGCCCGCCGCGCTGGCGCTCGCGTGGCGCCGCCGCACCGCGCGACCTGCGGGCGAGGCGATGGCTGCGCCGCTCGCGTCAGGTCAGAGGGCCTCGCGATGACGCTGCTCGAGCTGGACGATCCATCCTGGAGCGAGTTCGTCGCCAGCGACCCGAAAGCAACCCTTTTCCATCATCCAGCCTGGGCCGGGATGCTGGCCGAGTGCTACGGCTTCCGCGCGCTCGCCGTGACAATCCCCGATCGCGGAGCGCCGGTCGCCGCTGGTATGCCGGTCATCGAGGTCACAAGCCCGCTCGGCCGACGGCGGTGGGTGTCGCTCCCCTTCACTGATCACTGCTCGCCCCTCGGCGGCGAACCGAGCGGCGATCTCGTACACGTGCTCGCCGACATCGGACGGAGTCGATCGCTAGCCGGAATAGAAGTGCGCGCGCCGCTTCCCCCGAGCGATGCCGTGCAGAGGGCCGGTGCGCACGTGCGTCACGAGCTCGACCTCACGGCTGGAGCCGACCGGGTCTGGGCCGGCTTCAACAAGAATCACCGCAGGAACGCGCGTATCGCGGAACGCGCAGGCGTCCGGATCGTCCGCGGGTCAGGGGCCGGCGACCTTGAAGGCTTCTACCGGCTGCACCTGCGGACGCGGCGGCGCTTGGGCGTGCCGATCCAGCCGCGGCGGTTCTTCCGCCTGCTTCGCGAGCGCATTCTTGGCCCGGGGCTCGGCTTCGTACTGACCGCGTACACCGGCGACGTGCCGATCGCGTCGGCCGTCTTCGGGTCGCACAACGGAGCACTGGTCTACAAGTACAGCGCGCGCGACGAGCGCTACGCGAAGCTTGACGCGAACTATCTGCTTCTCTGGTCCGCGATCCGGTGGGGCTGCGAAAGCGGCCATCGCGTGTTCGACCTCGGCCGCTCAGACCTCGATCAGCCGCTCCTTCGGAGTTTCAAGGATGGATGGGGTGCGCGTGAGGAACCGCTGTCCTACGCGTGGATCGCGCGTGCCCCGATGAAGACGCGCGCGCGTCGCCTGGACGGCGCGCTGGGCGTCGTCATCCGCAACTCGTCGCCGTTTCTGTGCCGCGCAGTGGGGGAGCTCTTCTACAAGTACGCGGGGTGACCGGTTTCGTACAGGCGCACGCGCACCGGACCGAGCGAGGAGGGGACCACGATCTCCCCGACCATCCGGTAGTTGGCGTCGAGCCACGCGGTGACCTCCTGCGCCTGCGCCTTGACCGACGGCGCGTCACCACTGAGGAGCGAGTCGACGAGGAAGACCCGCGGGTGCTGGCCCACGTATCGCTCTAGCGCCGGCATCGCGATCGGTATCGCCCCGCCGGCGGGCCACGACCACGGCGCCGGGAATCCCGCGACGAGATCCTGGGGGAGCGGACCCAGGCGCGAGTAGTAGGTCACGCCGAGCGCTGAGGACCACGACGTTGCGACGAGGCCGTCGCCCACAAGGTAGCGCTCCGCGATCCAACTCGACGCCGCTCTGAAATCCTGCGACGGAGCAGCGGAGTACTCGGGCGTCGCAATACCTGCGCCGAGCATGAGCGCCGCCGCGAATGCGACTCGCACCACCTGATGGCGCACCGCGACGACCCCGATGGCCGCGAGAACGCACAACGCTGGGACGACGACAACGAGGTAGCCCCACGCGAAGAGGTGAAGATTGAGGAAACGCTGTGTCGCCGCGAAGCTCAAAGCGATCGGCAGGCAGAGCCAAGACGCCAGTGCGATCGGGACCGCGCCGACCTGATGGCCGGTGCGGAACCGCCCCACGATGAGACGGATCGCGATCGCGACCGCCGCGCCGAGCAGGATCCCGAAAACGACATCGTGTCCGGCGACGTTCCACGCGAGTCGCGCGAGATCGGCGATCCCGGCCGGGCCGATCTGCGGATTGGTCGGACCGTGACGAAGCGTATAGATCGCGAGCGGAAGTGCGGCGACTCCGATGCCGGCGAAGCTCGCGATCGCCGCCCGCAGCGAGCGCCGCGCGTGGATGCGCCACTCCGTCGGCAACACGACGAGCAGCGCCACGGCGAGCGCCTGCGCTGCGACGACAAGGGCGCTGAAGAGATGGGCGTAGAGCGCGAGCGTCATCGCGATCGCGAAGGCGAGCCACCATCGGCGCGGGTGACGCCCGGACGAGAGCGCGGCGAGGAGCGCATACCAGCCGAGGCACACGAGCAGGACCTCGAGGCTGTAGGAACGCGCCTCGCGGGCCGCGATGAGCTGCAGCTGATTCAGCATCAAGAGCCCCGCAGCAACGATCCCCACCGCGCGGCCGCACCAGCGCCGGCCGAGCGCGTAGACCGTCACCACTGCCGCCGCTCCAAACACGATCGACGGGACGCGGACGATGAATTCGTCGGGCGGAACACCAAGCAACGCGACGAGACCGAGCCACCCGCGCAGCAGCAGGTGGTACAAGACCATGTTCGCCTCGTGCGCCGAAACGAATTGCCAGAAGACCGGCCACGGCGTGGCGGCAAGGTCGACCGAGAACACCTCGTCGCCCCACAGGCTTGTCCCCGGAAGCTTGAGCACTCCGAGCGCCAGGGATGCTCCCGCGAGGCCGATCACTACCGCCCCGTCTATCGGCGCGGCGGCCCAACGATCGAGGCGGGCGGCGCGATACCGCCTGCCGGCCGCGGTGGCCCACATGCACACGCACGCTGGGCCCCGGTCGTGTAGGCGGTGTCGACCACGGATTGAGGGACTCGCGCTGCGCTACGGAATCAAAGCGGGCTCCTCAATGCCGGCAGCACGGAGGCTCAACGGGATCGCGCGCGAAATGGATCGCGCATGCGCATCCTCTTCAGCGCCCCTGATTTCGCCTGGCCTCCGGTGCGGGGCGGTCACGTTCGCGTGCTCTCTCAGCTGCGCGTGCTGGCATCGCTTCCCGAGGTCGAGGAGATCCGGGTGTTCTGGCTCCGCGAAGATCCGCTCGCTTGGCGGGAGTGCGATGGCATCGAGCGCGCGATCCCCAAGACGAGCGTGGCGAGACCCGTCTTCCATCCGATCCACCTGCGGCGGCATCCCCGGTACATCCCACGCGTCGCGTGGCTGCGGCTCGCCCACGGCATCCCGTACATCGCTGGAAAATGGGAGTCGCCGACGGTCCGTCGCGCGCTCGCGGCCGAGCTGCGCGCGACGCCGTTCGACGCGGTGTGGCTAGGGGCGCTCGGGACGTCACGATATCTGCCGCTCATCCGGCGCCTTTCACCGGGCGCGCGGGTCATCTTGGATGGCCACAACGTCGAGAGCGACATCTGGAGGGAATTCGCCGGTCGCCAGCGCGGTGTTCGGCGCGCACTGGCGGTGGCCGAATGGCGTGCGACGCGGCTATTCGAGTGCGACGTTCTCCGCGCCGTCGACGCGGTCGGTGCGATCTCAGACGAAGACGCGCGCGCATACCGCGCCCTTGCCGGGGTGGACGCGCTGCATGTACCCCAGGTGGTTCCGTTCGTACGCCGGCGACCCACCGCGTCTCCCGGACCTCACGTCATTTTTGTCGGCACTCTGAGCTGGCACCCGAACGTGCTCGGACTCGAGTGGTTCTGTCGTGAGGTGTGGCCGCTGGTGCGTGGTGGTCTGGCCGGAGCGACGTTCGAAATAGCGGGCTCCGGGCTTCCGACGGACGTACGCGGAATCCCCATCGCACCATCGGAATGGCGTGCGGATGGCGTGACGCTTCTTGGCTTCGTGCCCGATCTGTCGGCGCTCTACGAGGGCTCCGCGGTGACGGTCGCACCGATCCTCGGCGGATCAGGCGTCCGTATGAAGCTCCTCGAGGCGTTCCAGAACGGCGTCCCGGTGATCACGACCCCGGAAGGCGCGCGAGGGCTTTCGCTCGAAAGCGGGCGCGAGGCGTTCATCGAATCGGACCCCGCGCGGTTTGCCGCACGCGTGATCGAGGTCGCGACATCGGGTCCGCTGCAGCGGCGCTTGCGCGACGCGGGCTACGACTACCTCGAGCGTCATCACGGGCTTGCTCCCGCCCAGCGGGTCGTCCGGATGCTGCTTGGCCTTACCGCCGATGCGAGGAGGGCGTCGCCGGAGCTCGTCGCTTAGGGCAGACCGGCGAGGTGCTGCTTATAGAGCGTGCCGCTCCAGTTCGTCGCCCCTGCGTACGTGGAGATCAGAGAGAAGTCGCCGCAACTGCTGCCCCAGGTGTTCCAGGTCCAGACCGTGTAGCTCGCACCGTGCGAGTCGAGCCAGCCCAGGATGGCGTTCCACCAGTTCGGGTCGCAGTTCCTCGAGTTCGACTCGGTCATGATGAGCGGCACCGATGCGACGACCGGCCCGCCCTGGTTGTTGTAGCAGTTCACGTCCATGCAGCCGTTGAAGTCGTAGACGTGCCACGCGGCGACGATGCCGTTCTGTGGGTCGTTCGGCTTGTAGCTCAGCCACTGGCTGATGTCGTTGCTCCAGTCGAGGCCGCCGAGCGCGATCACGTTCGTGGCCCCAGTGCCACGCACGCTGTTGACCAGTGTCTGCATGCCCGCGACGTTGAAGGAAGCGCAGTTGCCGCCGTCGCGCCAGCAGCTCCAGCTGATGCCGAAGGGCTCGTTGAACATCTCGAAGATCACCGAGTTGTTTCCCTTGTAGGCGTTCGCGACCTGCTGCCAGAAGAGGGGCGAGTGGTCAGCGTCGGCCATCTCGGGCTGTGAGGCAGCCTGTGTCGAGCCGGCCGCGGCCCAATGGAGATCGAGGATCGCGTAGAGACCCTTCGAGTTGAGCAGGTTGACGTAGCCCTTTATCGCGTTCTGGTAGTTCGCGCCGGCGTAGGCCGAGTTGATCCCATTGATGCCCAGCCAGCAGTCCTCGTTCATCGGTATGCGGACGGCGTTGATCCGCCAGGTCTTCATCACGTCGACCGAGGCCGCGTCGGTCTGCCCGTCGAAGACGGCCCAGCCCTGCTGGCAGGCGTATTCGCTCCCGGAGTGGTTGACGCCGTGGATCTGCACGACCTGTCCACTCGCGTTCATGAGCTTGTTGCCCTGCACGTGCAGCGGGGACGTGCCATTCGCCGGGCCGGGTGTTGCCGTCGGCCCCGGGGTCGGTGTCGGCGTCGGCGCGGGCGTCGGCGCCGGGGTCACCGTCGGCGCGGGCGAAGCCGTCGGGCCGGTTCCATTCACCGGGCGAAGGACGAGGCTGTAGGCGCTCCAGCTCGGCCCGCCCGACGTGTCGCTCACGGCCGGCGCGATGGCGCCCGCTGGAGAGACGACGCGAGTCGAGGTGCGGATGAACGAGTTGCCGCCCATCGTGCTCCGCGCGGTGTAGCCGCTCGGCGTCGCGATCGTGTCGGCGTCGTTGTTCTCGGTGCTGACGACGAGGCTCCACGCCTTGTCGGTCACGCTCCGCGTCGCCGGCCACGCGACGGAGGCGACGACGCCTTCGACAGCGACCGGAGTCGCGTCCAGCGGGGTGGTCGTGTTCACGCCGGAGAACGCGTCCATGACTCCCGACCAGGTGCTGTCTGCAGAACCGCTCCATGTGTAGCTCGCGGGCTCGTTCGACGCGACCTTGTACCAGACGCCCTGGTTCACCGAGGGCAGGAGAGCGCGGGTCCAGCCGTTCGGACCGGTGAGCGCCCCGGGCCAGTCCGTGACCGAAGCCACGAGGAGGTCGCCGTTTTGGACGCCGGCGGGCACGCTCAGCGTGAGGGTCGTGCCGCTCCCCGCCGAGTTAGCCGTGCCCGAGCGATATCCGATCGGGGCCGCGGCGGTCGGCGCCGGGGTCAGTGTCGGCGTGGCCGTCGGTGTGGGTGTAGGCGTGGCGCCCGATGTGGGGCTCGATGTCGGCGTTGGTGTGGGCGTCCGCGTCGCGGTCGGCGTCGGTGTCGGCGTGGCGCCCGCCGTGGGCGTCGGCGTCGGCGAGGGTGCGGCCGCGGTCACAGAGAAGGAGGTCGGGTTTGCCCACATGTAGTTCGTGGCCCAGCCGGGCGAGAAGATGCCGAGCTTCACCGCGTACGAGCCAAGCGCGGCGTCAACCGGAGCCTGCCATGTCGCCGTGAACGAGCGCTGCTGGCCCGCCGCGAAGCTCTGGTTGTCGAACCAGACCTGGTACGTGGGCGAGGCCGCGCCCGGTGCCCAGACCTCGATGTCAACGAGCGCGCTGCTCGCGATATTGCTCGTCGCGAGCGCGGTGATGCCCACGGATCCACCTGCGGGAACGCTCGCAGGCGTGGCCGACGAGCTCGCCGAGAACGTCGGCCCGGGAACGGGCGTGGGCGCCGGCGTCGGGGTGGCTGCTGGCGTGGCGGACGGGCCGCCGGTGGTCGCGGGCGGGGTCGTCGGCGTCGGGGTCGCGCCGACGGGCGGTATCGGCGTCGGCGCAGGCGTCGGCACAGGAGCCGCGGCCACGTCGAAGCTCGTTGCGGAGGTCTTTGCCCCGAAGAGAGCCTTCCAGCCAAGCGCATACGCGAATACGTCGATGCGGTAGGTGCCGAGGCTCGCGCCTGAGGGCACGGTCCAGCTGAACGGATACGCGCGCTGCTCGCCGGGGCCGAAGTTCTCGCTGTGGAACCACTTCTGAAATGCGAGGCTCGCTCCGCCCGGCGTGAAGACCACAACCCCGATCACCGCGGTGGTCGCGGCTGTGCTTGTCACTGTCGTGTTGACGGTCACCATTTGGCCGATCGTCGTCGCCGACGGAGTGGTGGACGAGACGAAGCTGAAGCTCGACGGAGAGGTGACGAACGCTTTGTCCGTCGGCGCTCCCGCGGTCGCACCCACGGTAACCAGCGTGACCACGTCTTCATCGTCGAGCCACGTCACGCCGTCCGCCACCAAACGCAGCCGCAGCGGATAGATTCCCGCGGCCAGTGGTGCTTTCACCCGGAACGTGTACGTCGCGATGCCTCCAGGACTCACGGTCGGCTCGGTCTGGATCGCGACGCGGTCGGCGGTCGGCCAGCCCGCGGCAAGCGCGAACATGCTCTTGTCATCGCCCACGACCCCGAGGTTCACCTGCTGACCCGCGACGCCGCGCGTCCACGTGCGGGCTCCGGTGTTCCGGAAGTGGACCGTAAGCGGAACGCTCGTGTCGCCCGGTCCGAGCGTCGGGTGGAGCGACTGATCGAGGAGCTGGTCGTGGAAGCCGAGATCGCTCGTGAGCGTCAGTACGACGTGGTCGTCCTCGAGCCAGGTCAGCCCGTCGACCACGAGACGAAGCGGCACCCGGTACACGCCAGGGGTGACTGGCGCGCGGACCGTGAAGGTGAACGTGCCGAGCATCCCCGGCAGCACTATTTGCTCGCCTGTCGTGACGATGCGGTTCTCGGAGAGCCAGTTGACGCCGATCCCAGCTTTGCCAAACCCGGCGGAGTCGCCCGCGACGGCGAGGTTGACCTGCGCCGAACCACCGCGCTGCCACGGGAGGAGGCCGGTGTTGCGGAAGCGCACGGAGTAGCTCGCCGTCGTACCCGGCGCGAGCGTCGGTGACGGCCCTTGATCCTCGAAGGCGCTGTGGAACGCGAAGGCCGTCGCCGGGGTCGAGACATTGGCCGACACGAAGACGAGGCCCGTCGCGAGCAACGCGAGGATCACAAACAAGACGACGACGCGCACGAACGCGCTCAGGAGTCGTCGCGGCGTCATGTCGTACATCGAAGAGATGAATAGCCCTACGCCAAACTGAGTACGAGGGGGAAACAGGTCCAGGGGCCGGTCCTAGGACGGTGGGGTGTTCGACCCATGACCCATAACTGGTCACCGTCGGCATTGGGCTATCGCACGACGAATGTCACCGTGACCTGCACACGCCAACTCAGCGGCGCGCTGTCGGGCTCTCCTTTGAGAACGAGCGTGCTTGCGCGCGCTTCGCCGACACTCCGCGGCGCAATAACTCTCGCGGCGTAGTCTCGCGCGAGGGCCATCGCTTCGGCGACCGCGCTATCGAGTGCAGCTCCATCGGGACGGCGGAGACCGACAGCCGGCGCCGGCATGTTGTTGTAGACCATGGTCGCTCCCGCGGCGAAGGCCGCGGTCGCCGCCGCGACCGAGGTGGCGTTGGGACGCACCTCGTAGCGGAAGACGCTGTTGAAGGAAATGGTCGCGCTTGCCCCGAGCGGATTGGTCGAATAGCTCGCCGGTGTCACCGCGCCGCTCGGGACTCCGGCGCCGATCACCGCCTGACGGATGCGCTGGAGCTTGGCAACGTAGGCATCCAGCGAGGAGGCCGGGTCTTTGGGGTCGATCGTCCCCTGGAGCTGGACCATGTAGACGCTCAGCGGGTCCGCTCCCGCGTCAATCAGAGCTTCTCCGCTGGCGGTAACAGTGGCAGGCTCGCCGGCCACCACCGGCGATGTGGGGGCGGGCGGCGTCCCGGCGGCGGGGCCGGCCGACACAAGCCCAATCGCGAGACCCGCAGCGAGGAAAACGAGGAGCGGACGACGCATAAGACGACCTCCTGGCGACAGTCGCCACAGCGTTACGCGCCGCGCGTTCGCCGTCGTCCGAGTCCTCGGGACCAACTGCTACTTGGTGGGGTGCAGTTCCAAATGTGCAGACCGTTTTGCGACGACAACGTGCTAGTTCTTGTCGCGTTGACGTCGTAGTGTTCCGTTCCACGTTCAAACGAGGAAGTAACCCCAGTGGCGAAGCCCGTCAGCCGCTCTTCACGGCTCCGCAGCCGCGTAACGAGCAGGCAGACGCGCCGGAACCACCGCGGGCTCCAGAACCGGAGGCGAAAAGGGAAGTGCAGCAATACCAGCGGGACATGCATACGAGCGCAGGAAGCGGCGATCTCAACGCATCGCTCGGAAAAGGGTCGGAGTTCGAGGGCAAGCTCGCGTTTGAGGGCAAGGTCCGGATCGACGGCACCTTCACCGGCGAGATCTCGACGAGCGACACCCTTCACATCGGCGAAGGCGCCAAGGTCTCGGCGGAGATCAGCTGTGGCACCGTCATCGTCGAGGGCGACGTCGTTGGGAACATCAAGGCGACCGGCGCGGTCGAGCTTCACCGACCAGCGAAGGTTCGTGGCGACATCACGAGTCCTTCTCTCTCGATCGAGAAGGGTGTGGTCTTCGAAGGCCGCTCCAAGATGGAGAGCATCGAGTCCTCGAACGTCGTCAACCTGCGCGCGGCGAGTGATTCCGACTAAGCAACAGAACCCGGAGACCTAAACCGTGCAAGGCGTCCTCGCGCTCGATCGGGTCACCGTCCGCGACGCGGATTTCAGCCGCGCCGCTTTCGAGCGTTTCGCGCCGAACGGTTGCGTCTTCGAGCGCTGCGACTTCCGCGGCGAGCTGTTCGATGAGCGTCTGCAGACGCTCTTCGCGAGTAGAAGGCAAAGCATCTTCCGTGAGTGCCGGTTCGACGGCGCGGACCTCCATGGCGTCCGGCCCGGGCAGGCGCGGTTCGAAAGCTGCAACTTCGCTCGCACGAACATCGACGGCTGGATTTCCGCATGCGCCGAGTTCGTGGACTGCACATTCAGCGGGCCGATCCGCAACGTCACGTTCCACGGCAAGCCGTGGGGCCACGCGGCCGAGCGGATCGACCCGGTGCGAGGAGCGAACGCGTTCAGCGGCAACGACTTCACCAAGGCCGACCTTATGGGGGTTCTCTTCGTCAACGGAATCGACGTGAAGGCTCAGCGCTGGCCGGCGGGCGACAGCTACGTCGTTATCGATCGCATCCACCAGCGGGCCACCCGCGCGCGCGCTCTCATCCTTGACTGGCGCGATCACGAATCTCGCAACGAGGCCCTCGCGATGCTTCAGCAGGTGGCCTTCGTGTTCATCCACCAGAACGGCGTCGCGACCCCACGCGCCGACGACCGCTGGCCGGCTACGCCGGAGAACCAGCGGAAGGTCTGGGAAACGTTGGAGTCCGTCCTCTAGCACCCGCTCGCCGTCCGCTGCAGCCCAGGCCAGACCGCCTCGGACCACGGCTCGTCTCCATCACATAGCCTCCGCGCCGATGCAAACCGCGGTACTAGGTGTCTCGGCATACCGCGGCAACATCTGGCGACTCTTCATCGTGCAGGCGCTGCTGGGCTTCATCCTGTGGGTGCCGATCTGGGTGGTCTTCCTCCAGGGCAAGGGGCTGAGCCTCACGCAGGTCGGCTTGCTTGAAGGCGTCGCTTGGACCATCACCGCGTTTCTCGAGGTGCCGACCGGCGCGATCGCGGACCGCTGGGGTCGGAAGGCTTCGATCGCCGTCGGCGCGTCGCTCTACGGGGTCGCGATGTTCCTCATTCTCACGGAGGCGCTCTCGCCGGCGTTCCTGCTGGGGTATGCGCTCTGGAACTCATCCACCGCGTTCGTGAGTGGCGCGGATTCGGCCCTCCTTTATGACAGCCTCAAAGCCGACGGGCGCGCGGTCGAGGCGTCGAAACAGGCGGGCCGCTACGCGGCGATCAATCAGGCCTCCCAGGGCGTCGCGTCGCTCGTCGGTGCGGCCATCGCCACGGTCGACATAAGTCTCTGCTTCGCGATCTGCGGTTTCCTCGGTTTCGCTGCGGCAGGCCTGGTGCTCACGATCCACGAGCCGCCCCGCTCCGCTGAGGACGGGACGGAGTACCTGGGCTACTGGAGGAATCTCAGGCGCGCGCTGCGCATCGCCGCGCGGAGGCCCGTTGTGCGCGCACTCGTCCTTCTGAACGCGACGATCCTCGTCATACCGCTCGTCGTCTACTACGTGTTGCTGCAGCCGTATTCGCTCGGCGTCGGGCTGCCGCTGGCGGCGCTTGGTGTCGTCGTGATCGGGGTGCAGGCGAGCACGGTCGTAGCTTCGTGGCTCGCGCACAGAACGGCGGGTCGCTTCGATCTTGCGAACGTGGTCGCCGTGTCGCTCACCGTGCTCATCGCCGCGACCGTCATCCTGGCGGCAGTTCCGTCGATCCCGTCGCTCGGCCTCATGCTCGCCGTCGCGCTCGTCCCCGCCCTTCTTACGCCGCTCCTCTCGGCGCGGCTCAACGATCTGATCCCCAGCGCGCAGCGCGCGACGATCCTGTCGCTGGGCGCGCTGCTCTTCGAGCTCGGGCTTGCGGTCGCGATGCCGGCACTGCTCGCCTTCGCCGACCGCTTCGGCCCCGCCGCGGCGATCGGCCTCTCGGGGCTGATCTTCGCGGTCACGACAGTCCCGCTCATGTTCGTCTGGCGCACCGCGGACCGCAGCGGGGTTCCGGCGAGTGTTCCTGGATAGCATGGCAGCTGCACGGCGGTATGCTCAGTTGACGCGACGACGCGGATACCGAGCGCGGGTGACGCGGCAAAGCGAATCGGGGATGGTGCGAGCCCGGTCAAGCGGCACCGCGACCGACCACCGCCGAGCGAATGGGGTAGGCCCCGTATAGCCGTGAAGAGCGCGCCGGTCGGAAAGGCCAGCGAAGCTGGGTGGAACCGCGAGATCACCTCTCGTCCCAGGACGGAGGTGATTTTTATTTGGGAGTCGCGGGATGGCGAAAGCGGAACGGAAACCGGACCACGGCGACGAAAAGGTCTACGCGCTGCGGCACTCGACCGCGCACGTCATGGCCGGTGCGGTCCTCGATCTCTTCCCGGAGGCCAAGTTCGGCTTCGGGCCGCCCGTCCAGGACGGCTTTTACTACGACTTCGACCTCCCGCGCCCGCTCACGCCCGACGATCTCGAGAAGATCGAAGCGAAGATGCGCGAGGTCGTGAAAGAAGACAAGCCCTTCGAGCATCACGAGATGGCGGTCCCGGAAGCGCTCAAGTTCTTCGGCGACCGCAAGCAGGACTACAAGGTCGACCAGATCAAAAAGCTCGCCGAGAAGGGCGCGGATGAAGACAGCGACGACGAAGTCGAGAACGGAAAGGTCAGCGTGTACCAGCACAACGGCTTCGTCGACCTGTGCAAAGGGCCGCACGTTGAGAGGACCGGGAAGATCGGGCCGTTCAAGCTCCTATCTATTGCCGGCGCGTACTGGCGTGGCAACGAGCGCAATCCACAGCTGCAGCGCATCTACGGCACGGTGTGGCCGGACCAGAAGCAGCTCGATGACTACCTCAAGCGACTCCAGGAGATCGAGCGGCGCGACCACCGCGTGCTCGGGAAGGAGCTCGAGCTCTTCCGCATTGACGAGGAGCTCGGTTCGGGTCTCGTGCTCTGGCTGCCGAACCTATCGATCGTGCGCGAGGAGCTCGAGACCTGGTGGCGGAAGATCCATCGCGAGCGCGGGTACACGCTCGTGTACACGCCGCACATCGCGCACGAAAAGATCTACCAGCGCTCGGGGCATCTCGAGAAGTATGGCGAGAACATGTACGGCCCGCTCCTTCTGGATGAGGGCACGCAAAGGTTCTGGATAAAGCCGATGAACTGCCCCGGGCACATCAAGGTCTTCCAGTCGAAGATCCACAGCTACCGGGACCTCCCGCTGCGCATCGGAGAGCTCGGCACGGTCTATCGGTACGAGCGCGGCGGCACGCTGCACGGGATGCTCCGCGTCCGCGGCTTTACCCAGGACGACTCGCACATCTTCTGCTCGTGGGTACAGGCGCAGGACGAGATCGGCAAAGTCTTCGATCTCGCGCTCGAGTTCCTGGGTGTCTTCGGATACACCGAGCCGTCGATCTACCTCTCGACGCGTCCGGAGAAACGGCTGGGCTCGGACGAGCTCTGGGACAAGGCCGAGGAGGCGCTGCGGACCGCCCTCGGCATACGCGAGGTGCCGTACAAGGTCGACGAGGGCGGGGGCGTGTTCTACGCGCCGAAGATCGACATCAAGGTCCACGATGCCATCGGCCGCGAATGGCAGGGCGCGACGGTGCAGATCGACCTAAACCTGCCCGAGCGCTTCGACGTCACGTTCGTCAACGACAAGGGCGAGCGCGAGCGCGCGGTGATGATCCACCGCGTGCTCTTCGGAAGTCTCGAGCGTTTCGTTGGCGGGCTGATCGAGCACTACGCCGGCAACTTCCCGCTCTGGCTCAACTGGGAGCAGGTCGCGGTCATCCCGGTACGCGAGTCGGCGCTGGATTACGCGCGCGATATCGCGAAGAAGTTGCGGGCCGAAGACTTCCGCGTCCATCTCGATGAGCAGGCCGGCGACTTGCGCAACCGCGTGAAGGAAGCGCAGCAGCGCAAGGCGAACTACATGCTCGTCGTCGGAGATAAGGAGGCCGCCGCGGGAACGGTATCGGTGCGCCGCCGCGGCTCGCGGGACGAGGAGCGCGGCGTCACGCTCGACGCGTTCGTCGATCGCATAAAGAAGGAGCGCGAGAGCAAGGCGCTGCCGGCCGACTTCGCGCAGCACGAACCGACGGCCGGAGACGCGATGGCATGAGCGTGCCGGCTCTGCTCGGCTCGAAGGTGACGCTTCGCCCGATGACGCTCGACGACCTCCCGCTCCTGATGAAATGGGGCAGCGACCCAGCATTCCGCCGTTACCAATGGGGTCAGAAGCCAGGCAAGTTCGAGGGGGGCAGCGCGCGCGCATGGATCGAGCGCATGTCTCGCCCGGGCGACTCCGCCTGTTGGATCATCGAGCACGAACGCCGACCGATCGGTTTCGCGAACTACCGCGACTTTCACCCGAAGGGTCGGAGCGCCGAGATCGGCATCGGGATTGGCGAGCCCGATCTCTGGGGCAAGCATCTTGGCCGCGACGCGCTGGATGCACTTCTGCGCTACCTCTTCGATGAGCTCGGGCTACACCGGATTGGCCTTTCTGTCGTCGGCTTCAACGATCGCGCGATCTCGATGTACAAGGCCGTCGGGTTCGAAGTCGAGGGCATCGAGCGTGACGGCGTCGGAACCGAGGACGGATACATCGACGACGTGAAGATGGGAATCGTGAAGGGCCGGCCGCGTCCGGACTTCGACCCCCGGCCGGTAACGCTCGAGGGCGACTTCGTGCGGCTCACCCCTCTGCGGATGGAGCACGCCCAGGCCCTCTTCGAGGCCGCCGACGAGGACGAGATCTGGCGCTGGATGATCCCCCGGCCGAAAGGGCTCGAAGGCTACGAGCGCTACATCCGTTGGGCACTCGACCAGCAGATCCTCGGAGCGCAGCTCCCGTTCGCGGTGATCCGAAAGTCCGACGGCGTCCTTGTCGGTACGACGCGCTATGCGCACATCGACCCGCCCAACCG
>Ga0209807_1000070_pt1 | contig 42686 bp, 44 predicted proteins | sample GraSoiAngelo_154_FD_186168 | JGI IMG/M metagenome (GOLD analysis project Ga0209807, IMG submission 186168) | Grasslands soil microbial communities from the Angelo Coastal Reserve, California, USA - 14_1009_13_20cm (SPAdes) (version 2) | ecosystem: Environmental > Terrestrial > Soil > Grasslands ... | reverse complement strand
TTCACCCGCGCCAGCGCCGCGGTGAGCTGGTCCGCGGTGGCGACGAGTACGCAGCGTCCGGCAAGCTCCTCGAGGCGAGCACCGAGGCTCGAGCCCCACGCCAGATCGCCCAGGGCGACGCTGCCATCGGCGCCCCAGAGAGAGCGCTCCGACAGGCGCCCCGCGGCGCTCGAGCGGCTCCAGAGCGAGCCCTGATTACTTTGCGGCATCCTCATAGAACCGGATGAAGTCGGCCAGGGTCACGGGGAACTCGGTCTGTTCGGTGGAAGTAAACGGATCGACTCCCAGCGCGTCCTCCAGACGCGTGACGATGATCGCAAAGCACAGCGAGTCGAGGCCCGACTCGGAAAGAGGAAGATCGTCGGACAGGGGCGCCAGCTTCTTGTTTTGCTCCTGGGCGACTTGCTTGAACTGCGACAGGACTGCGGACCTCACGCTCATTGCGCTACCCTCCCCGTGGCACAAAAAATTCCGTATACGATGCGATGCGGCCCTCGCGGACCCGCACGACGTCGACCAGCTCGGTTAGGACCGTCGTACCCGTGATCTTCGAGCGGATTCTGGCCCGCCAATGCACGGCAGCCGCCTCGCCGTCGATGATCATGGAAAGAATCTCCTGGTCGCTGAGCTGGAACGTCTTGACCAGCAGTGCGAGCCAGCTGCGTATTTCACCCAGGCCGGCCGCTCTGATCGCCATCGGGGTGGAGTAGCTCGTGCCCGCGATCTCCAGCCTGGAGTCCTTTGCGAAGGTCCGGCAAAGCGCTTCGAGGTCGCCGCCCAGGCGCGCGGCATACAGCTCGCGAAGCAGGCGCTCGACTTCGAGCCTATCCGGCATGGCGTAGCGCCCCGTAGAATGCCGCCCTGATTTCGCCGCCGATACGCTTCATGGCGCTGCGCGCGTACGGAACGACGCTGGTCATGCCGTAGAAAAGATGAGTCATGCCCGGGTGGCAGGTGTAGCTCACCTCGACGCCTGCCTGCGCCAGCCTGTCGGCGTAGGCCCTGCCCTCGTCGCGGACCGGGTCGAATTCCGCCGTGTGGATGTATGCCGGCGGCAGGCCGTGGAAATCCGGGGCGCGAAGCGGCGACACGCATGGATCGGCCGGGTTCAGGCCGGCCGGGATATAGTGCTCGAGATCCCTGTCCAGCGTCGCCTTGTGCAGCAGATATCCCTCTGCGAAGGCGCACCGCGACTCGGTGTCCGCGGCAAAATCGGTGATCGGGCACAACAACAGCTGGGCTGCAAGCCTGACTCCCCGCGCCTGTCTGGCCAGCTGGCAGACGATTGCCGCAAGCGTGCCGCCGGCAGAATCGCCGCCTACCGCGATCCGGTCCGGGTCGATGCTCAGCTCGGCGGCGTGCTCGACGGCCCATAGCGTGGCCACGTAGCCGTCCATGATAGCGGCGGGAAACTTGTGCTCGGGCGCCAGCCGGTAATCGACTGATACCAGCCGGCAGCCGGTCTCGTTGGCGAGCGGCCTGCAAATGCCTTCGTGCGTGTCCAGGCTACCCGCGACCAGCCCCCCGCCGTGGAAATAGACCAGCCCGGGCAGCCGGTCGAAGCGCGTGTCGATCGGCGTATAGATGCGCACGCGAATCGGGCCGTCCGGACCCGGCAACGCGCGGTCCTCCACATGGCCGACCGCGACGCTGCTCTCGGAGAGGCTCATCAGCTTGCGGAAGGCGTCGCGCCGCTCGCCCAGGGTGAGGCGCGCTGCGTCCGCCGCGCCGGCCGCCGCCAGCATGTCGAGAATCCGCCTGATATGCGGATCAACAGGCATGCTTGGCTCGATGTTGTACGCGAGGCGAAATCAGCGCATCGCCAGGGCGTTGCGGACCGCGGCAGGCCATTTCTGCACATCCAGGCCGTGCTTCCAGAAGAGCGCGACGGCGAGACGATCCATGCCGAACGCGACGCAGCCGGTGTGTGCGACCGCGCCGCTCTCGTCGCGCAGGCCCCAGGTCGTTCCAAAATGGTCCTGATGGTAATTGAAGCTCATGCAGGCGGTCGGCTGCTCGGCCGAATGCACGGGGACCAGCAACTCGAATTTCAGCGATTGCTGGAGCTGGCTGATCGCCATTACCTGGCCGGTGCGGCCGAAGAAAGGGTCGTTTGCGGGAGCGACCCGGTAAGGCAGCCCCAACTCGTCCGCCAGGCGCTGGGCCTGCCCGGTCCAACGCTCCCGGAAACGGGTCACCTCCCGGGGAGGACCGATATAGACGTATTCGCGCATGCGGAACGACTGCAGGCGATCGAGATGCCTGGACGGCTCGCGCCGGAAGCAATCGCTGGCTACATCGAACCGCAGCCCGCCGCGCGGGACCGGGCCGCGGCTCGCCGCCAGCGGATACACCGGGTAGCAGGCGGCCGGGGAGAGCACTAGATCAGCCGCGGCCAGCGCGGAGGTCCAATCGCCGCCCGCCTCATGGCGCTCGGCGGCTCTGCGGATTTCTGCTTCGGTTCCGTGCAGCGCGCAGACGCAGCCGAGCAGGTTGGGGAAGCTCTTCAGATAGCCCGACTTCTCCAGCTGCTGGCGGCTCATGACCGGGGGAAAGCGCAACACTTCCGTGGCGGGCTCGCGGTGGCGCGAGATAAAAGCAGACAGGCGCTCGATCACCTCTTCGTAGAGCGCAGTACGAGCGTAGATGCCGTCGACGCCCATCGGCCGGAACAGCGCCGCGGCCAGCGATTCGAGCGGGTCGTTCGACTTCGCGGAGGTTTCCCTCGCCGTGTTGCGGATGTCCATGCTGCCCGGCCTGCGTCGCGGTCCTAGCCGATCAATGAGCCGGGCACGGCGCTCATCAACGAAGCGGCCGCGGCATTCGCGAGGATGCGATCGTTGTTGATCATGATGGGCGAGGACAGGACGTCGCGGAGATAGCGGCCGACGCTGAATTCGCCGTCGTTTCGGTAGCCCGACAGCCCGCATGCCCGCAGGGCGCTCATCACGGTCGATACCGCCAGCTCCGACGCCTCGACCTTGGTCAGGTTGACCATGGTCTGGAAGTCGAGCGAGGCGAGCGCCGCCTGGTCGTGCGATGCCTGCTCGAATCGCCGCAGCAACGCAGCCACCACCCCTCGCAGCGTCAGCAGCGAGGAAGTGGCCCTCGTGTAATGGGCCGCGCCAGGGGGGAGCTGGCCGCTTGCCTGGCGCGCTGCGTTGCGGATGAAGAACTGGGCGCGCTCGACAGCTCCGGCCGCGACCCCGGCCCACACGCTGGCCCATGTCAGGTGGGCGACCGGCGTCATGGTCTGCACGTGGATCAGCTCGTAGGGCTCTGGCAGGATCTGGTCGCTGTCACCGCCGGCTCTGAGAGTAAAGCCGGCGCTGCAGGTGCCCCGCATTCCCAGCGTGTCCCACGCAACGAGGGGCTCGAGCGAATAGTCTTCCTTGAGGAACACCGCGAGGACCTGGTCGGAAGCCGCGGCATCGGCGGCGCGACGCGCGGTCGTCACGATCGCGTCCGCATCCGCGCCATAGGAGATTACGGTCGCGCGCCGCTCCAGGCTTATGCGGGAGCCGCTGCGCTCGATCGGCGCTTCGCTGGAGCGTACGTTGCCCCCGCCCTTGCCTTCCGTCGTCGAAGAGGCAAGGAGCAGCTGCTCGGCGCAAAGGCGTCGCAGCAGGCGCTCGTGCCAGGCGTTGTTTCCTCTATGCCGCAGCACGCAGGCGACCATGATCTGGTGCATCGCATAGATCATGGCCGTCGAGGAGCATGCCCGGCCAAGCCCGTAGCACACGTCGACGACGTCGGACAGGCCGGCACCGTCGCCGCCGAGCTCGCGGGGAACCATGATCCCCAGCAGGCGTTGCGCCCGGACCGCCGTGATTGCCTCTTCGGGAAAGCGTGCGTCGCGATCGACCCGCGCGGCGTTCGCTGCAGCGACCGCGGCGGCGGCTTCCGTGCGAGACTTGAGGTCTCCCGACGCAGGAACGCTCTCCGGGCGATTGTCGGCTCCGACCTGGAGCGTGAGCGTGTTTTTACGGCCGGCCTGAGGTCTGGTCACTGGATTCCCCTGTTGGCGATCCTCACGATCAAGGCCTCGATCGTCGAGATGGAACGGAAATTCGCGGGGGTGATGTCCGACGCCGGTATCGTGATGCCGAATTCGGCCTCCACCGCGATCATCAGGTTGACCATGTCGAGCGAGGTCAGACCGGCTTCGCTGAGCTGGTCATGGATCGATGGCGCCCGGGTGATCGAGCTCTTCGACAGCATCTGCATGACCAGTTCGATCAATCGATCTCTGGGCAGGCCAGTGCTTCCACCCGGCTTCTCGTCGCTTCCCGAATCGTCAGATGTTTGCACCAAGCCGCGGGCGCTCATTGGCATAGGGCGTTCACCAGCTCGTCGATATCGCCAGGCCCGGTCTCGCCGTGCGTCACGCATATCCGGATGGTTTCGCGCCCCTCGAACGTTGCCGCCGCCACCCAGGCGCGGCCCGAGGCCACGACCCGGCCGACGATCGAGCGGACTGCGCCGAACCCCGGCGGAGGCTCGACGCACAGCACGCCGAGCGAAGAGTCATTGGCAATGCGCCATCCCCGGGCCGCCAGCTTCTCCTTGAGCAGCGCGATCAGCGCGATCGAGCGCTCCACGTGATCGCCGTAGCCGGCCCATCCGGCCGCCGCAAGCGACAGGAACAAGCGCAGACCGAGAAAGCGCCGCGACCACTGCAGCGTCGTCACATAGGGGTCGACACCGGGAACATTGGAAGGCATGAAGCTGACCGAGACCTGAAACGCGCTCGACAGCACGCTCGCGTGCCGGGTAATGAACATGCCGCAGCCCATCGTCGTCGCAAACCACTTGTGTGCGTCGATCGTGACGGAGTCCGCCAGCTCGATCCCGGCGAGGATGCCGCGCAGCCGCTTGGACGCGATCAGCGCTCCGCCCCAGGCCGCATCCACGTGGTACCAGAGTTCGGCGCCGCGGGCGATCTGCGCACAGGCCGCCAGAGGATCGATCATGCCCGCGTTGGAGGTCCCGGCAGTGGCCGCGATCATGACCGGCACGCAGCCCTGCGCGCGGTCGGCAGCCAGCGCGTCGCTCAAGGCATTCGGGTCCATGCGTCCGGATCCATCGGTGGCCACAAGACGCACCGCGGAGCGTCCGACACCCGCCTGGTGCGCGATCTTGAGCCAGGCAAGATGGCTCTCCCTCGAGACGTAGAACACCGGCGCCCCGCCAAAGGCGCGGGCGCCTTGCGCTGCAAAGCGCGCATTTGACCGGGTCAGCGCGCAGATGAGCGCCGTGTAGTTCGCTTCCGATCCGCCGGTCGTGAAGTGGCCGGTGGCCTCCGGCGGAAGGCCCGCGCGCCGGGCGACGGAGCGGATGACGTGAGCCTCGATCTCGACCGCGGCCGGGGACGTCCTCGAGCTCGCCAGCTGCGGATTGAACGCCGCCGCAATTCGGTCCGCGCACTGTGCCGGAAAGCTGGGCGCCGGATTGAACAGGCCGAAATAGCGCGGGTGCGTCATATGCACGACGCCGTGCTCCATCTGCGCGATGGCCCAGGGCAGAAGCTCGTCGAGCGGGCGCGGCGTTGCGAAATCGAAGCCGGCAAGCTCGCTCCGCAAGTCGCCCAGGTCGAGGGTCGGGGTGACGGCACTTCCGGCTATGCGCTCGTTGGCGCTCGACAGCTCGCGTGTCAGGAAATTGTCCCAGCGCTCGCGGTCTTCGCGCGCCGGAAACAGCGCCGAGGCCGGCGCGGATTGCTGGCGATGCTGCGGCAGGGCGGTGGCTCGAAGCGCCGGCATTACCCGCCCCGGGAAAAGCGGCGCTGACTGCCTGCCGACAGGGATTCTTTCTGCCTCCCTGCAGCCGCCTGCAGCGCCTGCTCGAGGTCGGCGATGATGTCGTCCGCGTGCTCGATGCCGATGCTGAGCCGGATCATCTCCGGAGTGACGCCTGCCTTGCGCTGTTCCTCGACCGACATCTGCCGGTGCGTCGTCGAGGCCGGATGACAGGCCAGCGACTTGGCATCGCCCAGATTGACCAGCCTCTTGACCAGCTTCAGCGCATCGTAGAACCTCGTTCCCCCTTCGAAGCCACCGCGAATGCCGAACGTCATCAGCGAGCACGCCCGGCCGCCGAGATATTTCTGCGCCAGCGCGTGATACGGGTTGTCCGGGAATCCGGTGTAATTCACCCACTCCACCCCCGGGTGGGCGCGCAGGAACTCGGCCACCCGCTTGCCGTTCTCGACGTGACGGTCGATCCGGACCGCGACGGTCTCGATGCCCTGGAGCAGCAGGAACGCGCTCAGCGGCGACAGGACCGAGCCCATCGTCCTTTGATAGACGCTTCGACAGCGCGCGACATAGGCCGCCGCACCGAAATGCGCCGTGTAGACCAGGCCGTGATAGGACGCGTCGGGCACGCTGAACATCGGAAACCGCGCGGCGTGCTTTTCCCAGGGGAACTTGCCGCGGTCGACGATGATGCCGCCGAGCGTCGTGCCGTGTCCGCCCATGAATTTCGTCAGCGAGTGCAGCACGATGTCGGCGCCGTACTCGAACGGACGCAGCAGAATCGGCGTAGCGACCGTGTTGTCGACGATCAGCGGAACGCCGTGCCGGTGGGCGACCTTCGCCAGCGCTTCGATATCGCAGATGTTGCCAGCCGGGTTTCCCACGCTCTCGCAGAACACCGCTCGCGTGTCCCCGTCGATGAGCTGCTCGATGGCCGCGGGATGGTCGCTCTCGGCGAATCGGACGTTGATGCCGAATCCCGGCAGGAGGTGTGCAAACAGCGTATAGGTGGTGCCGTAGAGCTGCGGCACCGAGACGATGTTCCTTCCGCTCTCGGCGAGATTGAGCACCGCGTAGTGCAACGCGGCCTGCCCGGAGGCTACGCTGAGGGCCTCCACTCCGCCTTCGAGCGCGGCGACGCGCCTCTCGAGCACTTCGTTGGTCGGATTGCTGATGCGGGTATAGCGGTATCCCTCGACCTCGAGATTGAAAAGCGCCGCTCCGTGCTCGGCGCTGTCGAACTCGTAGGCTACGGTCTGATAAATCGGAACGGCCACGGACTTCGTCGTGGGTTCGACCTCATAGCCGCCGTGGATGGCGATCGTTTCGTTGCGCATCGACTGCCCTATGATAGTCAGCCGCTGGACATAAAGATATCGCTCCGCACGGATTTTTACGTGGTCCCTTTGGCTTACTTCTTTTGGCTTACCCTATTGGGACAGTCTTGGACAGTCGTGCCCTATTGACCGGCTGTCGCTTTGCATCTACACGCGCGTCCCGGTACGACTACAAAGATCCTGGTCAGTTCGCGGCCGCGAAGCTCCCGACCCAGCGCCGGTCGATCCAGTCCTTCCAGTACCAGACCCAGCTGCCCTGCGCCGTCCACTCGCCGCGCTGCGCGATCGCGTAGCGCGCACCGCAGCTCAGCAGGAGCAGGGCGCGCGGGTTCGGCTGATAGGCCTGCAGGCCTTCGTCTCTGACGAGGTGGCGCAGATTTTCCACCAGCAGCGCGCCCTGCCGCACCGAGTAAACGCCCGACTTGGGATCGAGCGCTGCGCAATCGCCGGCCGCGAAGATCTCGGGATGCGAAACGCTGCGCAGCGTCTCCTTGACGCGGACGAAGCCTTTTTCATCCAGCGCCAGCCCCGAGCCCCGCAGCCACGGCCATGGCGCAGCGCCGGTCGCCCAGATGAGGAGATCGAAGCTCTGCCGCGCCGAGCCCGCGATCACCGTCGGGCCGTTTTCCACCGCGGTGACCGGCATGCCGGGCCGGAAGTCGACGCCGGCGCGCCGCAGCGCCGAGGTCACCCGCTTTTCGAGCGCAGGCGGAAAGCCGGACTGCTCGGAATAGAGAGTGACCGCGGCACCGGCGTAGCGCAGCGCCATCGCTAGCTCCGCGCCCGCCGCGCCGGCGCCGGCGATGGCGACGCGGTCCGGAATCTTGAGCAAATCGATGAAGCGCTCGAACGGCTTCACCGCCAATGCATGATGGGTGCTGCCCGGGACCGACGAGTCGACCCGCGAGCCCACGTTTAGCGAGGCAAGATCGAAGCCTATCTGCTTGCCGTCGCGCAGTGTCACGCTGCGCCGGGCGGCGTCGAATTCCTCGACCGAGCCTCGCACGAACTCCACGTAGGCGCGCTCGGCCAGGCGGGCGACGTCGATGATCGCCTCGCGCTGCGCATAGTGCCCGGCGATGACGCCGGGCAGCATGGCGGAATAGATCTGGCGCGGGTAGGGCGCGACCAGCGTGATGCGCGCGCCGTACAGGGCATTTTCTGCCAGGGAGCGCAGCACCACGGCGTGCGCGTGCCCGGCGCCGATGAGCAGGATGCGCTTCACGCCGTCTTGAGCTTGGCTGCCTCGAGCTTGCGCAGTTCCTTGCGCTGCACCTTGCCGGTGGTGGTCATGGGCAGCGCAGCGATGAACTCGATCTCGCGCGGGTATTCGTAGGGCGCAAGGCGGCCGCGCACGTGCTTCTGGAGATCGTCGATCAGCGCCTGCGACGGCGACTGCCCGGGCTGCAGCACGATGAACGCCTTGACGATCGCGCCGCGCGTCGCGTCGGGCTTGCCGATCACCGCCGCGTTGGCGACCGCCGGGTGCCTCACCAGGCAGCTCTCGATCTCGGAGGGGCCGATGCGGTAGCCGGCGCTCTTGATGAGGTCGTCGGAGCGGCCCTGGTACCAGAGGTAGCCGTCCGCGTCCATCTTTCCCTGGTCGCCGGTGAGCGCCCAGTCGCCGATGAATTTCTCCCTGGTGGCTTGCGCATTTTTCCAATACTCGAGGAAGAACACCGGGTCATGGTCTTTCTTCACGGCGATCTCGCCGAGCTCTCCCCTGGGCAGCTCCAGCCCCCGCTCGTCGATGATGGCGACGCGATGCCCCGGGTAAGGCCGGCCGATCGAGCCGGGCTTCACCGGCCAGGCCGCCTGGCAGTTGCCGACCACGTAGTTGATCTCGGTCTGGCCGAACATCTCGTTGATCGTGACGCCGAGCTGCGCCCTGGCCCACTCGATCACCGTCACGCCGACCGCTTCGCCCGCGCTCATGATCGATCTCAGGTTCAATCGAAATCGTCTTTTCGGCTCCGGCACGGCCTTCATCATCAGTTTCAGCGCGGTCGGAAAGAGAAACGCATTGCGGATGGCGTATTTCTCCAGCAGGTAATAAGCCTTCTCGGCGTCGAACTTGCCGCGATAACCGAGGATCGGCAGGCCGAACGCCCAGGTCGGCAGCAGCGCGTCGAACAGCCCGCCGGCCCAGGCCCAGTCCGCCGGCGACCAGAAGATGTCGCCCGGCTGCGGAAAGAAGTCGTGCGAATGCACGAATCCGCTCAGATTTCCGATCAGCAGCCGGTGCGCCTCGAGCGCTCCCTTGGGCGCACCGGTCGTTCCGCTTGTGTAGATGATCAGCGCCGGGTCGTTCGCCGCAGTGTCGACGGGATTGAACTGAGCACTCGCCCTTTCGAGCAAAGCCTCGAATGAATGCACCCCGGCCTCGCGCGCCCCGCCCACGCCGATCACATGTCGCAGGTGTGGCAGGCGCTCCTTGATCGCCCAGAGATTGGCGAGCGTCGTCGGCTCGACGATGGCGACGCTGGCCTGCGCATGATCGAGCCGGTATTCCAGGGCCTCCGGGCCGAACAGATGCGAGAGCGGCAGCGCGAGCGCCCCCATCTGGAAGATCGCCATGTAGGCGATCGCGGTCTCGGGGCGCTGCGGCAGGACGAGGGCCACGCGCTCGCCGCGCCTGACGCCGAGAGCCGCGAGCGCGTTCGACAGGCGGTTTGCCGCCGTCTGGATGTCCCAGAACGAGTAGGCGGCGGTGGCGCCCGACTCGTCCTCCCAATAGAGCGCGAAGCGCGCGCGGTCTTCCGCCCATCGCCCGCAGCACGCGCGCGCGATGTTGTAGCGCTCCGGGACCTCCCAACGGAAGCCCTGATAGAGCTCGTCGTAGCGATTGACCATCGGCCGAAGCAGTTTAACATCGGCAAAATGCCGATCGGAGCCCTGGTTTTCGACGCGTACGGCACGCTGTTCGACGTGCACTCGGTAGTGCGGCGCTGCGAAGGCCTGTGGCCCGGAAAGGGCGCCCAGCTGTCCCAGCTGTGGCGCGCCAAGCAGCTCGAGTACACCTGGCAGCGCAGCCTGATGAAGCGCTACGCGCCGTTTTCCACGGTCACGCGCGCGGCGCTCGCGTACGCCTGCGAAGCGCTTGGCCTGGAGCTCACCGCGGAGCGCATGGAAGCGCTGATGGGCGAATATCTCATGCTCTCGCCGTACCCGGACGTGCCGGATGCGATCGAACGATGCGCAGGCAAGAAGGCGATCCTGACCAACGGGTCGCCCGACATGATCGAGCCGCTGGTCGCGCACTCGGGACTGAAGTTCGACGCGGTGCTCAGCGTCGACAAGCTGAAGACCTACAAGCCCGCGCCCGAGGTGTACGCGCTGGCGCTGAAGAAACTGAAAATCCCCAAAGAGAGAATCGGCTTCGTGTCGTCGAACTGCTGGGACGCGCTCGGCGCCAAGTCCTTCGGCTTCACGGTCTACTGGATCAACCGGCTCGGGGCGCCTGTCGAGCGCCTCGGCTTCACCCCCGACAAGACCATCAACAGCCTCCTGGACCTGGCGTGAAGTTCTGCTCGAACTGCGCGGCCCCAGTGATGAAGCGCGTGCCGCCGGGGGACACGTTGCCGCGCTGGGTCTGCGAGCACTGCGGCGAGATCCACTACGAGAATCCCAAGCTGGTCATAGGCTGCGTACCGGAATTCGAAGGCAGAATTCTCCTCTGCCGGCGCGCCATCGAGCCCCGCTACGGCTACTGGACCCTGCCCGCCGGCTTCATGGAGAACGACGAGACCGCCAGCCAGGCGGCGTTGCGCGAGACGCTCGAGGAAACCGGCGCTCGCGTCGAGCTCGGTGCGCCGTTCAGCATGCTCTCGGTACCGCGGGCGAACCAGGTGCACCTCTTCTACCTCGGCCGGCTGCTGGACCTGGGCTTCAGGCCCGGTGAAGAGACCCTCGAGGTGACCCTCTTCGATGAGGAACGTATTCCCTGGAATGAGATCGCCTTTCGCACGGTAGGCGCGACCCTGCGGCACTGGTTCGCCGATCGCAGGAAAGGGGCTTTCGGCTTTCACGCCGAGGACATCGCGCCGCTCTAGCGGCTTGACCTCTGGCGATACAATGCGGCGCATGGAGCGCCGCGCTTTCATCAAGTTCTGCGCCGCCTCGGCGGCAGCGGCCGGCAGCCCGGCCGTCGCCGCCGATGCCCGCCCGCGGCTCTACCAAAGGGTAAAGCTGGTCGACGAGGACGGTGCGGCGCTGCGCGCCGGGTCGGTGCCGGCCAACCGCAACCTGATCTTCCACTATCCGTACGCGTCGACGCCGTGCTTCCTGCTCAATCTCGGCAGGCCGGCGAAGGCGTCGGCGCACCTGAAGACGGCCGACGAGCGCAGCTACGAATGGACCGGCGGCGTCGGCGCCCGGCATTCGCTGGTCGCGTACTCGGCGATCTGCGCGCACAGGCTGACTTACCCGACGCGCGAGATCAGCTTCATCAGCTACCGCGCCGAGAAGAGCGCGCGCAACAGGTTCGCCGCGGTGATCCATTGCTGCTCCGAGCATAGCCAGTACGATCCCGCCGAAGGCGCCCGCGTGGTCGCCGGGCCGGCGCCGCAGCCGCTCGCCGCGATCCTGCTCGAGCACGACCCGGCGAGCGACGAGCTCTACGCAATCGGCACGCTCGGCGGCGAGCTGTTCGACGAGTTCTTCGCCAAGTACGAGTTCCGCCTGGCGACCGAGCACGGCGCTCAGGCCCACGCGGCGGTCACCGGCCCGTGCGTGGTGCAGGAGCTCGAGCACTACTGCCGCCAGCAAGTGAAGTGCTAGCGTGGCTCGAGCGCGATGATCGCTTTCCGCCCGCCGAGCGGGCGCTGAAAGACCCGAACGGCCTGCTGTGCGCCGGCGGCGATCTGTCGCTCGAGCGGCTGCTCGACGCCTACCGCCACGGCATCTTTCCCTGGTACTCGGGCGCGGAGCCGGTGCTGTGGTGGTCGCCCGATCCGCGCATGGTGCTGTACTGCGACGAGCTCAAGCTGTCGCGCTCTCTCGCCAAGAGCGCGCGCAACAAGGGCTACCGCGTAACCGCGGACCAGGCTTTCGCGGAGGTGCTGCTGGCGTGCTCGGAACCGAGAAAAGGCGAGCCCGGAACCTGGCTCGGCAAGGACATGCGCAAGGCCTACCTCGAGCTGCACCGCGCCGGCTACGCCCACTCCTTCGAGACCTGGCGGGGAAGCGAGCTGGTCGGCGGCTTGTACGGGGTGGCGATCGGGCGCATGTTCTACGGAGAGTCGATGTTTTCGCGCGCGACCGATGCCTCCAAAGTGGCATTAGTCACACTCGTGCGCGAATTGAAGGCGCGCAACTTTCCCCTCATCGACTGCCAGATGAGCACGCCGCTGCTCGCCTCCCTCGGCGCGCGGGAGATCCCGCGCCGGGCGTTCCTGCGCGCGGTTGCAGCGCTGGTAAACTACGCCAATCCGCCCGGAAGGTGGGCCCTTGTCGAGACTTAACGATCTGCCGCATGCCGTCCTGCAGTTCTACGTGACGGCGCCCTATCCCTGCAGCTACCTGCCGGACCGCATGGCGCGCTCCCAGGTGGCGACGCCGAGCCACCTGATCAACACCGAGCTTTACGGCGACCTGGTCAAGGCCGGCTTCCGCCGCAGCGGCATCTTCACCTACCGGCCGCACTGCGACGCCTGCCGCGCCTGCGTGCCGGTGCGCATCCCGGTCCACGAGTTCACCGCCCACCGCTCGCAGCGCCGCGCCTGGAAGCAGCACCGCGGGCTGACTGCGCATCCGCAGCCGCTCAAGTTCCGCCTCGAGCATTACGCGCTGTACCTGCGCTACCAGTCGAAGCGCCATTCCGGCGGCGGCATGGACAACGACAGCCGCGACCAGTATTCGCATTTCCTGCTGCAGAGCAGGGTCGATACGCGGCTGATCGAATTCCGCGATGCCGGCCAGCTGGTGATGGTCTCGATCGTCGACTACCTGCCCGACGGGCTGTCCTCGGTCTATACCTTCTATGAGCCCGACCGGCGCGGCGCGAGTTTCGGCACCTACAACGTGATGTGGCAGATCGATTCCTGCCGCAAGCTGGGCCTGCCCTACCTGTACCTCGGCTACTGGATCCGGGAGAGCCCGAAGATGGCGTACAAGTCCAAGTTCGAGCCGATCGAGGGCATCATGGGCGGCCTGTGGCGCCGCCTCGGGAGACGGGACGCGGCGTGAGCCTTTACGCTCTGGCGCGCCCGCTCCTCTTCTCGCTAGATCCCGAAACCGCGCATCGCGTCACCCTGCAGCTGGCGGGATTTCTTCCGTATGCCGCAGTCCCGCCCTGCCCGGTCCGGGCGCTCGGGCGGCAATTTCCGAATCCGGTAGGCCTGGCAGCCGGCCTCGACAAGAACGCCGAGTACATCGACGCGCTGGCGAAGCTCGGCTTCGGCTTCATCGAGGTCGGGACGGTGACGCCGCGACCGCAGGCGGGCAACCCGAGGCCGCGCCTGTTCCGGCTGCCGCAGGCGCAGGCGCTCATCAACCGCTTCGGCTTCAACAACGTCGGCCTCGAAGCCTTCGTGCGGAACGTCGCGCGCTCGCGCTATCGCGGCATTCTCGGCATCAACATCGGCAGGAACGCCGACACGCCACCCGAGCGGGCGGCCGACGATTACGAGAGCTGTCTCGACAAGGTGTATTCGCACGCTTCCTACGTCGCGGTGAACATCTCCTCGCCGAACACCCGGGGCCTCAGGGATCTGCAGCAGAAGGACCAGGTGGAAAATCTTCTTGCGCGTCTATCGACCCGGCGAGAACGTCTCGCCGAGCGTCACGGCAAGCATGTCCCGCTCGTGCTGAAGGTCGCGCCCGACCTGGTCCCCGAGCAGGTGAGCGGAATTGCGAATGCCGTGCGCCGCCATGGCATCGAGGGCGTCATCGCCACCAATACCTCGGTGTCGCGCGAAGGCGTCGAAGGGCTGCCGCATGCGAACGAAGCGGGTGGGCTGTCCGGAAAACCCCTGCGGGAACGCGCGACGCGCGTGCTCAAGCTGCTGGAGAGCGAATTGAGGGACGAGGCAACGCTCATCGGCGCCGGCGGCATCTCGACTCAGTCTGATGCCAGAGAAAAAGTTGCTGCAGGGGCCTCGCTGGTCCAGCTCTACACCGGGCTCATCTACCGCGGGCCCGGGCTGGTTGCAGAATGCGTGTCGGCGTTCCGCGCGAAATAAAGGACGGCGAGTTCCGCGTCGCGCTCACGCCGGCCGGAGCGGCTTCGCTTGAATGCGAGGTCGTGGTCGAGCCCGGGGCGGGCGAAGCTGCCGGCTTCCCGGACGACGATTACGTCGCGCGGGGCGCGAAACTGGGCGCTGCGTGGGAGTGCGAGCTGGTGGTCAAGGTAAAGGAGCTTCAGGAGCCCGAGTACCGGCGCCCCCGTCGCGGGCAGACCGTGTTCGGCTTTCAGCATTTCGCGCCGCATCCCGGGCTGCTCGACGCCGCCCTCGCCTCGGGCGCGACCTTCATTGCCTTCGAAACGGTCGGCCAGTCCGGCGGCAGCCTGCCGATCCTCGCGCCGATGTCGGCCATCGCCGGCCGGCTCGCGGTGCAGGCCGGCGCATGGTGCCTGCAAAGGCAGAACGGCGGCAGCGGTGTCCTGCTTCCCGGACTGGACGGCGTGCCTGCAGGCACAGTGGTGATCCTCGGCGCAGGCAACGTCGGCTCGAATGCGCTGGCGGTAGCGCATGGAATGGGAGCCGAAGTTCGCGTCTTTGCCAGCACCGAGAAAAGATTTCCCGCTTTGCGAAAACGCTTCCCGGGCGTGACGTTCCAGACTGGAAAGCCGGGCGTCACTCAGGCGGATCTCGTCATCGGCGCGGTCCTGACGCCGGGCCAGATGTCCCCGAAGCTCGTCAGCCGCGACATGCTCAGGCGCATGCGCCGCGGCTCGGCGCTGGTCGACGTCGGCATCGACCAGGGCGGCATCGCGGAGACCTCGCGGCCGACCTCGCACAGCGATCCGGTGTACATCGAGGAAGGCGTGGTGCACTACTGCGTGCCGAACATGCCCTCGGCCTGCGCGCGAACTGCGAGCCTGGCTCTGGAGCGCGCCGTTTTGCCGTTTGTAAAATTGCTGATGAATGAAGAAATCTCTGCGCAGCTGAAGACCGGCATCCAGGTCCGCGCCGGGAAAGTTACCCACGAGCAGCTCGCTCGCGACACGAAGCGTCCCTACTCGCCGCTGTGAAACGCGCCACTGTCGCCCGAATCGACGAGGGTCGCTGCATCGGCTGCACGCGCTGCATCGAGGCCTGCCCGGTGGACGCGATCGTCGGCGCGCACCAATTGATGCACACCGTGGTCGAGCCCTGGTGCATCGGCTGCGCGCTGTGCCTGCCGCCCTGCCCCGTCGACTGCATCGACATGCTCCCGGCCAAAGGCGCCTGGAGCGCCGGCCACAAGGCGGCGGCGAAGCAGCGCGCACGGCAGCGCAAGCTGCGCCTCGCGCAGCCGGAGTTCGTTTCGCCGGCGAAAAATCGCCGCGCGGTGATCGCCGCGGCGCTGGCGCGCAAAAAGCGATGAACCCGGAAAAGCGCCGCGAGATCTTCCGCCGCTTCCAGGCGGCGAATCCGAACCCGACCACCGAGCTCAGGTACCGCACGCCCTACGAGCTGCTGGTCGCGGTCGTGCTGTCGGCCCAGGCGACCGACAAGTCGGTGAACCAGGCGAGCGCCGTGCTGTTCGAGCAGTTCAACGCTCCAGACAAGATGGTGAAGCTCGGCGTGGCGGGCCTGGAGAAGTACATCCGCCGAATCGGGCTTTACCGCACCAAGGCGAAAAACGTGGTGGCGCTGTCGAAAATCCTGCTCGAGGAGCACGGCGGCGAAGTTCCGGCGAGCCGCGAAGCGCTGGAGCGCCTGCCCGGCGTCGGCCGCAAGACGGCGAACGTGGTGCTCAACACGGCATTCGGCCAGCCGACGGTGGCGGTCGACACGCACATCTTCCGCGTCGCCAACCGCACCGGCCTCGCTCCGGGCAAGGATCCGCTCGAGGTCGAGCAAAGGCTGCTCAAGTTCACGCCGCCGGAATACCTGCAGAACGCGCACCATTGGCTGATCCTGCACGGCCGCTACGTCTGCCTGGCGCGCAAGCCCGCCTGCCCGACCTGCCTGATCCGCGACCTGTGCGAATTCAGGCCGAAGACCAAGCTCGGCTAGCTAACGCTGGTCGTGGAGCCGGGACTTCTGGCTGGAGAACCACGCGGCCAGGTCGTCCATGTCCTGCCTGGAGAGCTGCGCCGCGAAGCCCTTCATGATCGGGTTGTTGCGCCTGCCGGTCTTGTAGTCGTGGAGGGCCTTCGCGAGGTAATCGGCGTACTGGCCGGCGAGGACCGGCTGGTCCGGCGTCGAGGGCCGGTTGCCGTCGGGGCCGTGGCAGGCGGCGCAGACCTGCGCGGCCCTCGCTCTGCCCCCTTCCGCATTTCCGCTCGCTTGAGCCGTTCCGGCCAGCGCCGTCACCCCGTAGTACGCGGCGAGATCGGCCATGTCCTGGTCGCTGAGGCTCGCCGCGATGCCGCGCATCGAGGGATGCGATCGCTCGCCGGACCGGTACGCCTTCAGGGCATTGATCAGGTAGGCCGGCTGCTGGCCGGCGATCTTCGGCACGTGGTAGACCTCGGGGAAGGCGGTCTTGTAGCCAGGAATGCCGTGGCAGCCGATGCACATCGCGGTCTTGTGGCGGTGGGCGAGCTCGGCATCGCCGGCAGGGGGTGGCTGCTGCGCGAGCACCGCCTGCGCGCCCAAAACCAGTGCCGCGCGCAGCAATGCCTTGAGGAAGCGGAGGGCCATCAGTTAAAGGCCGTGGATTCTATCCAAAGCCCCTACTGCCCTCAATAGGTGCATACTGGCAGGTGCTTCCGGGGGGAAGACGGAGTTCCGGTGCGAGGATCAGCCTTGGCGGCTCTGGCCGCCATGCTTCTTTTTGCCTGCAGCAAAAGCTTTGCCGCGCCCGCGGACGAGCTGCGCGCGTTGCTCGAGCAAGGCCGCTCGGCGGACGCCTACGCTCTCGGCCGCAGCCGCTCCGAGGAGCTCGGCAAGCCGGACTTCGATTTCTATTACGGCATCGCCGCGCTCGACAGCGGCCACGCCGGCGAGGGCGTGCTGGCGCTCGAGCGCTACGTCGTGCGCTTTCCCGACAACGACCGCGCCCGGCTGGAGCTGGCGCGTGGCTATTTCGTGCTCGGCGAGCTGGTGCGCGCGCGCGAGGAGTTCGAAACCGTCCTGCGGAAGGACCCGCCGCCGGCGGTGCAGGCGACGATCGAGCGCTTCATGGACTCGATCCGCGCGCAGGAGACGCGCTACGCCGCCACGGCGACCGGCTACGTGGAGATCGGCGGCGGCTATGACTCCAACGTCAACAGCGGCATCGGCAGCCCGGTCATCTCGGTGCCGACGCTCGGCACGGTGCAGCTGACGCAGGCGGGCGTAAAAAGCGGCTCGAGCTTCCTGCACCTCGGCGCCGGCGGCTCGATGTCGCACCCGGTGGCCCCGGGGGTCGCGCTGCTCGGCGGCGCAAGCGCCGAATTCAAGCTCAACGCGGGTTCGTTCGACAAGCAGTTCGACCAGGGCGCCCTTGCCGCCTACGGCGGGGTCTCGGCGATCAGGGACAAGGACCTGTATCGCGCCACGTTTTCCCTGTCGACGCTGGAGGTGGACTACAACCGGTTCCGCGACGCCGCGTCGGTCGGCGGCGAGTGGCACCGCCAGGTCGACGAGCTCAATACCGGCTCGGTATTCCTGCAGTACGCGCGGCTGCAGTATCCGTCGAGCCCGGCGCGCGACGCCGATTTCTACGGCGCCGGCGTGGGCTGGCGGCGCGCCTTCGTCGCGCCGATGCGGCCGGTGCTCCAGGTGCAGGCGCTGCTCGGGCAGGAAAAAAATGACGCCTCGCCGGTGCGCGACGATTTGTCGCGCGAGCTGTACACCCTGCGCGGCGGCCTGGCCCTGACCCCGGCTGCGCGCTGGGGCGTATCGGTGGGTCTCAGCTACACCAGGAGCCGGTTCAAGGACGCCGACCCGCTGTTTCTCGTCAAGCGCGACGACGACTACTACGGCTTCGACGCCGGCGTGTCGTACCGGCTCACCAGGCAGCTCACCCTGCGCGGCGATTACCTGCATTCCGACAATCGGTCTAACATCGAGCTCTACAAGTACACGCGCGACCTCATCAGCTTTCGCGCTCGCTATGAATTCTAAGGAGTCATCATGCGCTCTCTGACCGTTCTTCTGATCCTTCTCTCCGCTCCCGGCTTGGCGTCGGCGCAAGCCGGGCGATTTCTCCTCGCGGTCGGCGACGTGGCCGTCGCGCGCGGACAGGCTGAGATCCGCGCCGCGACGGGAATGCCGGTGCAATCCGGCGACACCATCCGCGTCGGGCCGGCGAGCAACGCGCAGATCCGGATGACCGATGAATCCATTGTCGGTCTTCGGCCTGGCACCGTATTCCGCATCGACGCCTATGAGTACTCGGGGCAGGCCGAGCCGCGCAGCATTTTCAGCCTCTTGAAAGGCGGCTTCCGCACGGTCACGGGTGCGATCGGGCGGCTGCACAGCCGCGAGCGCTACGCAGTCCGAACGCCGACTGCGACGATCGGCATCCGCGGCACCCACTACACCGTGGTCCACTGCGATAACGACTGCGGCGCAGATCGCGGCTCGATCGCCAACGGAACTTATGGCGGCGTCACCGACGGGCGCATCGAGGTGGTGAACCAGACCGGCGAGCACGAGTTCGCCGCCAACACGTTCTTCTATGTCGCCAGCGCAGGCACGGCGCCGCAGAACCTCATCGCGCCGCCGAACTTCCTCTACGACCGGCTCGAGGGCCAGGCGCGCTCGCGCGGCAGCCAGAGCAACGAGTCGAGCGAGGCGCTGACGCGCTCCGGCCTCAACGCCGAGAGCCGTCCGAGCGAGGTGCCGCCACCGCCGCAACCGAGCAGCTTCATCGTCACCGAGCAGAAGAATTCGAGCGGGCAGCCCGCCGTCCTCGCCGCCGCGGGCGCCTTGGGATTCGCCGGCGCCTGGACCTCCGCGACCGGCGTCGCAAACAGCGTTAGCGCCTTCGTCTCGAATGAAATGCTCACCAGGGCCGGGAGCGGAACAAGCCAGACGTTGACGGCGTTCAACATTCCCGGCACGGCAAGCGGCGCCGCAACCGCGCTGGGGCCGATCAACGAATCCGGCGGCGGCTTCGATCCCGGCGACGGCTCCGTCAACGCGAACTGGGGAGTCTGGACGAGCGGTTCCATCACCGATGGCATCGGCACCACGATCATCCCGGGGGGCGCGCACTACATCTTCGGCAACCTCACTCCGCCGGAGGTCATCGCAGCGCGCACCGGCACGCTCTTGATGTTCGCCTTTGCCGGCACCACTCCGACCAGCAACATCGGCAGTTTTTCAAGCGGGACTTCTCCAAGCCAGACTTATCCGACCTTGTCGCTTGACTTCAATACACGGAGCGTGCAGGTCGGCAGCTTCAGCTGGGCCTTCGCCAACGGCTCGTTCAGCTTCTCGGCCGGGTCCGGAACGATTTTCGTCGTTCCCGGTAGAGGCGCCGGAGTCAACGCGAGTAGCGCCGGCACATTCTCGACTCCCTTAATCAGCAGCGCTCCGGCCGCGGCGGCAATGTCGGGCGCATTCTTTGGCCCGGTGGGAGACCACCTCGGCGTGGGAATCGGAGTGACGTCTGCGAACACGGGCGCGACGCCGGTCTCCGGCCAAGGCGTGGCGATTTATAAACCGGGGGGCGCTTAGCATCTCATGCGCTTCAAGGGCTCGCCGTCGTACGTTTCAACCGATGACCTGACGCTCGCGGTCAACGCGGCGATCACGCTGCAGCGGCCGCTGCTGGTGAAGGGCGAGCCCGGCACCGGCAAGACGATGCTCGCGCTCGAGGTCGCCAGGTCGCTCGGCGTGCCGATCCTGGAATGGCACATCAAGTCGACCACCAAGGCGCAGCAGGGCCTCTACGAGTACGACGCGGTGAGCCGGCTGCGCGACTCGCAGCTCGGCGACGAGCGCGTGCACGACATCCACAACTACATCGTCAAGGGCATGCTGTGGCAGGCCTTCGCCGCGGATTCGCCGGTCGTGCTGCTGATCGACGAGATCGACAAGGCCGACATCGAGTTTCCCAACGACCTGCTGCGCGAGCTCGACCGCATGGAGTTCTACGTCTACGAGACGCGCGAGCTGGTGAAGGCGAAGCACCGCCCGATCGTGTTCATCACCTCGAACAACGAGAAGGAGCTGCCCGACGCGTTCCTGCGGCGCTGCTTCTTCCACTACATCCGCTTCCCCGACAGGGAGACGATGGAGAGAATCGTCGCGGTGCATTTCCCGGCGCTGAAGAAGTCGCTGCTGCGCGAGGCGATGGAAGTGTTCTTCGAGGTGCGCGAAGTCCCGGGCCTGAAGAAAAAGCCCTCCACCTCGGAGCTCCTCGACTGGCTGAAGCTGCTGCTCGCCGAGGACATTGCGCCGGAGGCGCTGCGCTCGAAGGACCGCAAGACGATCATTCCGCCCCTGCACGGCGCGCTGCTCAAGAACGAGCAGGACGTGCACCTGTTCGAGCGCCTGGTGTTCATGACCCGCGCGAAGGGCGGCTAGTCGATCTTCAGGCCGATGCTTTTCACGATCCTGGCGTAGCGCGCCGTATCCGCGCGCACCAGCGCGGCGAACTCCTCTGGCGAGCGCGACACGGTGCCGTCCGCGCCGATGCCCTCGAGCTTCGAGCGCGTCTCAGGCGATTGCATGGCTTTCACGGTGTCGGCATGCAGCCGGCGAACGATCGCGGCAGGCGTGCCGGCGGGCGCGAACACGCCGTACCAGGTCGTGATCCGGTACCCGGGCAGCCCGGCTTCTTCGGCGGTCGGAACATCCGGAAACGCCGGCAGGCGGCCCGCGCTGGAGACGGCGAGCGCGCGCAGCCTGCCCGAGCGTACGTGCGGCGCGGAAGCCGGCATCGTGTCGAACGCGACGACGTGCTGCCCGCCAAGCAGGTCCTGCATCGACTGGCCGCTTCCCTTGTACGGGACGTGGACCAGCTCCACCCCGGCGAGGCTCTTGAAGATCTCGCCGGCAAGATGCGGCATGCTGCCGTTTCCGGCGGAAGGAAAGGTCAGCTTGCTCCCCTGCGCCTTCAGATAGGCGATCAGCTCCTTGAGAGATGCGGCCGCGACCGACGGATGCACCACCACGAAGTGCGGCACCGAGGCGGCGAGCGCCACCGGGGCGAAGTCCCGGATCGCGTCGTACTGCAGGTTGGCGAACAGGCTCGGTGCGATCGCGTTCACCGATACATGTCCCATCATGATCGTGTAGCCGTCCGGCGGCGACTTGGCCACCATCGCGGCGGCCGCCGTGCCGGTGGCGCCGGGGCGGTTTTCGATCACCAGCGGCTGGCCGAGCAGTTCGGAAAGCTTCGGCGCGAGGATGCGCGCGACGACATCCGTTCCGCCGCCCGGCGGAAAGCCGACCACCATGCGCACCGGCTTGCCGGGATAGTCCTGCGCCCAGCCCAGGACCGGTGCCGCCGCAAGCAGTAAAGCCAGCGTTTTCACCATACAATGAATCCGCATCATGGCCGAGCCCGCGCTCTCGTACAACCCGAACCCGACCGAGCCCAAGCTCAAGCTGCCCGATGGCGCCTGCGACGCGCACTTTCACGTCTTCGGGCCGCAGGCGCAGTTCCCGTTCGCCGAGAACCGCACCTACACGCCGGCCGACGCACCCAAGGAAAAACTGTTCGATCTGCACGACTTCCTTCTGGTCGAGCGCGGCGTGGTGGTGCAGCCGGCCGTGCACGGGTTCGACAACGCGGCCGCCGCCGACCTGATCGCCGCCAAACCGGGGAGCTACCGCGGCGTCGCGCTGCTGCCGCCCGGCATCGAGGTCGCAGAAATGAAGCGCCTCCACGAGCAGGGCTTTCGCGGCGTGCGGTTCAATTACATGCAGCACCTCGGCGCTGCGGTGCCGATCGCCGACGTGATGAAGCTCGCGGCGCGGATGGCCGGCATCGGCTGGCACCTGCAGCTGCACATGGAAAGCTCCCTCATCGCCGGCATGACGCCGGCGCTCAAGCTCTCGCCGGTGCCGGTGGTGATCGATCACATGGGGCGGATCGACGCCTCGCACGGCCTGGATCAGCCGGAGTTCAAGCACCTGCTCTCGCTCCTCGAAGACAAGCGCTTCTGGGTCAAGGTGTGCGGGGTCGAGCGCGCTTCGCGCCAGGGCGCGCCGTACGCCGATGCCGTTCCCTTCGCGCGCAAGCTGGTGCAGGAATTCGGCGACCGCACGCTCTGGGGCACCGACTGGCCGCACCCCAACCTGGCCGCGATTCCCGACGACGGCGTTCTGGTCGACCTGCTGGCCGAGATCGCGCCCTCCGAAGCGCAACGGCAGGCGCTTCTCGTCGACAACCCGCAGCGTCTTTATAAATTCAGCTGAAAAGACTTCAGGATCGCGTTGCGATCATCACCGGCGCCGGCTCGGTCGGCCCGGGCTGGGGCAACGGCCGCGCCACGGCGGTGCGCTTCGCGGAGGAAGGCGCGAAGGTTTTCGCCGTCGACCGCGATGCAGCGAGCCTGCGCGAGACCGTGCAAAAAGCTGCAGTCAAGACGCATATCTGTGACGTGACCGATGGCGTTTCCGTCAAGGCAATGGTGCAATCCTGCCTCGATGAATGGGGGCGCATCGACATCCTGGTCAACAACGTCGGCGGCTCGGCGCCCGGCGGACCGGTCGAGATGAGCGAGGAGCTCTGGGATGCGCAGGTGGACCACAACCTGAAGAGCGTGTTCCTTGCCTGCAAGCACGTCCTGCCGGTGATGGAACGCCAGGCGGGCGGCGTGATCATCAATCTCGCCTCGACCTCCGGCCTGCGCTGGACCGGTTCCGCGCAGGTTGCGTATGCCGCGACCAAGGCCGCGGTGATCCAGCTCTCGCGCGTGGTCGCCGTGCAGTACGCCTCGAAGGGCATCCGCGTGAACACCGTGGTTCCCGGGCAGCTGCATACGCCGATGGTCGAGGCGCGGCTGGCGCAGCAGCGCGCCGGCGGCAACGTGGAAGCGCTCCTGGCTTCCCGCCTGAAGCGCATTCCGCTGGGCTTCGCGGGCGATGGGCGCGACACCGCGAACGCGGCGCTGTTTCTCGCCTCGGACGAGGCGCGCTTCATCACCGGTGCCGAGATCGTCGTCGACGGCGGGATGACCGTACGGTGCGATTGAAAAGACTTTTTGTTTCATTGTTATTTGTTCCTGCATTGGCGCTGGCACAGGCCTATCCCTCCAAGCCGGTGCGCATGATCGTGCCGTTCCCGCCGGGCGGGCCGGCCGACATCTTCGCGCGCGGCCTCGCGCAGGGCATGCACGAGCCGCTCGGTCAGCCGGTGGTCATCGAGAACATCGGCGGCGTCGGCGGCGTGCTCGGCGTCGACCGCGCGCTGAAGTCGGCGCCCGATGGCTACACGCTCGGGTTCAACAGCGGCTCGACGCTGTCGATCGCGCCCTACTCGCTCAGCAAGCTGCCGTACGACGTCAAGAAGGACGTCGGCCTCATCACTCTCGTCGTTCGCGTGCCCGAGGTCCTCGCGGTGCACCCGTCATTACCGGTGACGTCTCTTCCCGAATTGATCGCTTATGCGAAAGCCAACCCAGGAAAAGTGAACTTCGGCTCGGCCGGCGGCGGCAGCATCACGCACCTCGCCGGCGAGCTGCTCAAGGCCGAGGCGAAGATCGACCTGGTGCACGTCCCTTACAAGGGCGCCGCGCCGGCGGTGAGCGATCTCCTCGGCGGGCAAGTACAAATGGGCATTTTCGACGTGCCGGTGCTGCTGGGCCATCTCCGCGCCGGCAAGCTGAAGGCGCTCGCCGTCACGAGCGCGAAGCGCACCCAGTCGCTGCCCGACGTGCCGACCACCGCCGAGATGAGCTATCCCAGCGTCACTTCGGACAACTGGTACGGCCTGGTCGTCCCCGCCGCCACGCCCGCGGACCTCCAGAAGCGCATCCACGCCGCCGCGACGACAGCGCTGCGCTCGCCGGCGGTCATCGAGCAGTTCGCCAGGGTGAGCGGAGTCGCATCGCCTGGCACGCCGCAGGACTACGCCGCCTTCCTCGCCGCCGAGCAGGCGAAGTGGAGCCAGGTCGTGTCGACGATCGGTTTCAAGGAAAACTAGGCTTGCTGATCGATTTCTTCCTCAAGCTGAAGTCGCACAAGCTGCCGGTCTCGATCAAGGAGTACCTGACGCTGCTCGAGGCGATGGACAAGAAGGTCATCGGCCAATCGGTCGACGAGTTCTATTACCTGTCGCGCTGCGCCCTGGTGAAGGACGAGGCGAACTTCGACAAGTTCGACCGCGCCTTCGCCGAGTTCTGGCAGGGCGTGGAGACGCTCCCCGGTATCGAGACGCAGGTGCCGCTCGAATGGCTGCTCAAGCAGATCGAGCTGACGCTGAGCGAAGAGGAAAAGAAGCAGATCGAAGCGCTAGGGGGCTGGGAGAAGCTCATGCAGACGCTGAAACAGCGCCTCGAGGAGCAGAAGGGCCGCCACCAGGGCGGCTCGAAGTGGATCGGCACCGCCGGCACCTCGCCGTTCGGCGCCTACGGCTACAACCCCGAGGGCGTGCGCATCGGCCAGGAGCGCTCGCGCAACCGCAGCGCCGCGAAGGTCTGGGACTCGCGCGAATACCGGAATCTCGACGATTCTGTGGAACTCGGCACGCGCAATATCAAGGTAGCTCTGAGAAGATTAAGAAAGTTCGCACGCGAAGGCGCTCCTGAAGAGTTCGATCTTGAAAATACCATCCACAGCACGGCGCGAAAGGCCTACCTCGACATCCACATGCGGCCGGAGCGCCGCAATGCGATCAAGGTGCTGATGCTGATGGACATCGGCGGCACGATGGACGATCACATCAAGCTCGCCGCGGAGCTGTTCTCGGCCGCCAAGACCGAGTTCAAGCACCTCGAGTTCTTCTACTTCCACAACTGCCTTTACGACTTCGTCTGGAAGGACAACCGGCGCCGGCACGCCGAGCGCACTCGTACTTGGGACCTTCTGCACAAGTACGGCCACGACTACAAGGTGATCTTCGTCGGCGACGCCACGATGAGCCCCTATGAGATCCTGCAGCCGGGCGGCTCGATCGAGTACTTCAACGAGGAGCCGGGCGCGGCGTGGATCAAGCGCGTCACCGACGTGTACGCCAAGTGCGTCTGGCTGAATCCCGAGCCCGAGGAGATCTGGTCCTACCGGCAGTCGATCGCGATCGTGAAGGAGCTGATGAACGGGCGCATGTATCCCACCACGCTCGCGGGCCTCGAGCGCGCGATGCGGGTACTGGCGAAGTAGTGAAAATCCTCGAAAACCTGCTGCGCCGCCGGTTCGGCCTGCGGGGCCTGCGCCCCGGACAGCGCGAAGTGATCGAGAGCGTGCTCGCGGGACGCGACACGCTTGCGATCATGCCCTCCGGCGCCGGCAAGTCGCTCTGCTACCAGCTGCCGACGCTGCACAGGCGCGGCACCACGATCGTAGTGTCGCCGCTCATCGCGCTGATGAAGGACCAGGCCGACAAGCTCGAGGAGCGCGGCGTCGACGCGGCCGCGGTGAACAGCGCGCTGCGCGCGCGCGAGCGGCGCGAGGCGATGCGCCGGATCCGCAGCGGCGAGACGGACTTCATCTTCGCCACCCCCGAGCAGCTTGCCAACCCGGCGTTCGTCGAAAAGCTGAAGGCGCATCCGATCGATCTGTTCGTCATCGACGAAGCCCATTGCATCACGCAGTGGGGCAACGATTTCCGTCCCGCCTACCGCGAGCTCGGCGCCGCGCTGCGCGCGCTCGGCGACCCGACGCTTCTCGCCCTCACCGCGACCGCGACCCCCGACGTGATCGAGGACATCGCGCGCCAGCTCGAACGCCCGCGCATGCGCGTCCTCAACGCAGGGGTGTACCGCCCGAACCTGTATTTCGAAGTGCTGCAGACCACCAACGAGGCCGAGAAGAAACAGGCGCTGCTCGAGGTGGTTCGCTCCGGCGGCGCCGGGATCGTGTACTGCGCCACCGTGAGGGCGGCCAAGGCGGTGCACGGCTGGCTTGCCGGGCAGGGCGAAGAGGCGCAGCTCTACCACGGCCGCCTCGCCGGCCGCGAGCGCGCCGAGCGTCAGGATGCCTTCATGAGCGGGGGGGCGCGCACCATGGTCGCGACCAACGCTTTCGGCATGGGCATCGACCGGCAGGACATCCGCTACGTCGTGCACTACCAGCTCCCCGGAAGCCTGGAGGCGTACTATCAGGAGGCCGGGCGCGCGGGCCGCGACGGCAAGGACGCCCGCTGCACCCTGCTCTACGACCACGCCGATCGCCACGTCCAGCTCTACTTCGCGAGAAAGCGCAGCAAGGTCGAGCTGCTCGCCGCCTACGCGCGCGGCACGCAATGCCGCTGGAAGATGATCCTCGAGTACTTCGACGAGGAAGTCGAACAGAGCGACGAGTGCGGTGCGTGCGACAACTGCGTACAGCGCAGCGCGGACGGGTACGCCTCCACGCTGAGGATGAAGGCACGGCCGCCCCTGAAGAAGGGTGACGCCGTGCGCGTGCCAAAGTACGGCCGCGGCACCGTCGCGGAGGTGTACGACGACCGCATCGCGGTGACCTTCGCGAGCGGCGACACGCGCGAGTTCGCGCCGCGCTACGTGGCGCCGGTTTCCTCGCGGTAAGGCAAATTCGCGACCTAGCGCTCGCGCGCAGGCCTGGGCGCGGGCAGGAATCCGAAGACTGTTTCCACTGCGCGCGCGACCGCCAGCAATCGCCGGTCGCTCCCCGCGGGCCCGTCTAGCTCGAGGCCGACCGGCAGGCCATCGCCGGTCATTCCGACCGGCACGCTCACCCCTGGAATGCCGGCGTTGGAGCCGGGGTCGGTGTGGCGGATGTAGGTGAGGAGCGTGGAAACCTGCCGGCCGTTGAGTTCCACGGTCTGGTCCTGGCCGATGGGCCGCGCCGGCAGCGGCGTCGTCGGGAACACCAGCGCGTCGAGCGCGTGCTCGTCGAAGCTGCGCTGGTAGGCCGCCTGGAGCTGCGGGCGGAACACCTCGATCGCTTCTCGATAGACGGACTCCGGGATGGCCCCCGGTCCAATGATCGATTGCTCGAAGATGGCCTTGACGTCCGGGCTCGCGATGGCGCCGACCAGCTCTTCGAGCGTCACGCCGGTGTGGTTCGCCTCGAGATAGACAGGAAGGTCGGTGCCCGCCTCGAACAACGCCACGGGGAAGCCCACGCCGGCGTTGAGGTTCTCGAGGTTCGGGATGTCGACCTCGACCAGGACCACCCCGCCATCCTGAAGCCGACGAAGAGCCTCATCGACGACCTCTTCAAGCTCGGGATCGAGGTCTGCGAAGAAGCTGCGCCGGGCCACGCCGAGGCGCAACCCGCGCAGGTCTGCGCGCGGCAGGGCGAGCGGTTCTCCGGTGATCACGGCATCGAGCAGCGCGACGTCGGCGACGGAACGCGCGATCGGTCCCGGAGTGTCGCGCGTGTGCGCGATGGGAACGACTTCCCTGACCCCGGCGAGAGTGCCGGTCCCCGCATAGCGCCCGACGGTGGGCCGGAAGCCGACGACACCGCACAAGGCTGCCGGGATGCGCGTGGACCCGCCGGTGTCGGAGCCGATGCCGGCGGGCGCGAACCGCGCTGCGACTCCGGCCGCGTTGCCGCCGCTGCTGCCGCCCGGGATCTTGGACAGGTCGTACGGATTGCGCACCGGCCCGAACGCGCCATTGTTGCTGGTGATGCCGAACGCCAGCTCGTGCATGTTGGCCTTGCCGAAGAGAATGCCGCCGGCGCGAAGCAGGGCGTCGAGGACGTGCGCGTTCGCGCGCGGGCGGTTGCCGATAAGGCTCGGCGTTCCCGCCGTGGTGGGCAGCGTCGCGCTGTTGATGTTGTCCTTGATGAGCAGCGGCAATCCATGCAGCGGGCCCAGCAGATGCCCATGAGCCCGCGCCTTGTCGGCGGCTCGGGCCGCTTCCAGGACCTGCTCGGGATCCTGGGCGATCAGCACGTTGAGATTCCTGAGCGAGCGGGCCCGCCCCAGCAGGATGGCGGCGTAGGTCTCGGCCCGGAGATCTCCGGCAGCGATTGCCGACAACGCCTCCGTGGCAGTCAGCTCCAGCACCTCGCCCCGTGCCGCCGGGGCGGCGCCTGCAAAGGCCCAACCCGGACCGGCCAGGCCGCTAGTTACGAGAAACTTCAGGAACCCCCGCCGACTGCTACGCATGCATTGCCTCCCCTCACGCATTGCCACGAAGCCGAGCCTGATTGTGACCGTCGATTGTTGAGAGTCCATGACGCGCCGGGGTCCCGATCGAACTATGCGGCACGCCCAGCGGCGCACGCCCGGTCTCGTGCCCGGCGGCGTCGCGGTACACCAGCTGGTTGCTGTCGAAGTCGTACCCGGGGTGGCGGCTATCGTTCCAGCGCTCGAGGAAGTAGGTGTAGAAAGGCACGAACAGGCCCCGCCGCGGATCGCGGTGCTGGAGCGCGAACACGTATTCCGGCTGCTGGTTGAGCTCGCAGCCGTGGTGGCAGTGCTGCACCCAGACGTGGTCGCCGAGGACGACGACCTTCCAGAACGGCTCCTCGTCGTAGAACTTGAGCGTGACCTTCTTGCCGAGCTTGCGCAGCTCCGCGAGGTACGCGATGCTGGCCTCGATCTCGCCGTGGAACGACAGCGCCGTGACTTCCGGCGGCAGCGATTCGACGCGCCGGCGCACGCCTTCGCCGACCGGGTTGACCAGCATCACGCGGATCTCGTAGGCCGACCTGAGGACCTCGCGCACCGGGCTCCTCTCGTCGACGAACGTGCCGTGACCGGTCAGCGTGAGGACGCAGGCGTCGCGCGCGGCGGGGAGGCTCTTCGCCAGAGCGCGCTCGCGCAGGCGCGACAGCCAGTCGTTGCGGGCGTCGCGCGCATAGACCAGCGCCGTCAGCCGCGCCATCGCCACCGTGTTCCGGTTGTCCCAGGCCACCTTGCCGAGATTGAACAGCAGCACCAGCGCCGAAGCGAGGCCGATCTCGGTCACCAGCAGCAGGCTGGTGTTCGTCTCCACCCGCGGCCACCATACGTACAGGATGTAGCGCGCCGCCGGCGGCAGGGAAAAGGCGATGACGATCGCGAGCAGCGTAATGGTGCCGTGAACGAGGATCTGGCGGATGCCTACAAGGAAACTTTGCGCTTGTGTGTTGGTGTCCATTTTTGCAGGTTCGGAAAAAGAAAACCTGCTACGCGCAAGCACCGTGCCAGCGTCGGAATAGCCATGCGGCTGAAGGAGTTGCGCGTGGCGCACGCAGCATTGAACGTCTCCGTGCGGCGACGGCTGGCGCTCGTCATACGGGAAATCATTGATGGGCAAGCGGTTGTTCCGTCGCCCACGCGCGACACAAACAGGTCTTATGCTTTCAGCGCCGCGCGTACCCTTTCCGGCGTGAACGGCACCGAGCGCAGCCGCACGCCGACAGCGTCGTAAACCGCGTTGGCGATCGCCGAAGGCACGACCGCCGCGGTCGGCTCGCCGGCGCCCCACGGCCGTTCCTTCGGCCGGTCGACGAGATCGATGACGATCTCTGGTACTTCCGGGAAGCGCAGGATGGGATAGCTTTGCCAGTCGACGCTCGTCACGGCGGACCGGTTCCACTGCAGGTCCTCGATCAGCGTGCGGCTCACCGTCTGGATGATGTTGCCGTCGATCTGGTTGCGCAGCCCGTCGGGGTTGATGATCTGGCCGCAGTCGTGCGCCACGAAGAAGCGCTCGACGCGGACCTTGCCGGTGCGCCGGTTTACCTCGACATCGGCCACCACGCCGACGTACGTGCGCACGAGCTCGTACTTGATGTACGACACGCCGCGCCCCTTCGCGATCTCGCCTGCATCGCCGGCAGGCGCGGTGCGCGGCGTCCACGCCGCGAGCTTGCGCAGCCTCTCCATCAATTCCAGGCCGCGCGGATCTTTCAGATTGCGCACCCGGTATTCGAACGGATCGGCGCCGGCGGCCGCAGCGAGCTCGTCGAGGAAGCACTCGTTGCCGAAGCTGTTCTGCATGCGGCCGGGAGTGCGGATCCACGACGGCCTGAACGGCGTCTCGGCGAGCCAGTGCGCGCTCGCCCTGATGTTCGGCACCGCGTAGGGAATCGCCAGCCCCTGGTGAATGTTTCCCGGGTGCGATGCCTCCTTCGGCAGGTTGGCGAGATCAGCCGCGACGAGCGTCACCGCGATCTGCCCGGGCCGCTCGGGGATGAAAGCCTCGGACTCCCAGGCGGACACGTTGCCGTTCGCGTCGAGCGCGCCGCGGTAGTCGATCAGCGTCGGCGGCCCCTTCGGGTCCCAGCCGTGCTCGTCGGCGCGGCTCCACTGCACGCGCACCGGCCGCCCGACCTCCCTCGCGATCAGGGCTGCGTCAGCGGCAGCATCCTCGTGGCCGTTGCGGCCGTAGCAGCCCGAGCCCTCGACATAGAGGCAGCGGATATTCAGCTCCGACATGTCGAGCATCCGCGCCACCTGCTTGCGCAGCAGGTGCGTCGCCTGCGAGGCGCTCCACGCCGTGAGCTTGCCGTCCTTGAACTCCGCGACCGCGCACGAAGGCCCGATCGAGCCGTGCGTATGCACCGCAAAGTCGTAGGTCGCCTTGAGCAGCTTCGGCGCGGCGCCGAGCGCGGCGGCGCTGTCGCCTGCATTCTGCAGCACCTCGTCCTTCGCCACCCTGCTGGCGCGCACGTGATCCCAGAGCTTTGCCTTGTCGGGCAGCCCTTCCCACTTCGACCACCGCGCCTCGATCGCGCTCGCGGCCTTGATCGCGGCCCACTCGTCGTGCGCCACGACGGCAAGGAAGCTGCCCTTGCGCACCGCGCCGAGATAGCCGGGGATCTGCTTGCACTGCGCGTCGCTCCAGTTCTCGAGCGTGGCCCGCATCGCCGGCGGGCGCACCACGCGCGCGTGGACCATCCCCTTGACCTTGAGGTCCTGCATGTAAGTGAAGCGCCCGGTGACTTTCTCAGGGATGTCGAGGCGCGGTACCGGCTTGCCGACGATAGTGTAGGCGGAAGGGTCCTTGAGCGGCGCTTTCGCGTCGAGCTTGAGCTCGAGCCTGCGATCTCCCACCAGCTCGGCGTAGGCGACGCGCTTGCCGTTGCCGCGAATCCAGCCGTCCTGGACCGCGAGATCGCTCCTGGAGACGCCGAGCTTCTGCGCCGCCCGGTCGAGCAGCGCCTCGCGCGCCGTCGCGCAGGCCTGCCGGATCTGGACGCCGCCGTTCTGGATCGTGAGGCTGCCGAAGGTGGGGCCCTGATCCGGAGTGAGCAGGGTATCGCCCGTGACGAGCTTCACGCGCTGCATCGGCACGCCGAGCTCCTCGGCGGCGATCTGCGTCAGCGCGGTGTCGGTGCCGGTGCCGAGGTCGACCTTTCCGGAGTACACCGTGACCACGCCCTTGCCGTCGATGGCGACGAAGCCGTCGACGCGATCGGCGGCGACGGTCTTCGGCCCCAGGTCGTTCGGGTCGATGGCCGCGTTCGCGGCTTTCGGCGCGAGCGCGTAAGTCACCACCAGCGCGCCCGAGGTTTTCAGGAAGTCGCGGCGCGAGATCTGGTCAGTCAGCATGGTCGTCTCCTCACGCCATCGATTCGGACGCGCGCTTCACCGCGCGCACGATGCGCGCGTGCGTGCCGCAGCGGCACAGGTTGTCGGCGAGCGCCTCCTTGATCTGGCTGTCGGTAGGCCGCCGGTTCGCCTGCAGGAACGCCGCGGCCTGCATGATCATGCCGTTGATGCAGTAGCCGCACTGCACCGCCTGCTCCTCGATGAAGGCCTTTTGCAGCGCATGCGGTCTCTCGGGCGTGCCGAGCCCTTCGAGGGTCAGCAGCTTTGCGCCCGCCGCCTGGGCCACCGGGAACGTGCAGGAGCGCACTGCCTTGCCCTCGACGTGCACCGTGCAGGCGCCGCACTGCGCGAGGCCGCAGCCGAAGCGCGGGCCGTGCAGACCGAGATCGTTGCGCAAGGCGTAGAGCAGCGGCATCTCCGGATCGTCAACCTGCACCGAGCGCTGCCTTCCATTGAGGACGAAGGAAATCGTTTTCGACATGACGTGGCTCCCGTTATTTCAGGAGATATGCTGGTGCCCGCCGTTCTCGGCGAGCGCTTCCTCGCGGTAGAAGCCGAGCGCCTCGATCACCGGCCGGTCGTGGATCGAGAACAGGATCGCGTCTTCCTTTCCGGTATTGGCGTGCTCGTGCAGCGCCCACGAGGGCAGCGCGAGGATGTCGCCCTTGCTCCAGTCGTACGGCCGGCCGTCGATCACCGTGCGGCCCTTTCCCTGCGCGACGCAGAACACGGCGCTGCCGGTGACCCGCCGGGCCCGCAGCCTCTCTCCGGCACGGATGAGCTGCACCCGGCAGCCGAGGGTCGGCAGCACCGGGCCGCCGGTTTGCGGATGCGTGTATTCGAGCGCCACGCCCTCGTACGGAGAGCCATCGCGATCGCGCAAGGCGCGCAGCGCCTCCGTGGTCTGCTCCCAGGAATAAAGCAGGAGCGGCGAGATCTTCGAGACCTGCGTCATCCAGGTCGGCGAGAGGCGCCCGTGGCCGTACATCGCCTGGGAGCCATTCACCGGCTTGGTCGCCGGCACCTGCCGCTCGCGGTACATCTCGAAGAAGATGCAGTTGAGCGCCTTGGCGAGCGGCACGTCGAGCCCGTCCATCCACACCACTGTCTCGCCGGTCTCGTTGCCGTGGTCGTGCCATTGCCAGCTCGGGGTGAGGACCAGGTCGCCTTCGCGCATCACGACCTTCTCTCCCTCCACCGCGGTGTAGGCGCCGTTGCCTTTCATGATGAAGCGGATCGCGCTCGGCGAATGCCGGTGCGAGCGCGCGACTTCGCCAGGCATCAGGACCTGCACCGCGGCGATCAGCGTGCTGGTGGTGGCCCATTGATCTTTCAGGCCGGGATTGAAGAGCTGCATCGCGCGCCGCTCGTCGCCCACCGGGACCGCGGTGCACGACTGCTCCACCACGCGCTCGAGCAGCGACCACTTCCACAGGTGCGGGATCGCCTCGGGCCGCGGCTGCGGCGTCATCTGGCTCGCGATCTCCCACAGCCCGTACATGTGGTTCTCGTGGATCAGCTTGTGGAAGGCGTCTGCGTGGCGGATCGGCGCGTTCATGGCTGGCTCCTGGCCGCCCATCTTACTCGTTCGCGGCGCGGATCTTGGCCCAGGCGGGGTCGTAGGCCCCATTCAATATATGCTACTGCCCGTTTCACTCGCCAGCGAGGCAGCCATGCTCAAAGGAAAGACCGCGGTAGTCACCGGCTCGACAAGCGGAATCGGCTTGGGAATCGCCGAGGCGCTCGCCAAGAAAGGGGCGAACATCGTCCTCAACGGATTCGGCGACAAGGCGGAGATCGAGCGCCTGCGCGCGCGCTTGACAGATAGCTGCAAGGTGAACGTCGCCTACGACGGCGCGGACATGACCAAGCCCGACAGCATCGAGGCGATGATGAAGTCGACGATCGGCCGGTTCGGCGCGGTCGACATCCTCGTCAACAACGCCGGCATCCAGCACGTCGCGCCGGTGGAGGAGTTCCCGGTCGACAAGTGGAACGCCATCATCGCCCTCAACCTGAGCGCGGCCTTCCACACTACCCGGCTGGCGCTTCCAGCGATGAAGAAGAAGGGCTGGGGCCGCATCGTCAACATCGCCTCGGCCCACGCGCTCGTCGCCTCGCCTTTCAAAGCCGCCTACGTCTCCGCCAAGCACGGCCTCGCCGGGCTCACCAAGACGGTGGCGCTCGAGGCGGCCGAGCACGGCATCACGGTGAACGCGATCTGCCCCGGGTACGTCTGGACGCCGCTGGTGGAAAAGCAGATCCCCGACACGGCGAAGGCGCGCGGCATGACCGAGGAGCAGGTCAAGCGCGACGTGCTGCTCGCCGCGCAGCCGACGAAGAAATTCGTCGCGGTCGAGGAAGTGGCCGAGCTCGCCGTGTTTCTCGCCAGCGACGCCGCGGCGTCGATCACCGGCGCGCTGCTGTCGATCGACGGCGGCTGGACGGCGCAATGACCCCCGAGCGCGTGGACGCCATCGTCATCGGCGTCGGGCAGGCCGCGCCCGCGCTCTGCGCGCGGCTAGACAAGGAGGGGCTCAAGACCGTTCTAATCGAGCGCAAGCTGCTCGGCGGCACCTGCGTGAACAACGGCTGCATCCCGACCAAGACGCTGATCGCGAGCGCCCGAGCGGCGCACGTCGCGCGGCGCGGCAGCGACTACGGCTTCTCGGCAGGCAGCGTGCGCGTCGACATGCCGGCGGTGAAGAAGCGCAAGGACGGTGTCGTCAAGCACTCTACCGACGGCCTCGCCAAGTGGATTGCGAGGATGAAGAACGTGTCGCTGGTGCACGGACACGCCGCATTCACCGCGCCGCGCACGGTGTCGGTGAACCACCGCCTGCTGCAGGCCGACAGGATCTTTCTCGACGTCGGCGCGCGCGCGCTGGTGCCGCCGCTGCCGGGCGTGAGGGAGGTGCCCTTTCTCACCAACAGCACGATGATGGAGGTCGATTTCCTCCCCGAGCACCTGGTGATCGTCGGCGGCAGCTACATCGGCCTGGAGTTCGCGCAGATGTACCGGCGCTTCGGATCCCGGGTCACTGTGGTCGAGAAAGCGCCGAAGCTGCTGCCGCGCGAGGATGACGACGTGGCGCAGGAGATCCGCGCCATCATGGAGCGCGAAGGCATCGAGCTGCGCATCAACGCCGAGTGCATGGAGCTGAAGAAGGAAGGCGGGCGCATCGTCGTCGGGCTCGCCTGCAAAGACGGCCCTCCGCTCGCCGAGGGCAGCCACCTGCTGCTCGCCGTCGGCAGGGTGCCGAACACCCAGGATCTGGGGCTCGACAAGTCAGGCATCGACAGCGACGAGCGCGGCTACATCAAGGTGGACGACGAATGCCGGACCAGCGCGCCCGGCGTCTGGGCGCTCGGCGAAGCGAACGGCCGCGGCGCATTCACGCACACCTCGTACAACGACTACGAGATCGTCGCCGCGAACCTGTTCGACGGCGAGCGGCGCCGCATCTCGGAGCGCATCCCGGCGTACGCCCTGTTCATCGACCCGGCGCTGGGCCGCGCCGGGATGAACGAGGGCGAGGCCCGCAAGAGCGGCAAGCGGGTGCTGGCGGCCAAGATGCCGATGGCGCGCGTGAGCCGGGCGCGCGAGGCGGGCGAGACGCAGGGCTTCATGAAAGTGCTGGCCGACGCCGACTCCAGGGAGCTGCTGGGCGCTTCCCTCCTCGGCCTCAACGCCGACGAGGTCGTCCACTCGCTGCTCGACATGATGTACGCGAGAAAACCCTACACCACGATCCAGCGCGCCGTGCACATCCATCCCACGGTGAGCGAGCTGATCCCCACCCTGCTCGAGACTCTCCAACCGCTCCGCTAGTGGCGCAGCGCCGCGGTGCGCTTCAGCTGGCGCTCGATCGCGCCGAAAGCGAGGTTGATCAGCGCCGCCAGCTCGCTCTGGATGTGGCGGATCTCCTTCTGCTTTTTTACCGCCAGGTCATGGTGAGGCGGGATCCGCACCTCGACCATCACGCTGTAGCGGTTGCCCTTGTGATGCTTGCTTTGCTCGCGCGCCAGGGTGACGTGGGAGGAGGTGATGCCTTCGGCGTAGCGCTCGAGCTTGAGGAGCCGCTCCGCGACGTAGTCCTGCACCCAGGAGGAGCGCTTGATGCCATGGAAGGTGATTTGCGGGTAGACCTGCACGGTCTCTTGCGCTATAAGGCGAACTTCCCGAGGAGGATGAGCATGATACCGCTTAGATCCGCAGCCGTCGCGGCCGCCGTATTCGCAGCAATGAGCGCGACCGCCCTCGCCGCTCCCACCACGCTGCGCGCCTCGCATCAGTTCCCCGGCGGACGGGGGGACGTGCGCGACGAGATGGTGCAGATCATCGCACGCGACGCCAAGGCGGCCAACGTCGACCTCGAGATCCAGGTCTACCCCGGGGCGTCCCTGTTCAAGCCCAACGAGCAGTGGAACGCGCTGGTCAACGGGCAGCTCGACCTCTCGTCGTTCCCGCTCGATTACGCGAGCGGCAAGGTGCGCGCCTTCGGCGCCACGCTGATGCCCGGCCTGGTGCGCAGCCACGAGCGCGCGCAGCGGCTCAACGATTCGCCCTTCATGAAGGAGATCAAGGCGCACATCGACAAGGCGGGCGTCGTCGTGCTCGCCGACGCCTGGCTCGCCGGCGCGATCGCCTCGAAGAAAGGCTGCATCCGCAGGCCCGAGGACATCAGGGGCCTGAAGGTGCGCTCCGCCGGGCCGACTTTCGCCTCGATGTGGCAATCGGCCGGCGCCTCGATCGTGTCGATCCCGTCGAACGAGGTCTACAACGCATTGCAGACCGGCGTCGCCGACGCCACCGACACCAGCTCCGGCAGCTTCGTCTCGTTCCGCATCTACGAGCAGGTGAAGTGCCTGACCGCGCCGGGCGACAACGCGCTGTGGTTCATGTACGAGCCGGTGCTGATGTCCAAGAAAACCTTCCTGCGCCTGGACAGGAAGCAGCAGGACGCCCTGCTGCAGGCCGGCAGGAAGTCGCAGCAGTTCTTCGCCGCGAACGCCAAAGGTCTGGACGACGAGATGGTGAAGGTGTTCAGGGACCACAAGGTCGAGGTCATCACCCTCACGCCGGCCGAGTACGACGCGTGGATCAAGGTGGCGCGCGAGAGCTCGTATGCCGAGTTCGACAAGGAAGTCCCCAACGGCAAGAAGCTGATCGAAGAAGCGCTGAGCGTCAAGTAGCTTGGACTTCTTCGTTCGCGGCATGCGCCGCGTCTCGCAGCTCTGCGGCATCGTCGCCGCGGCGCTGATCGGGCTCGGCGTGCTGGTGGTCTGCGAGATGGTGTTCGTGCGCTACGCGCTCAACCAGAACACCATCTGGCAGACCGACTTCGTCACCTGGAGCCTGGTGGCCGCCACGTTCGTCGGCAGCCCCTATGTGCTGCTGACCCGCGGGCACGTGAACGTGGACGTTCTCCCGCACTATCTCGGGCCGCGCGGCCGCTGGTGGCTCGCCCTGGCCTCGATCGTCATGTCGCTCGCGTTCTGCCTGGTCCTCGCAGCGCTGACCGCGCGTTTCTGGCTCGAGGCCTGGGACAGCCGCTGGGTCTCCGACACGATGTGGCGCGCCCGGCTGTGGATTCCCTACAGCTCGATGCCGATCGGCCTCGCGATCCTCTGCCTGCAGTACTTCGCCGATCTTTATTGCCTCGTGAGCGGGCGCGAGCCGCCGTTCGGCATCGAGCCATGAGCCCTGCCACTCAAGGCGCCATCGTCCTCACCGCGACGCTGATCGTGCTGCTTTGCGGCGCCCCGGTGGCGTTCGGGCTCGGCGCGCTGGCGATCGTGTTCCTGCTGATCTTCCAGGGATTCGGCTCGCTGCAGGTGGTGGCGGAGACTTTCTATGCGGGCCTGAACGATTTCACCCTGGTCTCGATCCCGATGTTCGTCATGATGGGCGCGGCGATCGGCTCCTCGCCCGCTGGACGCGACCTGTACGAGGCGCTCGACCGCTGGCTGTACCGGCTGCCGGGCGGGCTGGTGATCTCCAACCTGGGCGCCTGCGCCCTGTTCGCGGCGCTTACCGGCTCGTCCCCGGCGTGCTGCGCCGCGATCGGCAAGATGGGCATCCCGGAGATGCGCCGGCGCGGCTATCCGGACGAGATCGCCACCGGCTCGATCTGCGCCGGCGGCACGCTCGGCATCCTGATCCCGCCCTCGATCACCTTCATCCTCTACGGCATCGCCACCGAGACCTCGATCGGCCGGCTGTTCCTCGCCGGCGTGGTTCCCGGGCTCATGCTGACGGGCCTGTTCATGCTCTGGACGCTGTTCGACATCTGGCGCCGGGGCTTCCGCGCCCATGCGCCGGAGTTCCGCTATTCCTGGAAGGAGAAATTCCAGTCGGTGCCGAAGGTAGCGCCGTTCCTCGCCATCATCGTCGGCGTCATGTACGTGCTGTATGGAGGCGTGGCGACGCCCTCGGAAGCCGCCGGCGTCGGGGCGGCGCTGTGCGTGGTTCTGGCGGTGCTCATCTACCGCATGTGGCAGCCGCGCGACTGGTGGCAGATCCTGCGCGACACGACGCGCGAGTCGGTGATGATCCTGACGATCATCGGCGCGGCGGTGCTGTTCGGCTACATGCTGACTTCGCTCTACCTCACGCAGACGCTCGCGCAGGCGATCGCCGACATGCACGTCAACCGCTGGGTGCTGATGGCGCTGATCAACCTGTTCCTGCTGGTGTGCGGCTTCTTCATCCCGCCGGCGGCGATCATCCTGATGACCAGCCCGATCCTGCTGCCGATCATCCGGGCGGCGGGCTTCGACCCGGTGTGGTTCGGCGTCGTCATGACCATCAACATGGAGATCGGCCTGATCCATCCGCCGGTCGGCCTCAACATCTACATCGTCAAGGCGATCGCTCCCGACGTGCCGCTCATGAAGGTGATCTGGGGAACGATTCCCTACGTGCTGTGCATGTTCCTCGCGATCGTGATCCTCTGCGTGCTCCCGACGATCGCTACCTGGCTGCCCGATCACCTGATGGGCGCGGTGCGCACGAAGTAGCAAGCCGCGGATGCGCGATGCCGTTGCGCAGGCGCAGCACTTTCCACAGCAGGTTGATGCGCGCCACTTCCGACACCTGCTCCGAGCCATCCACCAGGTCGCGCAGCGCGAAGTCGGGACGGAATCCGAGCTTGTCCGAGAACCGCGCCAGGCTCTTTTCCACGGCGCCGAGAAGCGGGTTGTCCGAACGCAGGTGATTGACGATGAAGATCTCGCCCTGCGGCCGGCAGACGCGGTGCAGCTCCTCGAGCAGGCGCGCCGGGCGCTCCACGACCGAGACCACGTACATCGCCACCACCTTGTCGAAGCTCGCGTCGGGGAACGTCATCTCCTCGGCGTTCATCTCGAGCAGCGCCTCGACGTTCGCCAGCCTGCGGTTTTCCACCCGGGCGCGCGCCTTGTCTAGCATCTCTGTCGACACGTCGATGCCGGTGACGCGCGTATGCGGCGGATAAAGCGGCAGCGACAGCCCGGTGCCCACGCCGACCTCGAGCACGCGCTCGCCCGGCCGGCAGCCGAGCGCCTTGACGACCGCCTTGCGGCCGGGCTGGAGGACGGGACCGAACAGCGCGTCGTAGACGCGCGCGTAGCGGCGGTACGCCGCCCTGACGGTTTGGAGGTCCATCCGGGAGATTATTATAGACATGGATTCGAACCTGACGGCGGAGGATTTCGACTGGCTGCGCAAGCTGAGGGATGCCGCGGACGCGAAGCGCGACCCGCCGCCCGTTCCGATGAATATCGCCGCCAGGCTTGGAATCTTCGGCCTCGCGAGGCCGAATGGTCCTGGCGCCTTCACCATCACCTCGAAAGGCCGTGATGCGCTGCTGGACCAGGACATGCGCGACGCCGAGGAGCGCTAGCCGGGGAGCAACTTTCATGTCGAGACTTGCGCCTTTGCTGTTCCTCGCCCTGCCGTTGTGGCCGGGCGGCTGCGCCACCGTGCTGCACGAGCAAGCCCTGGTCACCGAGGAGTTCATGGTTGCCTCGGCCGACCCCGGCATCGAGCTCTACGTGCGCAACAAGCGCCCGGCCTCGGAGTCGCGGTTCCCCGGCGAGCGCATCGTGCTGTTCGTGCACGGCTCGACGTATCCGGCGGAAACGGCCTTCGACCTGCCGCTGAACGGCGTGTCGTGGATGGAGTACATCGCGCGGCAGGGCTACGACGTCTACCTCGTCGACCTGCGCGGCTACGGGCGCTCCACGCGTCCCCCGGAGATGGACCAGCCGGCCGAGCGCAATGCTCCGCTCACCACCACGTCCACCGCCGTGAAGGACGTCGGCAGCGCCGCCGACTTCATCCGCAAGCGCCGCGGCGTGGAGAGAATCAATCTGCTCGGCTGGTCGTGGGGAACCACCATCATGGCCACCTACGCCACCCGCAATCCCGACCGGGTCAACAAGCTGCTGCTGTACGCGCCGCAATGGATACGCACCACGCCCTCGCTCATCGCCACCAGCGGGCCGCTCGGCGCCTATCGCGTCGTGCAGGAGGATGCGGCGAAAGCGCGCTGGCTCACCGGGGTGCCGGAGACGAAGAAAGCCGAGCTGATTCCCCCCGGCTGGTTCGACGCCTGGGCGGCGGCGACTTTCAGCTCGGACCCCTGGGGCGCGAAACAGAGCCCGAAAAAACTGCGCGCGCCGAACGGCACCCAGCAGGACACGCGCGAATACTGGAGCGCCGGCAGGGCGTATTACGAGCCGGAGACGATCCGCGTGCCGACCCTGCTCCTGGTCGGCGAATGGGACCAGGACACGCCGCCCTACATGGCGCAGGCCCTGTTTCCGAAGCTCGTCAACGCGCCCTACAAGCAGCTGGTGCAGATCGGCGAGGCGACGCATACCGTGCTCATGGAAAAGAACCGCATGCAGCTGTTCCGCGCGGTGCAGGCGTTCCTCGATCAGCCGGCGCCGCGGCCTTAGCGCATGGCGGGCGAGCGATGGCTAGAAGCGTCGGAGGTCATCCCGATGTTTCCCACCCTGGTCTGGAAGTTCCTGATCGAGGCCGGGCTGCGCTCCGCGATCGACGCGAAGATCCTGGCGACGCTTGAAGGAATGCGGCGCGAGCTGCCGAAGCTCGCGCCCGGCCAGGGCTGGCAGTCGGAACAGGCGCTGCATGGGCGCGAGGAATTCGGGCAGCTTGCTGCGTGCGTCGGCAACGCAGCGAAGAGCATCCTGCGGTTCCTGCGAATCGGCTATGAAGCCTGCGAGATCACCGGCTGCTGGGCCACGGTCCTGGCCAGGGGCGCCGCCCACAAGGCTCACAGCCACCCCAATAACTTCCTGAGCGGCGTCTACTACGTTCGAACCCGCCCGGGCTCAGACGCCATCAACTTTCACGATCCGAGAACCCAGGCCGGGGTGATCCGGCCGCCGGTCGTCGAGCTCACTGCGGAGAATACCGACCAGGTCGTGGTCCGGGTTACGAACGGCACGCTTCTGATGTTCCCTTCCTATCTCGAGCACTCCGTCGACGCCAACGCCAGCGAGGAAGAGCGCATCAGCGTCAGCTTCAACGTCATGTTCTCCTCGTTCACCGAGAAGCTGAGCAAACCGCTCTGGTAGCTACAGCAGGTCTTTCCACTTGGCGCGGGTCTTCTCCTGCAGTTCCTTGCTCGCCTCCGCCACGGCCGGAAACTCCGCCAGGTGGTCCCAGGGCCGGCAGGCATCGATGATCGCCTTCGAGCTGAACGGCGCGTCATAGGGATAGGCGACGTACATCGGGTCGTTCTTCGATCCCATGCCGCGCTGGATGATGTCGATGTCGAGCGCCGGGTCGGTGCGCGTCGCGACTGCCCACATCACTTCCTGCAGGTTCGACGGGTCGATGTCGTCGTCGACGACCACCGAGTAGCGCGACATGTAGGCGCCGACGCCGCACTGATTGAGGATGTGCCCCGCCTGCCGCGCGTGGCCGGCGTAGCGTTGCTTGATCGAGACGACGTTGAACATGCGCGCGCCGCCGATCTCGTGCGCCCAGACCGCGCGCACGTCGGGCACGCCGGCTGCGACGAGCGCGTCGTGCAGCAGGGCCGATCGCATCACCGCCTTGGAGTAGGAGTAGTCGTTCGGCGGCTTCGCCGGCGGGCTGCCCATCAAAATCGGGTTGTCGCGAAAATAGATTCTCTGGATCGTGACCACCGGCGCAGTCCCCGCCTTGCCCGGGTAGTAGCCGTGGAACTCGCCGAACGGACCCTCGGCGCGCTCGTCGTTCGGCTCGACGAAGCCTTCCAGCACGATCTCGGAGGCCGACGGGAAAGGCAGCCCGGTGACCTCACCTTTCAGGACCGAGACCGGATTCTTCAGGATCGCGCCGATGTAATTCCACTCGCACATGCCGAACGGCACTTCGATGCCCGAGATCAGGTAGCCGAGCGGGTCGCCGCCGAGCACGATGGCGACGGGAAAGCGCTTGCCCGCCTGCTTGTGCTTCTCGTAGTGGATGCGGCCGTGCTTGCCGGGGACCATGTCGAGCGCCACGTGGTTCCTGTCGACCACCATCACGCGATAGGTGCCGACGTTGGTCCAGTCGGAATCGAAGTCGCGCGTCACCACCGAGCAGCCGGTGCCGATGTAGCGCCCGCCGTCGAGCTCGTGCCACCGCGGCGAGGGAAACATCAGCACATCCACGTCCTGCCGGATGTTCTCGAGCACGGCGCCGCTCTTCACCGCGACCGGATCGTATTTCGGCGCGTCCGCCTGCCATTGCGCGGGCCTGCCGCGCAACGCCTCGACCAGCGCGCGGTGGCTGCGCTGCCGGCCGAGGCGCAGGATCGACGACAGCCGCGCCGGGCTGCTGGTGCTGCAGGTGAGCACCCGGAATCCCTTCGGATAGCCCGCGATCTCGTCGAACAGCAGCGCCGGCGGCAGGTCCTTCTTGACGTTGAGCTCGCTGATCGCGCCGAGCTCGAGGTTCCAG
>Ga0209807_1000069_pt1 | contig 43032 bp, 46 predicted proteins | sample GraSoiAngelo_154_FD_186168 | JGI IMG/M metagenome (GOLD analysis project Ga0209807, IMG submission 186168) | Grasslands soil microbial communities from the Angelo Coastal Reserve, California, USA - 14_1009_13_20cm (SPAdes) (version 2) | ecosystem: Environmental > Terrestrial > Soil > Grasslands ... | reverse complement strand
AACCAAAGTTGGCATAGACGACATAGCCGTCTACATCCCTCGACTGTACGTGGAGCTAGCTGACGAGAATCGGCCAGAGAAACCGACGGAATTCTCTATGGCAAGGAAGTCGGATCCGTCAAAATATCTTCATGGAATTGGAATCGCCAAGATGTCCGTTCCGGACACTTACCAGGACAGCGCGGTTTTGGCTGCGAATGCTATCTTCGAGCTGATGGAAAGAAACAACGTTCAGCCGTCAAGTCTCGCCAGAATTGACATAGCCACAGAGACAGGTGTGGACGAATCCAAACCTGTCGCCGCCTACGTTCACGGAATGCTGGAACAAAAATATGGTAAAGGATCTCTGAACAGAACATCAGGCGTCGAGTACAAGTTCGCATGTGTGAGCATCGCAGACGCTCTAGAAAGTTCGCTCGACTGGGCATGGGCAGGTAGAAGCAATGGAAGATCCAGTATAATCTGCGCAACTGACATCGCTAGGTATCCGCTTACCAGCCCGGGAGAACCAACCCAGGGAGCCGGGGCGGTCGCTCTCCTAGTCAAGGAAGATCCTCGTCTGCTAGCGATCGATCCGGTCATCGGCACTCACATGGAGGATGAGGATGATTTCTGGAGACCACTATTCTCGACGACAGCAGTTGTCCACGGAAAACATTCCGAGCGATGTTATCTTAGAGCCATGGAAGGCGCGGTAGACAACTGGGCAGAGCAGGCAATCGCGTCTGGCATCATCAACGCGGGACCCGGTGAATCTCTAGTAGATCACATAGGCCCCATGTCTTTTCATGTCCCATACCCGAAAATGGCTGAGAAAGCTTTCGCGTACCTGTTGAGGCATTTCTGGCGAGGCCTCCCTCGCTGGAAAGAAGTCCTGCGTGTAATTGGCGACGAGCCTGAAGCGGAGAGCTACAAGAAAAGAGAGGAGTTCGAGAAAGCAGAGACTGATTACATGAAACACTTTATGGAGACTAAACAATTCCAAGCCGACTACCAAGACAAGGTGGCTGACGGACTAGTTCACGCAAAAGAAAGCGGCAACAGCTATTCCGCCTCTGAGAAGAGCTGCCTCTCGATGCTCTTAGAAACAAAGGCGATGAGGGGAACCGATCTTGCGGGGAAGAGAGGAGGGTCCGGAAACTATGGCAGTGGCTGCAAGGCCAAGGCATCAAGCTGGACTGTTCAGGAAGGATGGGCCACATGTGCGAAGAAGTTTGGTCACGCTGAGAAATTACGCCATCGCCGGCCAGTATCTCTCGCGGAGTATGAAATCCTGCATGAAGGAAAACCGTTTCCTGACGGAAGAAAGTTTGTGGCAGAACCCGAGAGCGAGTTCGTTCTAGTAGACGTGACCTCTCAAGGCTATCGACATTACAGGTTCGCTGACTGACTGCAAGCTCAGAGTCTATAGTCGGCTAATGCTAGAAACTAATTTTCTTGCCTCGCAGATTACTCTAGTCAAGTGTTCACGGTTTCAAACCGTTATTCAAGGAAGCCTTGCAAAGCTGACTGATTATGAGCGAGCTCGGGGAGAGGCCGAGTGGAGAGGATGAACTTGTCCTGGTTTTCAGGCCGCCCGAGAATCCAGCGGCTCAAGTGGCAGTGGATACTCCCTTTAAGGGGCATAGAGTCAGGCTTGACGAGATACTAGATTGGTTCAAGGCCCTCAAAGTAGATTCTATTGAGCTCTGGATCGAGGGCGCAAGGACGTCTGGAAGCAAGACGGAACTCTTTCTCTCGACAGAGGGCAAGACTGGGGCGAAGATCACCCTCAAGCCACACTCTGAAGCTGTATCAAAGGAACTTTCTCTTGATCAGGTCGGAAGCTCTTCTCCCCCGAACGCATCAGAAGAATCTCTCCAAAACATATCTCAGAACCTCACCGCGAGACAAACCTCGGAAGTAGCAAATCCCTCGGAATCAACTATCACTGCCTTCTTTTCCCCCAAAGGAGGAATTGAACAACAGATTCTCGCTAGTATAGCCGCTGCGGTGGAAACCATCGAGATGGCGGCCTACGCGTTCACAAACGAGATCATAGCGAAGGCCTTGATCGACGCCGTCAAGCGTGGGGTCAAAGTTTCCCTGGTCATGGATAAGTCCCAAACAAAGGGTTCCCAAGCTTCACTACACGACGAGTTGGAGAAGGCGGGAACCACGATCAGGTTGATTTCCCCGCCTGGAGGGATAATGCACGACAAGTTCATCATCGTTGATGGCAAGAAGGTTGAGTGGGGAAGCTACAATTATACCGGCCGAGCGGAGGATGCGAATTTCGAGAACGCCACTTTCCTGTCCAATGGCAACCTGGCCCAAAGGTACCACTCAGACTTTGTGGCCATATTCAGCCAAGCAACTCCTGAGGCTCAGGGGCTTAGACGCCCACTGCGACGATTCTTGAGGAGACTAAGATAGCTCTTCAGGCCCCAGAGTATGATGAGCCTCTGCGATAATTGGGATCTTGTCCAAAGTGAGATTGAGAAAACTCCAAAAGTTGTAATGATCCCAAGACAACAATAGAAATTCGCAGAGTAGCTACAAGCATAGAGAACCCACTTCTCCCAAGAACTTATCTAAACTGGTTTTTCTTAATCTGGAACCATGACCGGAAAAGTTGTTGTGATCACTGGAGCGAGTAGCGGAATAGGTGCTGCGCTGACTCGACAGCTTGCCTCCCAAGGTCATCAGCTCGTTATTGCAGCTAGGCGAGAGAGCGAGCTGAAGCAAGTTGCAGCCGAGACCGGATCAAAAGCGATTCACGTAGTTACCGACGTTACCCGCAGAAGAGACCTTGAGAACCTACGCGACTCCGCTCTGAAAAAACACGGCCACATAGATGTCTGGGTGAACAACGCAGGGCGGGGCATAACCAAGACCGTAATGGAACTGAGTGATCAGGAATTCGATAGCATCATAAACGTGGTTCTGAAGTCGGTCTTTTACGGAACCCAGACGATAGTTCAGCATTTCCAAGAGCGAGGGGAAGGGCATCTGATCAATATTTCTTCCTTCCTGGGCAGGGTTCCTCTGGTTTCGAACCGGTCGATTTACAGCGCCGCGAAGAGCGCAGTCAACGTCCTGACAGCCAATCTACGCATGGATCTCAAAGGAAAGTATCCCCGAATCAAAGTCTCACTTGTAATGCCAGGCATCGTGGATACAGACTTCCACCGCGTCGCAGGAACACCGATTGCGATGAAGGCCGGCAGCCAAGTAGGCCCTCAAAAGGTTCAGTCAGCCAGCGAAGTTGCAATCCAAATCGCGTCGCTCATAGACCATCCGGTAGCTGAACTCTACACCAACCCAGCCTTATCCGAATTGACCCGACAGTACTATGCTGACGTGGGAGCTTTCGAAGAGAATATGGCTAGGCGGTAGTCTGGCAACTAGTTGCCTTCAGGTCTTTCTGCGGGGGCGCGTCAGTCTGTCGATTAGTGGGGATGCAAGACCAGTTACGAGGACTGCTAGACCTGCTACAGGGTAGAGTTGCGGACCTACTAGTCCGGCATCAACTCCGGTCTTAGCGAGTACTAATGAGAACTCTCCACGAGGAACCAGAATAGAACCGACTAGAATGGGGCGTCCGATCCGAGCAAGTCGTGCTCCAAGAAAGCCTCCGGCAAGCTTGCCGAGAACAGCGCCAACTAGGATGATCGCGAGTGGGAGGCCGAGGGATAATGCGGTCGACGTGTCGATCAGGGTCCCCATCGATAGAAAGAAGAACACGATGAAGGCGTCCTTGAGGGGTAGTATTTTCTCTCTGACATACCTTGATTGTTTGACAGGCATAAAGAATCCGACGAGCAGAGCCCCGATAGCGGGGAGAACCCGAGATAGTCTGAAAGTACCCCGAATAGAAAACCGAATGATAGAGCCAGGAGAAATGCGACTTCCCCGATCTCCAGCTCGTACTGGCTAACCTTGTTGATTAGCCGAGGCCCAAGATACGTCCCGAATCCGAAGCTTGCGAGGAATAAGAAAAATCCCTTGGACGCGATGAATATTAGGCCTAACGCCTGAACTTGGCGATCCCTGCCAGCTCAGGTGTAAGAAAGAGTAGGAAGACTGCAATCACGTCCTCCACAACCATCACCATCATTAGCGACGTAAAATTTTCATCATGTCCGGGAAACCGATCGAGGATCAATTTCGCAACTGGCCGTGCTACTAAGACCAAGTACGGACCCAAGAAAGAGAGCCGTCCCTAGATCCCATCCTGCGAACAGAGCGGACAGTATGCTGACTGCGAAAGCAGTAAGAAATTCCACGGTACTCAGAATGAGGACTCTAGATCCAACCTTGCCGAATTTGCGCGGGTCGAGTTCAAGCCCGACCACGAACAAGAGGAGTATTATTCCGAGGGTCGCTAGAAAGTCGATGGCTGTCGTGTCGCGGATCAGTCCAAGACCGAAGGGACCAACCAGCATTCCCGCGACCAGCTGGCCGACGATCATGGGAAGGCCAAGTCGGTAGAAGAGGAGACTGACGAGAAGCGCTGCGGCTACAGCAATTCCCACCTCTAATAGAAAAGTTGTCTGCAAAAACTACCATTGATCGAGCGCATTTGATGGCTAAAGCACTTTGGGAAACTCGAATACCAGAATCAGCCTCATTCATTTTAAAGCGACTTAGTATCTGGGCTGGCATAGAGGAAGATCTTGCCAACAATCTTCTCTCCTGCATTAGCAGCATGGCCAGCTGATGCTATGTTAGACCCTGGAATCTCATTGATCAGAGTATGGACATGCCTTGATTTGAGATAGATGATCCTAGCCTGCAAATTGTCGCTCATTATGCCCATTCTTCTGAATTGGGGTTCAACGTAGAGGCCGTGGGACCTTGCTACTCCGCCTACAATCGTCATCCATGCAATACTAACGATTCGGTTAGCTATTCTGACAACGAAGCATTTGTCCCCATTCCTTAGGGCAACCTTGACCCATTGTCTATTTGTCTCAGGTTGCGAAGCGGCCATGAAGCGTTCTAATTCTCCGACATCAGACTCTATGCTGACATGATGCTTGAATCTGTGGTTCAGAGGAGCCTTATCGACGTCGAGCTGCCAGATGTTCCAGTCTTCCTTCGGATTTTCCGCTACTTCATACTCTGAGAAAATGTAGCTGGAAGGTTTCAGCGAGTAGAAATGATCGAATGCTTCCCTTGATTTCGTGAAGATGGTTCCTGTGGCTTCATAGCCATCATATATGAACAAACCATTCTTGTGTCCCTCAGTACTCCGGTAGACGTAAACTTCACCGCCGGCCTCAATAGCTTCCTTGGCCTCGTGACGAAGAATCGGATCGAAGAACGACAGGCCTTTGGGCAGATCACCGAGTTGCTCATCTATGGATTTTACCTCGGACACCTGAAGGATATTGCTATTTCTCATGAGTCTCCTCCCACGTATTCTGATTCCCATCTAGGTTTCTTCAAGCTGTATGGTGATGTCATAGGTTACCAGTCCAGGATCGTGAAGCTCTTAGTCAGTCTCTCTTCTCCAAGGATGTTGCCTATGACCAGTTCAAGGCTATCTTGGCCGCGACGAAGGCCTACAACTTCATCATCTTTCAAGGCATCCTTTAGGAGATACTCGAACTGGGTCTTACGATCAGTAATGTGACCGAACCTCCTGACGCGTTCCCTTTCTATCTGCTCGTATGCGTACATGAATTCGTACAGGGACCTGTATATCTGATGCTCCATCTTCTCCTCGATATTGAATTCGAGGTCATCCCTGTCTCTTCCCCCGATAGTTATCGCTTGGAGTCCTTCAAGGTCCGCCCAGAAGATTGTGCCATCCGGAGCAAGTACGGCATCCTTATCGAGCCAGACATCATAGAAGTCCAGGCCGCTGTACGTTCCATTGCCGTTGTCGTTCATGGACCTTACGAATAAAGTGAGAATCGCAATTCCGGTCTTGACGAAGTTCCTGAGGAAGTCCATCGCCTTGTCATTGTTGTCGATGCGGAAGAAGTCAAAGAGTTCCCCAGTATCATCCCCAATGGTCCAGTCTGAATGGAAATAGATCCTGATATTGGACGGGATTAGCCTCGTTTCCTGAACCATCACTTGCTTGAACCTCCTGTACCAGTACACCTGAGTGACTTCCCGTTGGATGGCTTCCGGCAGTTTTACAATTTTCACCAAAGGAGCAATCCTAAACCCGTGAATGGAGGTAGTGCTGGTGTCCGACATCTCGGTTGCTTTCATAGCGATGGACGCGAATTCTAGTCCTTGTGATCCATAGGGGCATCCTCTTGACCACAACTCCCCGGTAAGGTACCTCGGGAACTTCATCTCTTTCTCCATGGCATTCGTGATCCTGTCCTTGGTAGTGCCGCTCTTGAGGAGACCGCAGATCTCCTCTTTCTTGAAGAGCTGGCGGCTGAACGGACTGGTGGTCGACCCTATTCCCTTGACTGAGAAATAGAAATCAACGCCGTCAATGGTCATGTAAGGCTGTTTACCAATAGCACTCCTGTTGTCATCGATCAGGAGCTCTTTGGTTCCCGTCGGGTCCACATGCAAGAATGGCTTCACGCTATCAGGTAGGTATATCCTCTCGAAGTCCGGCATCTGAAAATGTCTGAAGTACTTGCTGGTTATTGTCGCGGCTCCATCGTATACGTTGAGGCTGATGGGCATCCCTCTAAGAGTAATAGGCCCGGGTTTGGCGACTGCCAATTCATGACTTCTTTCCCGGGCTGGAAGGCTACTGCCTGGGACCTCCACAGTACGGGCACCTATCAACTGTGGTTGGAATCAGAGTTCCACAGTACTTGCAGTTCACCTTGGCTACATCCCTTACTACGACTTGCTGAGGTGGCTTTGATCCTAGGTCTATCCTAGATTCCCAAGGCGTTGAAGATGGAGCGCTTGGAGGGCTCGGTGGGTGCTCGGGAATAGTATCCATGCGTCTTCTTCGAGATGAGGCATAGACTGCGATTACCACGATGAATATGATGGCTACCAGTGCTGCGACAAAATACGGCGCTAATCCCAAGAGAACTGCCGCGATGTCCGTGGGAGGAGGACTCGCAGGCGCCAGACTGTAGCTGGTTGATGTGACATAGAGGGTATCTGTATAGGTGAAGGTTCCAGCCTGCCCTAGATACTGGCCATTGTCCTGTTCTACGTCGTTGTAGCCTACGATGTATCCAGTTGATGGGTCAAAGTATTCGTACCAAGTGTAGGATGCTGTAAATTGACCGTACGCGTCATTCCGCTGGTATTGACCCGTCCCCTTGGCCTGAATGGTTTGAAAGTATTGGTTACCTTGTGTGGGTAATTGGAGACTGTAATTCTTCGAAAGCACCGTGAGTTGAGTATTGAGAGCATAGAAGGTGGCCCCGGTAGGAAGCGAAGGGTTCATGGCAAACCAAACGTAAATTGGGTTTGAGTAGCCTACCTGATGGTCCGTTCCTTTTACATACGTGAAGACGCTCGACGACCAGTTGTAACTGCCAGAAGACGAACTCGAATTGGACAAACCCTGGTTGTTGCTGTATTGGAATGAATAGCTATAGGAGGCTGACACATTGTTTCCGCTGACAGAGTTCATCTTTTCCATCCCAGTTGTCTGGGTTTGATCCGTGTACCCAGTGTACGAGCCTCCGCCGTTGTTAACAGTGGTTGTTTCAGAATAGTTGAAGAAATCACCACTTCGTGGAGCATATGCCGCAACCGAATTCCCAATCACTGCAATCGCAAGTGCTACCACAAATACCGAGAGAGCTGGTCTGAATATTCTGTAGTTCAACCTGCAAATCCTCCGACGCCGTGGCTATGAGCTGGATGGAATCCCCCCATACCACTGAATGTGGCATGATACGATGAGTGAGCTATGATTACCGGGTAATACCGGACGAAGAACCCTGGGTGCGGTCCATACGTGAATTGTACTGGAGTATTCGTGATCTTGGCTGTAGGATCAATCTCCTTTACTATCTCATTTCGAACTCCATGGATCATTCTTACCGCCAGGGTAACCACTTCCGACCGCTCTAGTCCTGCACCATAGCCTGTGAGCAGAGTAACTGCTTTCTCCATCAGGTCGAGGACCTCATGCGCCTCGAACACGGGTATGGAGGCGAGAATCGCGGCTGCCACTATCGGATACTGTAAGTAGTTCTGCAGCTGCTCCAGAATATACTTCAGTTTCTCCTCTACCTCGTCTGCGTTTAGTTCTCCAATTGCCAGGAAGGCCGAGGCGATCTCCGTGTCCTCGGATGTCATGTATCCCCACGACGTAAACAAAGACCTGAATTCCTGAAACTTGGAACTCAACCCATCGATTGGAACATTCATAACCGCCAGTATCGAGGCGGCTTCACTTGATTTGGTCAGATGTTTAACCTGGGCAAATCGGTCGATGGGATAAGTTCCGTCGAATCTTCTGCCTGCCATGATTGTGGCGGCAACTCCAGCGGATTGCTCTTTCGGAACACCTTGTTTTCTTAGCTGTTGGTCTAGATTTCTTAAGGTGGATTCGAGGCTCAGAATGTCTTGACTGCTCATCGCGGTCATGATCTCAGCGGCCATGAGCTTGTTGGGAAGTGTGGAGTTGAACGTGCGAAGAGCATTCAGAGCCTCAATGAACCTGTCGCCTAGTTGCATAGTGTTGCCTTGGAGTTTGCCTAACCCTATTCCTGTACTCCATAACAATGACCGGGCTTCAACCTCAACGCCAACACCGCCATTGTCTGAGTCCTCCAAATCCTCTATCTCGGGGACTTGAGGTCTGATCCGAGTCACGTAGGAGGCAGCGTTGTCGGCTATTGATCGCAACTCTGCATAGGTTGCCTTGATCTCTGCTATGAAATCAGGAAACTCGTCATCGGCTACCCTGTAGTACCTTACACCGAGATCGTTATACACAAGAGTCCCAAGACCTGTAAGGGACAAGTATATTCCATCGTATGCCACCATTCGATCGATCGTGGACTTCTCCTGAATGAGTTGATTCACAGTTGTCTCCAACTGGGTTAGCTCGGACTCCTCTGCGAAAACCGCAGTTGTTTCTTCCTGAATCCTTTCCCGTAGCTCATCCCTATCCTTTCCTTCAAGACGGAATACGAACGAGTGCTCTTTTCGCTCATCCTGTTGTAGGGTTGCTTCGGCCTGCTCCTTTCTAGACTTCTCAGTGTCTACTTGCGTGATCATCTGGGATAGTCTGGCAACATCGTTAGTCCCCTTTTCGTAATCGTCCTTGGTTGTCTTCAGAACATAGCCGTTAACGGACAAGTATTCCAAATCAGCTGGTAGAACAAGAGTAATGGGCCCTTCCCTGTCATATAATTGAGATAGAAGTGTCCTTGCTTCACTACACTTCACGATAAGACCTCGCGACGCGCGAAGCCCTGCGACTCTTAAGTGATTTGCGCTCCAGCAAACATGCACCATCACTGAACCTCTGCCAGCAAGCATCAAAATGCTTACCGAGCAAAGCCCAACCGCCTCCCCACCACTTCGTCTGATAGTCCTGCAGCTTGGAAAGACCAAGACGAAGACGTCAGTACTCAAGAGGAGCAGGGCAAATCATGGTCTCCCACAGTGGACAGATTGGGGGCGGCTATGGTCGTCCAACGATCTAGACTCGACAGGTTACTAACTGTGATAAGCTAGTGCTTCATCTCAACTTGGCATCAGGGCCCGTAGTCGAGCCAGGACCAAGACGTGGGCCTTCGGAGCGATTTCAGCGCGAAGAGAGCCCAAAATCGTGGGTTCGAATCCCACCGGGCCCGCCACCAAATATCCGGCACAGCGGAACTCGGTCAAGTGTCTCATATTGCAATCAAGTCAAACTGGTCAAGGGAAAGAGAGGCCGGAGAGTCAGATTCGAGAAGTCTTCTAGAATGGCGATGTTGGTGTCCAGGCTACGAGGGTCTCAATGGCGGTTACTCCGTTGATGCTACTTAATTTCTCAACGGAAGTTTCCAAGAGCTCTTCTGGACTGTAGCCGTGGAATGTGGCGAATATGTCGAACTCTCCAGGTATAACGTGGGCTTCGACAAAGTTCGGGAACGTCTTGATTTTTTGTAGAACGTTCTTGAAAGCACCTCTCACCTTCACCAGCGCGAAGGCGATGGGATCTTCTGATTCGTCCTTTTTGGGGTTCGAGATTTTCTGAAGGGAAATTCCAGTCTGGGTAGACGCGATACCCTTGATCTTTCTGATCTTCTCGACGATGCTGAAAGCTTTGCGTGGCTCATTGGTTCCTATCTTGATAACAAGATCGAATCTGCCTGTGACAGGGGTGACCGTCTCGACACTGTTGATCTTTCGCAGTTGGCTAATGGCGCGCGTTATCCCTCCCTTGACGTTCGCGAAGACCCAGCTGGTCTGTTCTGACTTGGGCATTTTTCTCTACTACCCGAGGTGACGAATGTCGCGCCTATTTCCAGTGACGCGTACCTCGAACGTCAGCTAAGGGTAACGTCGCGCGCGTCCGTCGAGGGATTTGGCTTCACTTTCGGAAGCGCAGTACAAAATTGGGGAAGGAGAATCCAGCCGATAGATTAAAGAAGATAGAGTCTTGTTATTCGGCTACCATCATGAATGAGACAACCCTCTCCCTGAAGACGAACATGCGGAAGCTCTGGGCAGATCATGCAATCTGGACCAGACAGTACGCTGTCTCGGCACTGGAAGACGCGCCGGACATGATAGCAGCAAAGGAGAGACTATTGAAGACTCCTGATAACATCGGAAACTCTCTCGTGCCCTACTATGGCGAAGGAACAGGAAGGAAACTTGCAGAACTCTTGAGGAAACACGTCCTCTTGGGCGTTGATCTTATCGAGTTTGCCAAGGCTGGAGACCAGAAGAATTTCGAGACTCAAGATAGCAAATGGACAGTGAACGCTGACGAGATGGCCGGCTTCTTAAGCCAGACGAATCCTCACTGGGCGAAGGACGACATGTTTGACCTGCTCCATCAGCACCTGACTCTGACAAAGAAACAGGTTGAAGCACGCCTTGACGAGCGATGGGACGATGATGTGGCAGCCTTCGATGATGTCTTCACCGAGATCAACACGGTCGCGGACACGATCTCGCAGGGCATCATGAAACACTTCCCCGACAAGTTCTAGCAGAGACCGGACTTAGCGCTCATCAACCGTTACTAATGGCCGATGAGTACGAGAGGTGCCAGAAGTGGAGCTTCCCCAAGCGAGAACCGAAACCTTCACAATCGGAATTGGTGCTCCGGATTTCGGGAATCTACTCGGCGTGGATGGGGAACGCTACTCCCTTTCATCCTTCCAAGATAAGAAACTGCTCGTTCTGTTGTTCATTTCGAATGGTTGCCCAACCGTGAAAGCTTGTCAAGACCGTATGATTAGGATCCAAAAGGATTACGCGTCGAAAAATGTTCAGTTGCTGGCTTTGAACTCGAACAACTCGTATCTTTCTCCGGCCGATACGTATGCTGAAATGGTCCTAAGGGTTAGGGAGAAAGGTTTCAACTTTCCATACGTCAAGGACGAAGACAGGACCGTGGCCAGATCCTATGGGGCTGTGTGTACACCCCACGTGTTTCTGCTGGATGAACCGCGCAAGCTTCGCTATAAGGGTCGAATCGACGATTCTCGGAATCCTGACAGGGTAACAATCAGCGATTTGAGGAATGCGATCGAAGATCTCCTAGCGAGTAGACCCGTTGCAGTACCGGAGACAACGCCTTTCGGATGCAGCATCGTCTGGTAACATCAGCAAGAACTCGAATCTCCAGTGCAAGCTACCATTTCACGGGGTCTTGCGGTTTTTCTTGGCTCCTCCATAGATAGAGCGTTGCAATGGAACAGTAAGGATGCCAATCTCTCGACAATTTTTCGAGTCTTTCTTCTGTCGGGAGCTTTCTTAATCGGTAGATTTTCTGGGCAGCCTTCCTAAGTCCGAGATCGTCAACTGGCAGCACATCTGTTCGTCCTAGGACAAAGATGAGAAACATTTCCGCAGTCCATCGTCCGATCCCTTTCACTTCGTCCAGTTCTTTTACAACTTCATCGCTTGGAAGGTGGGACAATTGTTTGAGATCTAGGACGCCCTTCTCGATTCTCTCGGATAGATCTCGTATGTATCTGATCTTCTGAGGGGATAATCCGCTCGCGCGCAGATATTGCTCTTCTGTGTCGAGGTATTGGCGAGGCCGTGGAATCTTGCCATCGTAGATTTGTTTGAACCGGTTGAGTATTGCGCGCGCCGCGGCTCCGGCCAGTTGCTGGAAGATTATCGAGCCGACCAGCGTTTCGTAGTGATCATCGTCCAATCGAAACTCGTAGGGTCCGAGGCGACTGATGATCTTTGCAAGTGTGGGGTCGCGTTTCTTGAGGTGTCTCATTCCCTTGCTCCAGACCCGTTTCTCAGCCAGGTTCGGCTCAGCCATTTTTTGACTCAATCGTGTCCTCTTCCAAGCCTTGAATAGTGAACGGTGGTTGACCGGTATCTGTCAATGGCCCTTTCGGACAAAGAGATCACTTCCGCGATGAGGAAGGGAGAACTGGGCATCCATCCGCGCGGATTCAGGGTAAACCCTGCGGGAGTAGATTTGAGGATCGATCGAGAGGTTCGTCTAGAACCGAAACAACATTCACTGGTGGCTAGCATTGAAAGGGTCGAACTGTCTGATACTATTGTCGGATTTTTACATCTTCGCTCGTCTCTAGCGCGTGAAGGATTATTCGCGAGTCTCGCTCTAGTAGACCCGGGCTTTCGTGGACAGCTCACTGTCAGTCTCTATAATTCCGGAGACAGCGCTGTCAATCTCGCAAAGGGTGAGAGGTTCATTCAGCTCTCCCTGTTAAGACTTGGAAAGCCCGCGATCAACAAGTACGCCGGCCGCTACCAGAATAGTACCGGAGTAGTTGCGAGTCGTCGCAGAAAAAAATCACACACGCCAAAATAAAGGAAAGCGTTATACAGGGTACGAGTTGCTAAGGTGCCGATACAAGAAATGAAGGACACTTCCCGCATTCTAGATCTCAAATACAAACTCATGACGATCGAACTGCTCAACTTGGCCAAACAACGGTTCACCTACCGAGAACTCTCAGCGATGGTGCATCTACCTGAAACAGTTCTAAGCCGGTACGTGAAAGGACATGTCTTGCCGACAGCGGAGAGAGCAGAAGAGATCAACAAGACACTGCAGAGATACATGAGCCTAGACAAAGAACTCCTAGAGAGAATTCACTTTGACGACGGAGGATATTTTGACAACACCGCGATCATAGGTGACACGATGCTGATGGAACGAGCCGTCCAACATGCGGTTGGTAAGTTCGCCGGTAAGAGAGTTACGAAGATCATGACTGCCGCGGTTGATGGAGTCCCGCTCGCAACTCTCCTGGCCCACAGGCTCGGTGTGGGATTACTTGTCGCGAAGAAACAGAGAGAGGTTGGAGTGAGAGAGTTTATCGAGGAAATTTTCGTTCCTCCGAAGACTGCTGTTGTGTTGAGCTTGTTCGTTCCGCGGGACTCGATCAAGAAGACGGACTGCGTACTCATTGTAGATGACATAATCGATAGTGGAGAGACCCAGCGGGCGATGATGAAGATCATCCAGAAGGCAAAGGCGGAAGTCATCGGAATCTATGCTCTCGTGTCCATTGGGATTGACTGGAAGGCTCGTATAGAGTCGGCTGGAAACGTGCCTGTGGAGGTGGTAACCCCGGTTATCAAGAAGGAGCCTAAGGAGAAGGAACGAGAGTCAAGAGAAACGAGAGAAGTTCGGGAAATATCCGCCTAAACCTACTCTTTATCAGTAGAAAAGGTATACCGTTATACGCGGAAGGGATGGAAAGAGTTCTTTCCGAAATTCCGCTCGACCAAGCATGACTTTTCCGAGATACTCTCATTCTTCTCCAATAGATCTTTCCTTTCTATGACAATTTTTTCTCGTAAACTCCTCTTTTCCACCAACTATTTTGCCCAAACATTCTTTCGAAAAATAAGCATTCTTTTCTCGACCCCCGGGGGTGGTCTTTTTTCTCGCGCCCCGCCCTTCGTGAAACGTTGAGAATTCCACGTTCACCACTCCCTGCCATGGCAGTCTTCCTTCGTGAATCAGCCAAACAAGGCCCGAATATTCTCGGCCAAAGGCTGACGGACCACCCCACGATCCGTCACAATCCCAGTAACCAGTTCTGGCGGCGTAATATCGAAAGCCGGGTTCAAAGCCTCCACATTCCTCGGAGCAAAACGCCTCCCACCGATCGACAATACTTCTCGTTGATCCCGTTCTTCAATAACCACCCGCGACACGTCAGTCACCAGATCCAGCGTTGACACTGGCGCTGCGACGTAGAACGGTACACCATAGAACTTCGCCCCCAGCGCTATCGGCAGCGTCCCTATCTTGTTCGTAACGTGCCCCGTTCCCAATATCCTATCCGCCCCGACAACAATCTTGTCTACCATTCCCTGAGCCATCAGCTGTGCGGCCGCGCTGTCAGCGATGATGCGGACTGGAATCCCGTCCCGCGCCAGCTCGAATGCTGTCAGCCTCGACCCCTGCAACAACGGCCGCGTCTCCGTCGCGATCACAGACACTCTCTTCCCCTGTTCAACCGCAGACCGGACAACCGCCAACGCCGTACCGTATCCAGCGGTCGCAAGAGCCCCAGCATTGCAGTGCGTCAGCACAGTATCCTCATCCTCTATCAAAGCCGCGCCGAAGCGTCCGATCTTGTGAGCGGATTCAAGTTCCTCGCGAAGAATCGCATCAGCCTCCCGCCTCAACTCATCACCGAGAGACGCAACCGACTCTGCCCGAGAAGACGCTTTGAGGACTCGCTCTACGGCCCAGCGAAGATTCACCCCCGTCGGCCTCGTCAAGATCAAAGCGTCAGCAGACTTGCGAAGCTGCAATCTAGCCCGGTTCAAATCACTGTCCCTCAGATTCATCGCGGCCAATACCATACCATATCCGCCAACAACGCCGATCAAGGGAGCCCCTCTAACCTTCATAGAACGGATTGCCGAACAAACCTGATCCACTGTCCGCATCCGAACATACACCAGCCTACCCGGCAACCTCGTTGTGTCAATAGCCTCCAAGACCCCATTCTTCCATCGCACTGGCTCAAGCGAGTCCCCTTTTTTCCCAGGCACTTCTCAAGAACTCCGTTTTGTCGATCCCAATTGTTCGCATGCCTTTATAGACGCCTGCCCGAGCTTGACCACTTTCAAATCATAACTGGTGCGATGGTTGATGGCGCTAGAAGTTCTCGAAGCCTTCCTCTCCAAGAACAAAGTCTACCTCAAAGAACCGGAAAAACTCATGGAACTCCGAGAGAAAGCGTTCGGAACCCTAGCAGACAACAGACTTTTCCTCAGCCCCTACGAAGCATTCTATCTCGTCGAGAAACGAAGAGCCCACGTAACAGACGAGAAAACAGGAAAGGAGAAAACGCTCCAGAATCTCGTCACAAAACTATCAACTGGCAAAGCAACAATATGGACCAAGTATCTTGTATACCGTGACCTGCGAGATAGAGGCTACCTAGTTCGAGAGTCAGAAGAAGGCTTCGACTTCGAAACCTTCGGAAAAGGAGCCACACGAAGGCAGGTGTCAATCGTCTTCGAAGGAGGAGAATCCACACTCGAAAAGCTCGCAAGGCTCTCCGCGAAAGCCAACAAGGAAGGAAAAGACCTAGTCCTCGCCGTGATCGACAGACGCACAGACATCGTCTATTATACACTAAACACTGAACACTTCGAAGGAAAATAATCTCCCAGACGGAGAAACACAGCACCCTGTCAGAACCACAGTTCACCCTTCCACGAGGCATGAAAGACATTGACCCAGAAGAGATGGCACGCAGGATCTGGCTCACCGACAAGATACGACAAGTCCTCTGGAACTACGGATTCCAGATGCTCGAGCCCAGCCCCGTAGAAAACCTGGAAACCCTAGAGGCAAAATCAGGTCCCACAATAAGGGACGAAATCTACTGGTTCAAAGACAAAGCAGAACGAAACCTCGGACTACGATTCGACCTCACGGTCGGCATGACCCGGATGATCGCGAACAGGTTCGACCTCCCCGAACCAATCAAGATATCATCCATCGGCGGAGTCTGGCGCTACGACGAACCCCAGTTCGCCCGCTACAGGTACTTCACACAGTGGGACGCTGAAATCTATGGAGTCGCAGATCCCTCGGCCGACGCAGAGATCATAGCATTGAGCTCTGATATCCTGGAATCAGTCGGCCTCAAAGACCATCTAGTCAAAATCAGTAACCGAAAACTGATCGAAGGTTTCCTTCGGGGTCTGGGAATCCAGTCCCAGAATGACCTCGATCATCTGATCCGGATAATCGATAAGATGGGAAAAATCGGCTCTGAACAGGCCGAGAGAGAATTCACCCGGGCAGGCCTATCGAAGGACAAGGTAAAGCGAATCCTGGGTTTCGCCGATATGGGCGGAGACCCAGACAAGGTCCTCGGGGAACTAGAAAGCAAACTGCCCAAAGGCGACATGATCCACCAGGGCTTCAAAGAACTCTCGGGGACAATCAACCGGGTAGAATCCCTCGGAAAGAAAAACAAGATCAGGATCGACCTCGGAATCGTACGGGGAATAAGCTACTACGACGGAACGGTGTTCGAGGCATACGACAGCGAGGGAGAAGACGTAGGTGCGGTCCTCGGAGGCGGCCGCTTCGACAAGCTGTGCAAGATCTACGGAAAACGAGACATGCCAGCAACAGGAGTAGCAGGCGGCTACGAACGACTCATGTTGTCCCTAGAGCGGAAAGACCTTTTCCCCGACATCCAACAAGGCCCGCAGGTCTTCGTCGTCACGGTCAACGAAACCGTGTGGAACGAGGCCGTGAAAGTCGTTCAACAACTTCGAGGCCAGGGCATCAGGGCCGACTACGACCTCAAACAACGCCCGCTCAGCAAACAGCTAGAGTACGCTGACGCGTTGAGGGTAAGAGTATCACTGGTTCTCGGTCCTAGGGAGATCAAGGAAGGAAACGTCCGTCTGAAAGATATGAAAACAGGGCAAGAAAAGAATGTCAAACTAACGACCGTAGTTGATGAGATCCAAAAAACCCTTGAAAGAACTAGCTAGCTTCCAGGCTAGACAGAAATCTCATCGATTCTTTTTTCGGATAAGTCAGAAAAATTCAAATCAAAATATCCCCCGTCAGCTTGGTATATTAGGGCCTTTGATGCTGTCAGGGAAACGTGGAATGATGAGCTTTCGTTCGAGAGCTAGGAATTTGAGACGGAGACGCGTCAAAAGAGAAACCAGGACTAGGCTCATTCATGTGACTGTAGCAGCAGGGTAGCACCTCCTTCACGCGAAGAAACTAATCAGCCAGATAGGAAGCGCGGAATCCCTAACCGGTCTGTGACTTGTCGGGGTTCAGGTCGTACATCTCCGGCGGATTCTTTGGTAAAACGAAATGGACGTAGCCGTATCCATATTTTTCGTGGAATTGGTCGCTACCCTGAATCCCTTTCTTGAAGGCCTCTTCAAACCTCTTCCAGTCTTGTAAATGAATGGCTTCGGTCATGGGATGAAAGTGTGTTTTGACGAAACCGTTCAAGTCCTCGGTGAACTTTGGCCTGAGAGTGGCGCCTATTCTGAAGAGGGCGATGACCTGGTTGAGCTGGTACTGTGCCAGCTTCCAGTTGAGTGCTTTCGCGGCATAGTAGAGGACGTGATATCTTTCTCCGACCTCTTTCATCAGATGCGCCATACCGTGTTGCGCCTCGGCTAGCTGTTCGAGGCTAAGTTCTCCGTGTTTTGTCTTAATCACTATCTTGTCGTCAGGCATGGTGGAACTCGGGGATTTCCCGTCGGGATTTTCCTTTATAGGACTAGCGTCCGCCACGCGCAACGGATAGAATAGTCATGTGGGTTGAGTTCAAGTGTCCGATCTGTGGAGGAGATCTCGATGATGATAAGTCGATGGCGAATTTCATGGTATGTAATGAGTCGTCTCATGGAACTTTGAGGTTCTTCACCGGGGACGGTTGTTTCTTCACTAGCAATGAGAAGGTCGCTGAGGAGCTTGTTAAGAAGGGAAAGCGGGTTCACGTCGTAGATCCGCAGGAGTTTTTTGCAAGACATGACTGATCTCAGGGCGGGGCGAGTGCCACCGAGTCAAATGCTCATTCGGTGGACTTGAAGAATCCTTACCGGGTCCGCACTCCACCGGCCATTCTTAGGAACTATTAACTAGGATTCATCATAGCCAAACCTTTTGGGCCCGTAGCTCAGCCTGGATAGAGCGGCAGTCTATTCATGGGCCGATCCCCCTATGCCCTGGAGCGGGTTGAGCTGTAGGTCCGGGGTTCGAATCCCCGCGGGCCCGCCACAATCAAGAAGACTTCTCGCCGATCGAAAGTTCTTCCTACTCTCGAACGCATAGCTTGAAATCTCAGGCGAACCTCTGGATGATCTGAAATTGAAAGGAACCGTGGACCCTGTTAAGTTAACAGAGAAAGAGATTAGATTTCTAGAGCAGAACGAGCTGTGCAGGTTCGCGACGGCATCCAAGAAGGGCGAGCCGCACGTCGTACCAGTATCTTACGTCTGGCATGAAGGAGCACCCTACATCGTGACGGACTACGGGACAAGGAAGCTCAAGAACCTGAGGGAAAATCCTCACGCAGCAATACTAGTCGACACAGCTGGAACTCAGAAACTGCTCTTGATCAGCGGTTCGGTCTCAATTATCGAAAAGGGAGAAGAGTACCGGAAACTCTACAAGATATTCCGTTCCAAACTAGACTGGGTAAAGCGCGACCCATGGAAAGAAGGCGAGGCGCCCTTCGTGAGGATTAGTCCGACTTTCAAAGCTGGGTGGGGACTCCGCGGGGACAAGTAAGAGTCGGCCTTCCCTTTCCGACCTCGCTTTTGTATAACCGATTGGAAAAGGGGACAGTGGCGCGAACGGGTTACAAGACTCTTTAATAGCGCTGGAACAGCCAACTGCCAATTAGAGCTGAATTAGTGACATGGCAGATTTCTGTTCCAGATGCGGTAAGACCTTGAGCCTCATCGACCCGCTCCTAGAGCTCAAAGGACTGAGGTTCTGCGAAGACTGCTACCCGGACGTTAAACGTGAACATGCGGCTGCTAGCTTATCCGACAAGATGGATCGGAAGAACCGTGCGGCCTTCGCTGATGACGAGAGCGATGAGAACCTCCGTGGGTCCATTATCAAGGGCAAGCAAGCCTTGGCTGCTAAAGAAAACGAGTTCAAGTGGGACAACCCCTCTCTCTCCCTAATTGCTAGTGCACTGCGAATCCTTACAGATCAGAACAGGATCATGATGAAGCAAAATGAGCTGATATTGAGAGAGCTTGAGGGTCGAACGGCTGCGGTAAAGTCGAAGTAAGACATAATCGATTCGTTCATCGGCAAGAGTGGTCCCGGGGACCGGAGTCTCATAGAGGCTTGTTAGCCTCTGTTTTGAATTCGCCGAACCGGTTTTAGTGGTTCTCCGGCGACACTCCGGTGTCTACTGTTAGCCTGGTAAGGCTGACGTGGCTGCGCACTGGGCGCACACCTACAGCGTCTTCGTCGCCCGCTGTTTTAGGGGGCGGCTCGGAAGCTCTTCCAGGCTGAGCTACCCCGGGACACGACCAAGACGCGAGGTTCGCGTCTAGTTAAGATTTCTCGGGATCAGACTGGTGATTTTCTCTAATCCAGCGCGCAAGATCTCGTAGTCCAATGTTCGAGGTTACGTCGATTACTGGGACTTCGATGTTCCCGACGCGTACGAAGTTGTTGTATTTTGCCATTGGCGCGTGGGATATGTTGGAGGCGTAGATTCTTCCCTTGACATATTCTTCGGGGAGAGCTTCCGGTTCGACGAAGTCTGCTAGGAAGACTACTCCTTCGGCCCAGTAGAGGGCTAGTGGCTGGCCGGAGACGTTCATGACGAAGGCGACCATGGAGGCAAGGTTGACCTGGTTGGTGAAGCTGGTTAGGCCGGTGACGACGATCTCCTGGGGTGGCGAATGGATTATGGAAACCAAGGTGCTGTCCGGGCTGGGTTGGGAGGGGTCGCCTGTGTTAAGCCTTGGCCGCTTCGCCCTCTTCGGTTGGGCGTCATATGGGTGGTGGGGCGCGCGGCGCGCGACTTGAGTAGGCCCCCCGGGGGCCGGAAAATTCGCGGCTACCGATTCCAGACGCCGATTCAAGAAGTCGTTTCCGGAACTTGTCTCAGCGTCCAATTTTGAGAACCGGGTTAAGATATTGATTTCAAAACTGGGTTTCAGGATCCGATTTTTAGGACCGTTTTGAGATACTGATTTAGAAAAGGTGTTCTTGCTAGCACTTCGAGCTGTTTGGCGCCCAGGGCGGGATTCGAACCCGCAACGCGCTCGAGAATTACTCGAGTGTCGCACGGGTGACAGCCGTGCATACTCTCGGCCGGCTCCCGCAAGCCGTGGACCGGGCTATACTACCTCAACGCACTCCATATTCCAGGAATAGGGCGCGAGCCCGGCATACTAGTCCTGGGCAAAGCTACCCCGGAAAAGCTGGCAAGCTTAAACCTTCCCAAAGAAAAAGAAGGGACGAGCGAGCATAAACCGCCAGACACGGGACATGGTTTCGACAAGGATAACTTGAAACAATAACCCTTCTCGCGAAAAGGTAACCAACAATGGCAAATCCTATGATCCCGAGCATTGGTCTCGGCGCCACACTCCTCGGGTTCATAGTCCTCTTCATAATATATCTCATAGTCATCGGCTTCGTGCTCTGGCTCGCCGGAGAGATCGTCGTTGGCAGGAGAGTTACGTTTGGAGAAGCTCTAGCCATCGCCGGTGTTGGAACCTTCCTAGTCGGGGCCTCGATAGCCTTTCTTGGCTTGATAGGTCTCCTGCTTGGCCTTGTGGTCTTCCTCTTGCTCGTCAAACACTACTTCAAGACTGGCTGGTTGGGAGCCATCGGAGTAGGAATAATGGCGATCATCGTCCTAGTAGTTCTCACATTCATTCTAGGAGCCGTATTGGTCGGCACGCTCTTCGGGTTTCCAAAGTTTTTCTAGATTAATCTCATGGACCAGAGACACATCTGGGACAGGTTGAAAAATGGAAAAGGGCTTGTTCATAGCCCCTTCTAGGGATATTTGGGAAACTTACGCCCCGGCAGGCTGAGGGCTAGGCTTCCTCGCCGCTCTTATCTTCCTGCTCGGAAGAACAGCCACAGGTGTCGCACATGGCTACACAAAGCCCAGCTCTTCGCCGATTTAAACACTACACTAAACCCGTTAAGACCCTAAGCGCTTTTGGCTCTCAACCAGGTATCAAGGGTCTCTAGCGCTTCATCATAGGTCTTGACCAGGACGTCTTTGCCCTGCCGCGTGTTGAAGCTGTGGTCACCGCCCTCTATCCAGTGAATCTCCGCTCGGTCGCCCAGTTTCGACACAACTCCCTCAAGGAGTTCCCTTTTGGCAAATTGGTCTTTTGTACCGGAAAGGAAGAGCATCGGCTTCTCAATCCGATAGAGGTGCTCATCCCTGAGCGTTTCCGGCTGACCCGGTCGATGTAATGGATAGCCCAGAAAGAATAGTCCTTCGACATCTACTCCGGATGCGACAACCTGGGAGGCAATACGGCCCCCCATCGACTTGCCCCCTACGAAGATGCGCTCAGGGTGGTACTTACTGGCCCTGACCTCATCGATAACTTTTCGATAGCTAGTCTCTAGGATCTCTCTCTTGTCCGGGATCTTTCGTCGAGCTTCCATGTACGGAAAGTTGAACTTTACCGTAAGGTATCCCTTCTCGGCGAGGCCTTTATGGAAATAGGTGATGAACGGCGAGTACATTGGTCCACCCGCGCCATGCGCGATGATCAGGCAGGTCTTACTTTCACCCGGGTTGGGAAGCGAGGCATAGACGATTCCGAAATGACCGCCCTTGGGGGAAACAATCTTTGACTGCTCTATCTCAAGCCGGTTTCCTGTATCTCTCAAGTGTCTAACCGGCTCGTGTAAACTATAGGTCAGGGTTTCCCACAAAAATGGCGAGATAGCGCAAGGGCTCGAATCCTTCTCGAATGGAGCTGTGCACCGTCCCCGGCGGTATCACAATCATTGTTCCCGGCTTTACTTTGACTTCTTTCTCGCCTATGCGTGCAGACCCTTTGCCTTCGATGTAGAAGATTGTCTCTTCGACATCATGAGTATGAGGAGTAACGATTCCGGTGAGCTCCACATATCTCATCGCAAGCTGATGACCCTGCTCTGCCTTGGACAGGTACCACCGTCTGAAGTCGCCCACCCTCTCCGGGACAATTTCGGAAAGATGTTTGACGATCGTCGAGGCTCCACCCGTTTTCTTGTAGCATTTCTCATGGTTTAAAGATGGTTGTGGTCAAGGACATTTCTGTCACCCATCAGATTGGATGGGCTCGATCAATAAGACAAACTATGTTACCTAGGCTAGAACAAACGACGCTGGACCAGACCGCCATTGTCCTTCGATTACTCTCACCTCCCACGCGAATACCCTCGCCAGTTTCTTCCCACCAACATAGATCTCACAGATCTGAACGGACTGAAGGAGTTATTTCAAAATCTGCAAAATCGCACGGTTCACTCAGCATCCGACCTTGAGAAATGGCTCAAAGACGAGTCCGAACTCGCGTCAGCCTTGGCAGAAGAACAATCCATTCGATACGCGAGAATGACATGTCAAACCGATGACCCTGCCCGCGAGAAAGACTACCTACTCTTTATCGAAAACGTAGAACCCGTGGCGAAAATAGGATTCTCCCAGCTCGACCGCAAATATCTAGGCACCCCTGCCCGGAAGAACCTTCCCCTCGAGCAGTACTATGTTCTCAACAGGAAGAGGGAGAACAACGTCGCCCTCTTCCGGGAAGAGAATGTAGAACTCGAAAAAGAAGAGACAAAGCTCGCCCAATCATTTCAGAAAACCACAGGAGCGATGACAGTCCTCTACGAAGGCCACGAGAGGACAATGCAACAAATGGGACGATTCTTAGAAGAACCCGACCGTAGCGTTCGAGAGAAAACATGGCTCCTCGCCGAATCCCGCAGACAGAAAGACAAAGACACCCTGAACCAGATCTATGACCAGCTGATTGCCCTACGCCAAAGAATCGCGGAAAACGCGGGCTTTGACAATTACAGAGACTACATCTTCCGGAAGAAGGAACGATTCGACTACACCCCGGAGGATTGCTTCCGCTACCACGAAGCCGTGGAAGAACATATCGTGCCGCTGATTCACGAACTCGACAAAGAAAGAAGCCAGGGATTGAGAGTTGAACCACTGCGACCCTGGGACCTAGCCGTCGACCCCAAAGGTCGTCCCGCACTTCACCCGTTCAAAACTTCATCCGAGCTGGTACAAGGGTGCATCATGGTGTTTGACAAGGTCAACCCCGAGTTCGCCACAAAACTCAGAAGGATGGCGAGCCTGAATCTCCTAGATCTTGAGAGCAGGAAGGGAAAGGCGCCAGGAGGATACAACATGGAACTGTCAGAGATCCGATTGCCCTTCGTATTCATGAACGCGGTCGGACGCGATGGCGACGTGTGGACATTACTACACGAATCAGGACATGCCTTTCACGTCTTCGCAATGCGAGACAAACGATTCCCCTACCAATACAGGAGCGAGAACGTCCCCTTAGAAATTGCAGAAGTGGCCTCCCAGGCAATGGAGATCATTGGAGGAGAGCATCTCGAAGGAACATTCTACAGCAAAGAAGACGCTGCCCGCTCCAAACGCGAACACCTAGCATCGATCGTCAAGCTCCTCGCTTGGATCGCGACCATCGACGCCTTCCAACACTGGATATACACCAACCCGAATCATACCCGGGAAGATCGACAGGACCAATGGGTCCGGTTTAGGAAAAGGTTTGGCGGAGCGGAGAGCTGGGTCGGACACGAGGAATTCCTCCGATCCCAGTGGCAGAGGCAATTACACCTGTTCGAAGTCCCCTTCTACTACATTGAGTACGGAATTGCTTTCATGGGCGCGCTTGGCCTCTGGACACGATACCGCAAAGATCCAAGAGCCGCCATCTCAGCCTACCAGCGGGCTCTCGCACTTGGCGGATCGAAACCATTGCCTGAATTATTCAAAGCCGCCGATTTGCCATTTGATTTTGGACCTAGAACAATCGAACCATACGCCAAAGAGCTACATGACGCCGTGGTGCATCGCTGACGCGACCGCCTTTAGTGCAAAGGCACGTCGCAACGTTGTCTAATAACAACGACAACGCAGAAACCCTGTTAGGACGAGCAAAATCCTAGGAAACGGTTCTGTTGGAGATGATCGGATTAATTGTTCAGCCGTTGGTGATAACTCTTGACGATATTGACCTGAGCCTAATCTCAGCCCTGATCGGACTCGCAGTGACGATTCCCGTGACCTATCTGATAGTTGACCGGGTAGTAGCGAGGCATGACAGGAAGAAGCTCGAACCGGTTGAGAAGCTAGCAAAAGAGAGATTGAGATCCAAGCTCGGGGTCGGTTTCCTCACCACCTTCCTCATCACGTTGGTGATCGACATTACATCCGCGGTGGGAGAGAAGAAGACCCTGTCAAAAGAAATCCTCTCTCTTCACATCGAGAAGTTGAAGGGTGCACAATCTGACCTAGAAATGCTGTTAGGTGTCTACAACAATGTTCTGGATGTCAAGACCACACATCTCACCAGTAGCATTATCCTGTTCATCGAACACCTTCAAGAGGATTTTGAGTACCTCTCACAAATCTATCCCAAACCACCCACGAGGGTCCACGCGTCTCACATAGAAGACATAATTCTCAGAACGGTGAAACTGACGAAAGAAGAATTGGAAGCCCTTGGAACGGACAACGCCCAGATCCGGGCCCTTGAGGAATGGCTGACCAATTACACAAGAACCAAAGTCATGCCCTCGGAACCCCGAGAAATGGTGGAAGTGAGTGGAAAACACCAAATCGGATAAGAAGGAGACGAATCAGAATTTGGCCAAGTTCGTCAGGGTAGCGGAAAAAAGCGACCTAACAGACGGGTCCGGCAAAGTTGTGAACGTCGATGGAAGAAGCATAGCCCTCTTTCGAGTCAAGGACGAGTATTTTGCCCTGGCGAACGTCTGCCTACACCGAGGAGGACCCCTCGGTGAAGGAAGTCTCAACGGTTCCACGATCACCTGCCCTTGGCATGGCTGGAGGTTTGACGTTCGGACGGGCTCATTCACCGTTATTCCAACCTTGAAAGTCCCAACGTACAAAGTCAAAGAGCAGAACGGTTCAGTAATGGTAGAAATCCCCTGAGCGTGCCCGCGAGAACTCTGAGCCTCCTTTCACGCTGAAGGCAAAGGATTCCGAAAACTACCAATCGCCCTATATAAGGGACCTCCTTTTAAAGGCGGGACAACTTTGGGCTCCAAAACATCGGTGTTGAAACGATTTGTCCGATAAAAACAGGGCTTTCATCAATATCGAGAACGTAGTTGCTTCGGCGACTCTAAAGCAGAGAATAGACCTCAACGCAATCGTCCGAGTTTTTCCAGGGGTCGAATACCGGCCAGAACAATTTCCAGGCCTCGTCTATCGATTGAAGAAGCCAAAAACCGCGACCCTGATTTTCAGCTCCGGAAAAATGGTATGTACCGGCGCAAAATCTGAACGCCAAGCGCGCCAGGCAGTGCTGAAAGTCGTTGACGAACTGAAGAGAGATGGGATCGTTATCCTAGGCAGGCCGGAGATAATGATACAGAACATTGTCGCATCGTGCGGACTAGGAGGCCACATTGACCTAGAAAAGGCGGTTTACGGTTTGAAGAAAACCATGTATGAACCGGAACAATTTCCTGGACTCATCTACAGAATGGATGAACCGAAGGTGGTGATTCTAGTGTTCGCAAGCGGCAAACTTGTCTGCACCGGAGCTAAGAAAGAGATTCAAGTGCACATCGCTGTAAACAAGCTTCAGGAAACCCTAGAGGCCAAGAATCTAATCCGATATGAAGGCCCGGAGAAACCTCGCCTCCCACCACTTCCCACTAAACCATCCTAGTGGAAAGCGACGACCAAAGACTCCCCGTTGATGGCGGGCCCGCCGGGAATTGAACCCGGGACAGCCGGGTGTCCCTCTGATGGCTAAAAGCCTCACCAGAGCACTAACGCCGCTCTACCGGTGCTCTACCTGTTCAGGATCCTTGGCTCGGATCTGGCTGAGCTACGGGCCCTATTGGCAGATCGTGAACGTTGCGTTGAAAAAGATTCGGGCTTTCTAGTGCAGCGTACTTTTCATAGGAATCTGATCTGATCGTGTATTGACCATGCGCGGACCTGACTCGCGCGCCGAGGTCGTCCAACTCCAAACGGGGAAGTCTCGGATGAGTCCTTGTTATGAAAAAAAGGGGGAGAAATTGACCTCGAGTGGTCTGCTTTCTATGGTAGTGGGGGCAGGATAATGCTGACCGTTACCGTGTTCGAAGCCGAGGCACTTTGCCCTGCACCATCCGTGACAGTTACCACCACTGTGTAGGTACCTGGTAGTAGGTACGAGTGACTCGTTGTAGATCCGGTACCAGTAGACCCGTCACCAAAGTCCCAAGCATAGACATACGGCTGAGTTCCTCCTATCGCTGTGGCAGTGAACTGGATTGTCTGTAGAGGGTAAGGGTTGGATGGTGTATAGGTGAAGCTGACCGAGGGCAGATTGTATGCAAGGAATTCCGTCATTGGAGTGGCCGCTGCATCATTGGTGGACAGGCTAGCAAGGTTCCAATTCGTCTCTACGGTGCGGGTGAATGAGTAGTGGTTGTAGGGATTGGTTGTAACAAAGCTGTTCTTTGTTCCTCGACCAGCCCAGACGGCGTAAACGCAGTCCTCAGAGCTGTTATTGAGAGGGCAATACCCGTTCCCTTCGTCAAAGACGACGAATAGCGCGGCTCTCTGTGTAGTGAATGTCGTGCTGTTAAGGATCTTCGGGACGAGACCGCTGAGATAGGCGTCCCCAAAAGGTATGGAGGCGGAGCAACCGCCCGTATAGCCGTGCATGTTGTCGCAGTTGTTCGGTGTGAGCCACATGAAGTTCGGCGCGGACCCTGAGTTGAGGTCGTTGATGAGAGTGCAATCAGTCACGGCGCAGCCGCTCGGATTGGCCAGGACTACGTTAGAACATCGGGCGGTGTTTGATGCAATGTCGGTGAAGAAGACAAACGGATTATGTTCTGGAGTATAGGGTTGGTTGTAGTTAGTGTCGCAACCGCTTGCGACCGCTTGGTTCTCCATATAGCCCCTCCATGTCAACCCTGCTGCCTCCAAACTATCTACGAGGTTCGCATGTGGCGATGGCGTGCATGGATAGCTGACGCAACCATAAGTGTCTCCGCCTAAGAGGGCTATGTAGTCAGCCTGGCTGAAGTGCGAGACACCGGTATAATGGGATCCGATGCCATACGAGTTTGCCAGTCCAGCAGTGTAAGGGTCCCCGTTAGTGCTCAAACAAGGGGGCGGATTTTGTGCGCAAATCTGGTTGATGCCATGATCCTCCATAACGATAATCACGATATGATCGAAGTAGGCGCCGGTACCAGCAGCCATCGTGGATGCTGCGGAGGTGGCCAGCTGTGACGCGACGGCAGTCCATGTGAGAGCTAGAACGAGCAGTGTGAAGCAGAGAATTCGGGCCTTGTTGTTCACGAGTGCCTTTGTCATTCCTTTTTCTCCTGTTATGGCAGTTCCCGCCTGAAATATTTGAACGGTCAGTCCACAGAGTCCTAGAACTGACCACATCCGAACACTTTAGCCTACTTCGTGAGCTATACTCGATATATGGTGACATCAGCGTATTGATTCTTCAATCCCGATTTTCCATATCTGCACTAGGGGTCCCGCATCATGACAAACGCACCTGAGACAACTCCTTTGGTCGCAGAATTGAAAAGGTACTCAGCGGCGAGGTTCTCCCACAATCTCATCGCTGTGGTCTGCTCTGGGCTCGTGCTACTTCTTGGAAGTCGAGTACAGTGGTTGCATATCCACCACAGTATTCTGGAGCCTTCCCAAGTTTTCGATCTTGGCCTCGATTGAGTCGCCAGGTCTGAGAAGGTAGGGTTCTTTGTCCGGCTTCCGGTAGATCGCGACACCGGACGGAGTCCCAGACGTTATGATATCACCGGGTTCCAAGGTCATGGATGAGAAGAACTCGATCAGCTCTCGAACTTTGAACACCATTTTCTTGGTGCTTGATAGTTGACGGGTTTGCCCATTGACCCGGAGTTCCATCCCAAGATTGTCGGGATTTCCCGCCTGGTCTGGAGTTACTAAGCAGGGACCCATAGGACCGAAGGTGTCGAAGTTCTTGCCGAGGTTACAGAAACCCCGTTTCATTTCGGCAAACTGAATATCTCTAGCACTTATGTCGTTGAACACGGAGAAACCTGCCACGTAGTCAAGAGCATCCTTCCTCGGAACATCCTTACACTCTTTCCCGATAACCGTGGCGAGCTCGACCTCATAATCGAGAAGCTTGACTCTCCTAGGATAGATTACCGGCGCACGGTGACCAACAAGAGACGTGGGCGCCTTGAGAAAAGATACCGGAAAAGACGGAAGCGAACTGCTTCCTTCAGCTAAGTGGTCTGAGAAGTTACCTCCCATGCAGATAATCTTGGTTGGATGCGCTATCGGCGGTAGGACCCTAATAGAGTCAAGGCTCAAAAACCCTCTCGTGTCTTGCTTGTCCTCGTCGAAGCGCTTCTTTGCAGAGTCCGCTGCTATCCGAGATTTGGATTCCGCCTTGGGGTCCCTAAGAAAGTCGAGAAGTGGCTCCGAGGTGAACTTTGCCCCCGTTATCTCCGCGACATGGTTCGCGCCTACGATGACCCCAATTCTGTTCTCTCCCATTTTCTGCTGAAATCTAACTAGCCTCACGGTGAGATCCCTAAAGTGCTCCGAGCGACACGGATCGGGAATGTAAATGTTACAGCGAGCACCGAGAAATCGTAGCCTCGATCTCTCGCTAAGACCTAATGGTTATTGTTGTGAAGGAGGGCCTTCCTGTCCCGATCTATTTGCTTGAGAAGAGATGTAACCTCTTCGATCTGTTTACGTAGAACAATGCCGTTCTGCCGAATCTTCCTTACCGAAAACAATTCGCACCAGTTGGGAGAGCACTTGTGTTTAGACCGTAGAGAGGAGCGAAACTATTTCGCTTACTGCTCATTCGTCGAGCTGTTTTGATGTACTGTTCCTTGGATCGATAGAGAGTCTTTTTTAGCCCGCCGAATCCCTTCAGTCGATGGTCAACTTTAGCAATGGTAACTGTCGAAGAGTATCGGGTCGAGAGTGATACAATGGGAGAGGTCAAAGTCCCCAACTCCGCGTACTATGGAGCACAGACACAGAGAGCTGTAGAAAACTTCCCAATCTCAGGGATCCGCCTACCGAAAGAGTTCATACGAGCAATGGCTCTTGTCAAACTGGCCGCGGCGAGGGCGAATATTCAGCTCGGGCTCTTGGAGCCGAAAAAAGGCGAGGCTATTGTCTCGGCGGCCAAGGAAGTCATGGAGGGCTCGCTCTATGATCAGTTTGTGGTTGACGTCTTCCAGACTGGCAGCGGCACCTCGACCAACATGAATGCTAACGAGGTGATTGCAAACCGCGCTATCGAGCTCCTAGGGGGAAAGCGTGGAGACAAGAAGCTCGTTCATCCAAACGACCACGTGAATATGTGTCAATCGACAAACGACGTCTTCCCTACCGCCATACACGTCTCTTCAGCCGAAGCGATAGGGAGGAAACTAATTCCTGCATTACAATTACTCGCCAAGGCACTCGAACAAAAGACAATCGAGTTCGATGATGTCGTCAAGGCTGGTCGAACTCATCTCCAAGACGCGGTACCAGTGACACTCGGTCAGGAGTTCAGTGCTTACTCTAGTATGATACGACACGGTATTAAACGAGCAGAACTTGCCCGGGATACTTTGTTAGAACTCCCGCTCGGTGGAACTGCGACCGGAACAGGTCTGAACGCGCACCCCAAATATGCCGAGCTAGCAATAAGAGAAGTTAACAGACTTACTGGCCTCAACTTCAAGAAAGCTGAGAACGCGTTCGAATCGATGCAGGGAAAGGACGCGTGTGTCGAGGCGAGCGGGCTTCTCAAGACCATAGCCGCCAGCCTGATGAAAATCGCCAACGATCTCCGGCTGCTCAACTCAGGCCCGCGCACCGGGCTAGGGGAAATCGACATACCTGCAACAGAGCCTGGGTCCAGCATAATGCCGGGAAAGGTCAACCCGGTCATTCCCGAAGCCGTCAACCTGATCGCCGCTCAGGTCATAGGAAATGATGCAGCTATCACCGTCTGCGGCTCACTCGGCCAGCTGGAACTCAACATCATGATGCCTGTCATCGCCTACGACCTCCTCCAGTCAATAGAGATCCTAGCAAACGGCTCTAGGGTTCTAGGCGAGAAGTGTATCTCAGGAATCACAGCGGACCGCGAACGTTGTTACAATTACGCGGACAGAAGCTTGATGGTTGTAACAGCAATAACACCACACATCGGCTACGATAATGCGGCTAAGGTTGCCAAGAAAGCTATAGCTGAGAACAAATCGGTACGACAAGTGATTCTAGAAGAAAAAATTCTCCCAAAGGAAAAACTCGACGAAATCCTAGATCTCAAGAAGATGACCAAAGGCGGAAGGGCATAACTCCTCCAATCGTCTAGGCGTGACTGCTCTTGATGGACACTCAGCAGATAATGCGGACATCGCTGAAACTAGCCGGATTCAAGAACATCCCTGCCGACAGCGAGGTCCATGTTAAAGGACGACGGATCCGAAAAGTTCTGATCGCAATCGATGTCGGAATCGCCGAACTCCTACTAGCCCGCAACCTTGGATGCGACGCTGTAATAGCGCACCATCCCGCGGGAGGCAAAGCACGGATAGATGGCTACAAGGTATTCCTACGGCACATTGACCAGTTGAAAGAGGCCGGCGTGCCAGAAGACACGGCACGGAAAGCTGTTCAGCCCAAATTGCGACTCCTAGAACTCCAGCATCATCCCGACAATTATGATCAGACGCCAAGTGCCGCCAGGAAGCTTCGAATGCCGCTGGTGTCAATTCACAGCCCTTGTGATGAGATAGGTCGGACGATGATTCAGAATGCTTTGAAAGGTGTTGACGAAAATTCGGCAGTGAAGGATGTTGTCTCCAGAATTGTCGGTTTTCCCGAGTTTCGAAAAGCTGCATCCAAGATCGAAGTACGGTTAGGCTCTCCAAAGAACAAAACAGGGAAGATAATGATCAGCCATGCTGCGTATACTAACGGGGGATACGAGGTTGCCAGGACATATTTCCAAAACGGAATAGGCACGTTGTCCTACATTCACATCGCGGAACCGGATCTTACGAGGCTCGCCAATGAAACCTCTGGAAACTTGATCGTTCTAGGGCATATCGCGAGTGACTGGCTCGGAATAAACAGGCTCCTCCGCGAGCTTGAGAAGAGGGGAGTAGAACCGATCGCGACAACTGATCTCAATTGACCTACTCAAACCAGCAACCATCGATTTCTACAGCGCCGGCCAAGCAGGTGTTCCCTGAACCAACGGTGGGAGCCCTGATCGTCAACCAACAGGGCAAGATCCTCTTGGCAAGGTCTCACAAGTGGTTTGACAAGTACACTCTCCCGGGTGGGCATATCGAAGTTGGAGAGAGCATGGCTGACGCGGTAAGGAGGGAGGTCAAGGAGGAGGTCGGACTGGATGTGGAAGTAGTAGAGATGCTTCTTGCACAAGAGGCTATTTTCGCGCCCGAGTTCTACAAGAAAAAACATTTCATCTTCATCGACTTTTACTGCAAGTCCAAAGATCAACAGGTGAAACTTGACCAGAACGAAATACAGGATTACACCTGGGTCTATCCTGGGGCAGCATACAATCTCAAACTAGACTCGTTCACCCGTAAGACCCTTGATAGGTATCTCAAGCGGGGTTACAGCTCGTCCCCAAGCGGAGGCCTATAGGTTCCAACCTTTGGATTCTAACCTATTCTCCAACTCTACAAGCGAATTGATCGTCACGTCGGGGTTTTCTTTTGAAAAGTCGTTGTAGCGGGCGAATCCGGTTCGCACCAAGACCGTCCGTATTCCAAGCTTCTTCCCCGCCCTGACATCCCACCAGGAATCGCCGACAAGAAACGCGTCCTCGACCCGAAGCCTCAACCGATCCAACGCCCTTATTACTAGCTGCTTTCTTTTATCAACGACCTCCTCCAGCGACTCCAATCCACGTCCAGGGCCGAGATCTTCTCGGGTGAACAGCACATCGACTAGTGGGCTGACTTTCAGCAGGTCCAGCTCTTCTGCTACCACGGATCTCGTGAATCGCATTGTGGCAATTCCGAGTTTGAACCCACGGGCTTTCAGCGTGGACAAGAGTTCGAGTGCGCCGCTCTGAAGCTTCGCCTTGTTCACCGTATCCCGGAACAGTTTTCGATAGGTCTCGTAGGCTTCATCGATTCGGGCACCATCATCACGTGATAGTGCGGTCTCCAGTACCATTCGCGGCCCCGTGCCGTTCTCGTAGGCTCGCTGGTAGTAGTTCTTGATAAGAAACCCCAGATCGATGGGCTTTGAGTGATGAGCGGTGAGGGTTTGGTTGATACAGTAGAACTCGCGGTCGTCGATCTGGGCGAGAGTTCCGTCCCAGTCGAAGATTGCGCCCTTCAACGTTCTCAGGCGAGAATTCGCGTCTGAATGTAACCATATGGGTTTCCTTGAGGTTACGAGCAACATATCCCGAAAGGGTCCGCAGTGTCCTTGAGATTAAGGACGAGCGTGCAATGGGTAGACTAAGCCCCGACTCCCATCCTGATACCAAGGGCGATCTCTTGCTGGCTATAGGAGTGGGATTCCTCATCAACCTGATCATCGGAGTTGCCCTGCCTGAGATAGGACCCTTTGTTGCAGGGCTGGTTGCAGGTGTCATCATCAAACAGGGACCGTGGAAGGGAGCGCTCGCAGGATTCTTCGCAGGTACTCTAGGCGGACTGGCAAGTATCGGGCTCTGGGTCGCGACAAATCTTCTGAGCCTTCCTAGTGGCCTCTGGTCCGTCGCCTTCCAGACCGCGGTCGGAATTCTGACGGCCACCTACGCGATTCTTTCTTTATCAGGTGGAATAATAGGAAGCGTTGTCGCGGTACAGCACTGGCCACGTTTGAGTTTGTTCCTGAAGCAACATAAGATCAGCTTCTCATTACCATTCCATCTTCACCACTCACCGGCAGTCGTGGCGAAGAAGCGTGAGGGATAGTAAATGACCTTCACGGCTCAGCGTTTGCTCGACACGACTCCCAGATGGCTTAGCATAACTCTCGTCTCATCCTCCAGCGCTCTCCTCATATCTGGAATCGGACTTGTTCTCAACCTCCTCGACCCCTTCAACATCACTCCCTTCACCTTATTGCTCCATCTCGTCTGGGCCATCGTAGTATCGAGCTGGGTGCTCACCATGAAAGTGAAACTTCCTCCAGAGAAGAAGGCCATTTTGGCAATCGGCGTCGCGGTCGCGGTGGGATCGATGTGGGGTGCAGTTCAACAGTGGGCAGCATATCTTGAGGCTGGGGTAGTCAACGACATTACACTTGTCGCTGGCGCCGTGGCTATGGACGCGGTCGGAGGACTAGTGGTCTATATCCTATACCATCTGAACATTCTAGGCAGGAAGTTAGGGTCTAGTGGGCCTCAATCAAGCCCCGGGTCTGCGCGTACTTTGCCACCTTGAAGAACCAACAACCCCGCAACAAATAGTCCCAGGCCAAGGCCCAGGCCAAGAGCGGCCAAAACCTCCAATGCAGCGCGTTTACTCACATGAAGTGTTTAGACCCAGGGCGTCTTAATTTCTCGTTTTGGCCGGGATAGAAATTGCCTCTCTGATCGGAACGCCTTCCTTCGGGTCCTGGATTATTCTCTGGAACCCTCTGATAACCTCCTTGGTTACCGGTCCCGGTTTGCGCTCTGCTATTGGCACTCCGTGAATCTTGACTACGGGAACGACTTCTGCCATAGTTCCGGTTAGGAAGGCCTCGTCAGCGGTCATGAGCTCGTAAGGAGTAATGTCTCTCTCTCGCACCTCGTATCCCAGCTCCTCGGCGAGTTTCATAACGCGGGCTCTGGTTACTCCGTGCAGAATTCCTGCGGCTGATGTGGGCGTATGGATTATTCCCTGTTTGACGATAAAGAGGTTTGAGCCGTGGAACTCGGAGACCATTCCTCTATGGTCGAGCATTACGACTTCGTCGGCGCCTGAGTCTATTGCCTGGAACTTGGAAAGAACACTCTGGATATAGTTTAGAGACTTGACCTCGTGACTTGTCCCATCAACCATGTCACGTCTTAGGCTGGATATGACAGCAGTGACACCTTTCTCCCTCGCTTCCTTGCCGTGGGCCGGAAGTACCGGCTCAGTCATGATAATGATGGAGGGCTTCGGGCAGCTTCGCGGGTCGAGTCCGAGGTTTCCGCGGCCCCGTGTGATTACGAGGCGTATGTACGCGTCAGACAGGTTGTTTCGTCGTAGGGTTTCTACGATAGCGTTCATGACCTGCTCTTTGGTGAGGGGGATGCTGACTCTGATGACTCGTAGTCCTTCGAATAATCGCTCTATGTGTTCGCGTAGCCGGAAGACGGTGCCGTTGTATGCGCGGATGCCTTCGAACACCCCGTCTCCGTATAGAAGCCCGTGGTCGTAGACTGAGATCTTGGCTTCGCCTTTGGGATGGTATTCACCGTCGATATAGACGAACGGTTCCTTCCCCGCCATAAATGTCCAGAAAGAGAAATGAGTGTGTCGGGTATAAAAGTGCAAGCTCCCTTGATGATCGATGAATGGTAATCTCTACCTAAATCGTAATCTACTCGGACGCTGTTTGCCTCATCCTGGTTTGGGCCGGTAGTTCAGCCTGGTTAGGAGCGTTGACTCTCCGGATAGAACGTCCGCCTTACACGCGGAAACCCTCACATGGGGGGGCCGTAGGGTCGGGAGTTCAAATCTCCCCCGGCCCACCAAGTTCGCCTACTTTCGACCCATCTTTGTTTTTCTTCTCTGCGATGCACGTGCCCTGGGTGGTTTGTTTCGAGCGCGCTTCTCGTACTTGGGCTGGTACAATTCCACCTCCATGTCGCCGGGCATTCGAAAGTGCGTCAGCAATCCCCAGCCCTCATCGGTGACACCTGATGTGAACTCGACACCCCGAGATTTCAGTTCTTTAACCGTTTTCATGATGTCATCGCAATAGAAGGAAATTGAATGGAATACTCTCTCTGATGGATGACAGCCTAGATCGGCTTCCGGCATGTCAAAGATTAGCCAGCCTTCGCCCGTATCGGTGAAAGGGAACCTGAGTTTGTCCCGAATAAACGTCCGCGATTCCTCTGGCTTAGGCGTATAGAGTAGTGCGTGAAGCCCCCTGATCAATTCTCACCCTCCCTGTTTGCGGCTCTCGGCTCCAAATCACTCTAGCCACTCGCAGGCCTAGAGCAGATAAAGAGGTAGCATTGGCTAGAGGTTTGCTGTTACAGCCAGCCTATGTGGGAAGCCGCGATTCGAGTGCGGGACCGGGTGTCCGGGCGAGAATTTTTCCAGTCTCTTGATTGCTCGATGAATCGTCTCTGGTTTCTTTGAGAACGAAAACCTGAATCGTAGCCTCCCATTAGATGGATTGTGGAAGAAGCTCGAACCTGGAACGCCGCCGACTCCTATCTTAGTGATAAGGTGCAGGGCCAGCTTTCGGTCATCCCTGAACCCTGTGCTATTTGTTGTGGTCCAGACATAATAGGCCCCTTCCGGTTTGAACACGCCGAATCCTGCATTCTTCAACGACTCAACCAAGATTTCTCTGCCCTTGCGATAGTTTTCTCTTAGATGTTCATAGTAAGATTCTGGAAGCTGGAGAGCGACTGTGCACGCTTCCTGTAGCGGTGTTGGGGCGCATACGGTGAGGAAATCGTGTACTTTTCGTATCGCCGAGGTGAGGGGCTTTGGAGCGACCACGTATCCAACGCGCCAGCCGGTCACGCTGTAGGTCTTGGAAAATCCTGAGATGGTGATGGTTCGGTCCTCCATCCCAGAGAGGCTTCCGATGCTCAGGTGTTTGTGTGCATCGTATAGGATGTGCTCGTAGATCTCGTCGGTGATTGCATAGGAGTCGTAATCTTGGCAGAGATCTCGTACCAGTCCTAGTTCCTGACTCGAAAGAACTCGTCCCGTGGGATTGTGGGGTGTGTTGATTATGACGGCCTTGGTCTTGCGATTGAATGCTTTCTTGAGAGTTTCTTCTTCTATCCGGAAGTCTGGCTCACGCAATTTCACGTACCGGCATTTTGCCCCCGAGAGAATAGCATCGGGACCGTAGTTCTCGTAAAACGGCTCAAAGATCACCACCTCGTCTCCACGATCCAACAATGCTAGCTCCGAGGCGATCATGCCTTCCGTTGTACCACATGTCACCGTGATCTCGTCTACGTTGCAGTGAATGTGGTTGTAGGCTCTCATCTTGCGGGCGATGGCTTTCCTCAGACGTAGGGCCCCGTACGTAGTGGAGTACTGATTGTATCCCTTGGAGATCGCGGTCGCGGCCGCCCTTTTGATGCTGACTGGAGGGTCGAAGTCAGGAAAACCTTGCGCAAGATTGACCGCCCCGTAAGCTTGGCAAAGCCTAGTCATTTCCCGGATGACGGATTCGGTAAAGCCGGAGGCTCTAGCGGAAGGCCCCTTTCTCATAACGCGGACTTGCACGTCGATGCTAGTAAGGATTCCTACATGATCGGCGCTGGGCGGAGTCTAAATAAGCCATCAACAGGAAGAAGCTCCACGTCGATGGTCTACTGCTCCGTCTTTCTCTATCGAGTCCCGAAGAGGAAAGCGGAAGCCTTCGTCCAAGCCTTGAAGCCAATAATGCGATTATTCCTGGACTCAGGTGCGCTCTCTGAGGAGCTTCTTCAGCCCAGGGAGATGGAAGGAAAGTTCGGATCGATGAGTCTTCCTCCAGCGATCGGGATGTCCGAGGAGGAAGATCTTTGGGTCGAGATTGCTCGCTTCAAAGACGCCTCCCACATGAAAGATGTCCATGCAACGGTGGCCAAAAATCCTCATCTTGAAAAACTCCATTCTCGTTTCGACCTACTCATAACGGGAAAGCATGTGTATCACGCGGAGTTCGAGTCGCTCCAACAGAAATAGCTAGGACGATACTGTCCACGTTTGAAAAGAAAGACTTTCTCCAAAACTCCGCTCCTAACAAAGTGTCATCTTAGGATTAGAGCTTGCCGATAGAAACTGATGTTTGCATCGTCGGTGGAGGGGTGATGGGGGCTGCAACTGCATATTCAATCAGCCGCATGTCCGACAGAAAGATCGTGTTGCTTGATCGATATGGTCTCGGGAACGAATACTGCAGCTCCAACGATGTCAACAGGGTCTTCCGTTTCGCATATGGGGGAGATCAGTTCTACACCGAGATGGCAGTTGAGAGCCTGAGACTCTGGAAGGAACTGGAAAAAGAAACGAGTCAGGAGTTGCTGATTCCTGCAGGCTTGTTGATGTTAGAGGGCGATGATGAACATGCCAACAGGTTCAATGAATCAAGCTTCAGAATGCTGACCAAGCTAGAGCTCGGCGCCCACATCTACAATGGCCCAGAGCTGAAGAAGCGCTTTCCCCAGTTCCAAGCGGGGAGAGCATTCTTCGACCCTCACGGAGGAGTTCTCTTAGCAGCGAAGAGTCTGGAAACTTTTGCCTCCGAGGCTGGCCGCCGCGGGGTGAAGATTCTGGAAAAACATGTCACCAAGGTTCAGGACAAGTCTGGCCTCGAAATAGAGACAGCGGAGGGGCAGACAATCCGAGCAAAGAAATTGGTCGTGACAGTAGGACCCTGGTCTAACGGTTTCCTGAAAGATGGGCTTACGGGAATGACGCCGACTAGACAGCAACTCGTCTATCTCAAACCCTCTCGGGACCTCGAGAGGTTCAGGCCCAGCTCTTGTCCAGTCTTCTTTACAGACTACCACTATGGTCTTCCAGCTGCCGGTATCAACGGAGTCAAGATTTCTAACAAAGAACTCATCGACCCTGTCGACCCTGAAACCGCTAGAAGATCGGTGGACCAGGAGCAAATAGAACAGTGTAGGGATGCGTGCCGCAAGTTTGTCCCCGACCTAGCCGAGGGAGAGGTGGTCCAGACAAAAGTGTGCCTCTATGACATGACGGAGAATTCTGACTTCGTCATAGACCGGGACCCTGACCATCGGGACATTGTCTATGGGTACGGCTTCTCGGGTCACGGATTCAAGTTCGCACCTCTCATAGGTAAGTTGTTAGCTGAGCTGGTTCTGGACATAGATCCCAGCTTCGACCTTTCTCGATTCTCCGTTCAAAAGTCCCGGAGAAAGCCGCAGCTGACAAGTGGCCAGCTAGGCAAGGGCGAGTAGCCCAGCTAATACTAGGGCCCCCAGTACCGCCTCTAGGTGCATTAACCTAGCCTTACGGCGATCCAGTTTCTTCCACTCGTCAGACCCTACGTCCATTTTGGTACCAGAACTGCCAAAGGCCATACCGGTTGGCTCGTGGAGATCATAGGTGCCCCTAGTGGCGTGAAGTACGCAGAACGACATGGTTCCTTCGAGGGCTGACAGCAGTCCAAGATAGAAGGGTATAACCAGTAAGAGTCGAAAAGGGGCGAAAACCAACCTTAGAGCAAGAACGTCGAGCCCGACAAATACAGCTATTATCCCTAGTCCTGTGGCTAGTCGTATGGCCCGTCCTCGGGCGCCGATATTGCATTTGCCGGGGACGTATTCGGGGGCCATTTTTATCGACTTTTTGAAAGGAGTAACAAGCTTCATTTGTTGCCCCCGACACCTATATGAGTACAGTTGGCAGGCACTTCCACGGTCTCACCGGAAAAAGATAACCAGCTTAACCCAGCCCGGACCCCGCAGACCACCTATCCCGTTGGGGGCTCGGTGATGAGTCGCAGGAAGACACGACCTCGAGACGAGGTCGGACACTACGTCTGCCCCAACTGTGGCAGCCCAAGCCTGGTTCGAGATGCCGAAACAGGCGAGGTCATATGCACCAATTGCGGTTTCGTCTTATCAGATCCTTCCGAACAGTACGTAGCACCGGTTCCCAGACGAACCGAGGAGGGACTGCTTGAGAGCCAGTCAGGACCCCCGGGAAGATTCTCGGCGTTTGACAAGAACCTCTCAACGATAATCTCTAGGGCTCAAGCATCTAACAGATCGCTTAGCGCCGACGAGAGGTTGCAATTATGGCGGTTGCGAAGGACTCAACTTCGCGCGTCTGCTGGATCATCGACTGCCAGAAATCTGTCCCGGGCAATGAGTCAGCTCCGAGGATTGGCGGGACGACTGAACCTACCAGAGGTTGTCACTGAGCGAGCCGCGCTGATGTACCGGAGAGCGCTCAACAAGGGTCTCGTCAGAGGCCGACCGATCAACGGAATGGTTGCAGCTTCAACCTATGCTGCCTGCCGATTAACTGATGTGCCTCGCTCTTTGAGCGAGATCGCGAAAGCATCAGGCATGAGCAGGAAACTGCTGGCCCACTACTACAGGGCCCTTGTCCGGTCTCTCGACGTGACCATGGCTATTGAAGATCCATTGAAACGGGTCTCGAAAATAGCGTCTCGAGCAGGAGCGGACTCTCAAACTGAGATGCTAGCGGGGAAGATTCTTCGCGAGGCAATCCGCCTAAGGGTCAACGTTGGAAAGGACCCCGATGGCTTGGCAGCGGCCGCGCTGGACCTCGCAGCTAGAATAAGGGGCTCGATGGTTATGCAGAGAGACCTCGCAAAAGCAGCGGGTGTCTCCGAGGTTACCATACGAAGCAGGATGAGAGATCTCAAGGCTGCGGCCAAATCTCTTGGCCTACCTGACGTCGCGTAACAGTCACTTCACAGGTTCTTCTCTGGTAACACGAATCTAAACCCAGATCCGCCCCCGCCTAGGCTTTTGCAATAGGAGGGTGTTGAGCCAGCGTAGACGCTGGCGTAGGTCAAGCCTAGAGGGCTGGAAAAAACGGAACCTTACGTAGCCGCGACCCTAAACATTGGAACAATCATAGTAGACGCTCTGATGATTTTAGTTATTGCCAGAGAGCCGCTCTCCTACTTCCGACCGTACAAGACCTATTTCCTAGCCATCTACGCTTTTTTCAACGCATTTCCAATCTCGCAACTAGTCCTCGTGTTTTACCCTGAAGCATACCTGATCAGGCTTACCACTCAAGCCTTCGCCGCCGCGGCAGCGGTCATAGCAACACTATGGGGATTATTGGTAACCAAGCTGTACTTCTATCCCGAGAAATTCTCACTACGTTCCGCGCTTGCTAATCCCCGGAAGCCAATGCACCTTGCTTACCTTCTCTACTTGGTTCCTATGGTATTCTTGGTCATACTGACTATCGCGGATCCGACGTCTATAGATCCGAGCTCTAGCCGACAGGCACTCTATGTCTTTGATAACACCTACGCTGAAGCGGTCGGTCTAAGTTCTTTCCTACTCAGCGTTGCCGCTGTCGTAATCGTGGCCTTCACGCTGTATTCATTCGTGGTCTTGTCTCGACTTAGATCGCAACTCAGAGACCGCGACGTCAGAGGTGCCCTTAGGGTCATCGCAAGATGTTTCGCAGCGACCGCAACATTATTGCTTTTTGGATATGCTTCAGCAAGTTTTGGATACAGCTTACTAGGTTTAGTGCATCTGGTTTGTGTAATTCTTCTCGTCGTGGCAGTCACTGCTTTCAAGAGACCGACTTTTCTCAGGGCATTCCTCGGACTGGTGCCTTCCTTGGGCCCGAATCCAGCCTTAATGAGAGGCGATCAAATAGTTCTAATCTACGGAAATGATGATGCGAAAATTACGCCAATTGCCCGGTTTGTCAATGAGGGAGTCAACCAACAGAACCGGGTCATCTATTATCACTCTAACGACGAGGCGACCGCCCGAGAGGAGCTTTCAAGAAATGCGGTTGACGTAAAGTATAACTTGACCAAAGGGAACCTTCGACTACCATCTATTGATAGTCTCTACCAAGGCGAAAACCTTCTCGACGAAGAAGCAGCAATCGGGCAGTGTCAAGAACTAGCCAATGAGACCAGAGCCTTAGGCAAGAATGGGCTAAGGATCGTCATAGACTATGGCGATAATACCAAACGCCCATACCAGAAATTCGTCAACCACATCGCAGACCCCAGATGGGCCACTTCAGACCACTTCGCCCAAGTAATGATGACTTTTGCCGACCGCGCCTTCAAGGACGAGAAAGCAACCCTTGACCTTCTGAAATCGAAGGTCCCTGTCATCGACCTAACTGAGTCGACCGACATATTCTCCCGCACAGTTGGACTCTCTCACGATGAAGTCGCGGGACGGAAAATTCTGCTGGAATACGACCCTCTCTCGGGTTATGAAAAGATACTCAGAACCTTGGCCACAGAAGCCGCTTCCAATTTCGAGAGAGTGATTCTATTCACCAGAAAGGACAGCCCAATTTATTCGGCCATGGAGGATGAGCTAGGGTTGAAGATGTTCGTCTTAACATCAAGAGTATCCTATCCAAAGGTCGAGAGCGAGAACGTAGTTCTCATACCTGCATTCGACAGCTCGCTCATTCTCGACTCGATGAACAAAACGATCGAAGCGTACGCGGCAACACCTTTCACCATAATCTTCGACAACATTTCCCACCAAATCTTCACCCTCGGAACGGAGAGGGCGCACTCATTCGTTCGTCAAGGACTCGAGTTAATGGTCTCGAGCAGGATCACAGGCGTCTTTCTTCTAAACTATCCCGCGCACGACCCGAAAACGGTTTCCATGTTCGAGAACCTCTTCGATCTCGAACTAGTCTCCAGGCCAGGAGCGCGTATTCCTGAAATTAGAAAGAAACTGAGCCTGACAGTGCAATAGTCAGTTTCGGCTGGGACCGTACTTTTCGCGGAAAATAATGCCGAAGTACATGCGCATCAGCTCTTTGCCCAGAGTGACCATTTGTTTCTCGTGCTTGTCGTGCAGTGCAACAGCGGTAAGATAGAGACCAGAGAGTTCTCGATAGAAACGATCATTCCCCAACACGCGCTTTAGGAACACTCGGTGAGTCTCTAAGAGATGCTTCACATAGGCATCGTCTCTAATGCCATGATACCTGAACCATTCAACGGTTTCCGTCGCGTACGACTTGGGCATGTCAAGCATGTCGCACATCCTGAGCATGTCAGATCTCACCGGCTCCCACCTGTCGTCATGTAGAGTTTCTTCCCTCGACAGAGACTTATCGTCCTTCAATTTACTCTGAGCAAAAAGAGCGTTGGTATAGGCTTCAGCAGCTTTGAAGATCCGCTCGCCATCATATTCTGGGAAAACTGGTCTCAACGCAAGTGAAAAGTGGAAGCAAGCTGTCTCAAAGTCCTGTCGATCTTGCGCAATCATTCCTTCGACGGTATTAGTCGCGGCGAGGTCCGAAAGCTCGTCGATCCTTTCAGGTGTTACGAGCACGAGCGAACCATTGACAGAATTATCCTTGAAGGGTTGCGGTTCGCTACGAGAAGCCTGTATCTTTTCAGCGACGATCTGTAGTTTCTCAAGAGTTGACGATTCTTTCGAGCCCCAAGCTTTGCTTCTGTTTAGTTTCAGCTATGTCTCCTGGATATAATTGTCTCCTACTTTTCTCGTGAAAAAAGCTCTACGGTGGTTATATGCGCGGAGTCTACCTTTTGACGGAAATTTCCAGCATGCCTAGGAAAAACTGTTCTATTACAAAAGAGAGGGAATGGGGAGGCGACTGGTCAGGCGAAGTGGTCTTTGCTCGCCCAGAAGAGGAAATTCTTCCTCAGTCCGAGGAAGAGGAATGACGCACCCACAGTCTCCAACACACCCCCAACGGGCAGCAATCCCATCGGAGCTAGGGACTCGATCAGGAACGCCACAACTCCCACGCTGGAGAATATTGCACTGAGACAAATATAG
>Ga0209807_1000068_pt1 | contig 43087 bp, 36 predicted proteins | sample GraSoiAngelo_154_FD_186168 | JGI IMG/M metagenome (GOLD analysis project Ga0209807, IMG submission 186168) | Grasslands soil microbial communities from the Angelo Coastal Reserve, California, USA - 14_1009_13_20cm (SPAdes) (version 2) | ecosystem: Environmental > Terrestrial > Soil > Grasslands ... | reverse complement strand
GCTTTCGGAGCTCTTGCCTGGTTCGTCAATGCGCGCCCCACGACGGTGCCTGGCGGTGTCGCCAACGTTTACTCCCGCATCGTCTCGATTACAGACCTGAGCTCCGGCAGCATCGCGGAGCGCCTGGCTGTGTGGGGGGACACGCCGCGGGTCATCGCGGCCCGGCCGATTCTGGGCTGGGGGCCAAGCAATTTCGGCGCCGTGTACCCGCAGTTCCAGTCCGCAAATCGCAACGCGATATTGTTCGACGACCCTCACGAGGAAACGCTAGGTATCGCGGCGAAACAGGGCGTCGTGGGGTTGCTCGCCTACCTGTGGATCCTGGTCGCGTTCGTGCGGGCATTCTGGAAAGGCCGCCGCCTGGCCGGAGCGGTTGCTTTGTTTGGCGGTTGGGTCGGCTATCAGGTGTCGATGCAGGTTGATTTCTCCTACATCCCGACCGCGGTGCTCTTCTGGCTCTTCGCCGCGGCCGCCATCGTGACCTGGGCCCCCGACGTCAAGCCCGTCCGTCGGGTGGCCTTTCCGCGTCGCGTCGCCGTGCCGGCTCTGGCGGTAGGTTCACTTGCCCTGGCCGCGCTCGCCATCCCGGCCGTCATCCTGCCTTACCTGGCCGATGCCGATTACTACTCTTCCCAAGCTCAAGCCATCCCTCTAGCCCACACGACGATCGCCCAAGCCCGCTCCTATGTTCCTTACGAAGCCGCGTACGCGATCGAGGCCGGGAACTATGCGCTCAACCAGGACGCCAACGGCAATCCGGCCCCCGACGCGGACTGGGCCGGCGCCCGCGAGGCGTACGACACCGCCGCGCGGTTGGGCAGCTACAGCCCCGAGATGTATCGCGACCTCGCCATCGTCGATGAGCACCTCGGCGATCACGCCGCCGCGCTGGCGGCAGCCCGTCACGCGCTGTCGCTGGACCGCTACGACAAGGACAGCCAGGCCCTCGTGCAAAGACTGGAAAGCCAGTAGCTCCGGCCTGGCTGACCTCAGGTCCGCGCCGCGGCGGCCATCTCCCACTTCCACGGCGGGTCCGCACCCTCGCGAGCGCAGGTCAGTGCGGCCCCCAGGCATGCAAACTCCAGGGCCGACTGGAGCTCGTCACTCTCCAGATTGATGTCTCGGCTGACCGCCTGGTGATCATGCAGCCAGGCGAGCAGAGCCGCCCCGAAAGCATCGCCGGCACCGATGGTGTCCACGACTTCGACCTGCGGGGCGTCGACGCGAATGCGCAAATCTCTGTGCGCGCCGAACGCACCACGCGCGCCGAGCGTGACGACGACGAGCGCGACTCCACGGTCGAGAATGCGTTCAGCAGCGCGCTCGTGGTCGTCGCCAGGGTAAAGCCACGCCAGGTCGGAGTCACTCGCCTTGACGATCGCGCTTTGCGAGATCACATCGAACACGCGCTCGCGATATTCGGCGTCGGGAGCGATGCCTGTTCTGATGTTCGGGTCGAGCATGATCACGCGCTGGTCGTGCTCGCGATGCACCAGCTCGACGAGAGTGGACGCCATCGGCTCCAGGACCAGGCCCAGCGTGCCCAGATGGAGCGCGGTCACATCCGGGCCGAAATGCTCCGGCACCAGGTCGCGCGTCAGGTTGGGAGCCGAGGTGCCCTGGACCAGGAACTCGTATTCGGCGAGGCCTTCCGGATCGACGTCGGCCACCGCGATCGTGGTCGGCTCCGGTCCGACGCTGGTCAGGTCGAGGCTCACCCCGTCCGCGGCCAGCCGGTGGCTGAGCTCCTGACCGAACGCGTCTTTCGACAGGCGCCCGAAGAAGGCGGTGGGCACGCCGAGACGGGCCAGGGCGCGCGCCGTGTTGAAAGGACCTCCGCCCGGCGCCGCGAGCTGCGTGCCGTCTTCGTTGTGGACCATGTCGATCAGCGCTTCGCCGCAGACGACTATCACGGCCGGATCTCGCCCGAGCCTCGCTGAATCATCCGCGTCGGCACCGTGAACGATTTCGCCGGTGACCGGTCTCCGTCCAGGCGACGGAACAGCACGTCTGCCGCCATCAGCCCGATCGCCGCGGGGTCCTGCGCGATGACGGTGATCCCCGGCTCGAGCAGGTCGGCCAGCAATATGTCGTCGAAGCCGAGCAGCGCAATCCGCCGGTGCAGCCCCATACGCCGCAGGGCGCGGAAGGCGCCGATGGTGATCAGGTTCTGACCGGTGAGGAGTGCGGTGGGGGGATGTGGTCCGTTGAGCAGCTCGGTGACCGCGGCCTCGGCCTTCTCGAATCCTCTCAGGTCGAGCCTGATCAATGTCGTGTCCGGCTCGATGCCCTGGTGGGCGAGCTCTTCGAGGTATCCCTGGTGTCGCTCGGCCGCCGTCGCGATCGTGTGCGTGTCGCCCAGATAGGCGATCCGGCGATGGCCCTGCGCGACCAGGTGCTGGACGCCACGCCGCACCCCGGCGGCGTTGTCGGTCACCACCGCATCCGCGTCCAATGACCTGGGCGGCCGGTCGACGAAGACTATCGCGGTGCCGGCCCTGCGCTCGGTCTGCAGGTAGCGATGGTCATGGCTTGACGGTTGGATGATCAATCCGTCCACGCGCCTCGACGCGAACGCGTAGACGAGCTTCAGCTCGCGATCCTCATCTTCGTCCGAGCTGCCGGCCAGCACGAGCACCCCTCGCTGGACGGCCACGTCTTCAATCGCTCGGTGGAGCGCCGACGAGAATGGGTTGGCGACGTCCTCCAGCACCACGCCGATGGTCGCGCTCCTGCCATTCGACCGGCGCAGCGTGCTGGCGGTGTGGTTGTGTCGGTAGTCCAGGCGTTCGCACGCCGCCACGACCCGCTTGGCGAGGCGGGGCGACACCCCTGACTCGCCGTTGACGACGCGCGATACGGTTTTGAGGCTGACCTTGGCCCGCGCCGCCACATCTCGCATCGTGGCCCGAGATTGGTTCAAAACGATGTCTGTCAAGGACTGCCTCCCTGGCCCGGTCCGGCGGCCGCCAGGCCACCGCAAAATCTCTTCTTGCAGTCTAACCGGATCTGTGATAAAACTGACAACGTTGTCTTTATGACAACGTTGTCATGCCCGGTGACCCGGGCGATAGGTGGCGCAGTTTCACAAAGGGGAGAGACGATCCATGACCGATAGGAAGCTTCGATCTCCGTACCACCTGGTGAGATCCAGATCCCTGAGCGTGATCGCGGGTCTGGCGCTCGTCGCGGTGGGCGCAGCGTGCTCGGGCGCAGGCGGTGGTGGGGGTGGCACGAGCCAGACCATCACCCTCGCCGCGGTCGACAACCCGCAGATGGCGGACCTGAAACAGCTTGTTTCGGAGTTCCAGAGCAAGCACTCGGACATCACGGTCAAGATCGTGACCCTGCCCGAGGACCAGCTTCGCCAGCAGGTGACTCAAGACGTGGCGGCGAACAGCGGACGTTTCGACCTGTTCACAATCGGCACCTACGAGGTTCCGCTGTGGGCCAAGAAGAAGTGGATTGAGAATCTCAGCCCATACGTCGCCAAGGATCCGGCGTACGACGAGAGCGACCTGATCCCCGGAATCAAGGGCGCGCTCAGCTTCGAGAACAACCTCTACGCGGTGCCGTTCTACGGCGAGTCCTCCATGCTCATGTACCGCAAGGACTTTCTGGCGGCCAAGGGCCAGACGATGCCCGACCACCCGACCTGGGACCAGGTGGCGTCGATCGCCAAGGCGGTCAACAGCTCCAGCGTCAACGGAATCTGCCTCAGGGGACTTCCGGGTTGGGGCGAGCAGCTGGCTCCGCTGACCACGGTGGTCAACACCTTCGGCGGACGCTGGTTTGACCAGAACTGGAACGCGACTTTGAACACCCCGCAGTGGAAGGACGCTGTTACCTTCTATGTGAACCTGCTGAAGTCGGCAGGTGAGCCCGGGGCCGGTAATGCGGGATTCACGGAGTGCCTGAATGCCTACAACAACGGCAAGGTCGCTATGTGGTACGACGCCACCGTAGGCGCCAGCAACTTCACCGGGGACGCGGCGAAGAACTCCGGATACGCCTATGCCCCGACCAAGGTCAAGGACTGGTCAGGTTGGCTGTGGGCGTGGTCGCTCGGCATGCCGTCCAGCAGCAAGAAGAAGGACGCCGCGTGGACCTTCGCCGACTGGGCAACCTCCAAGGACTACATCAAGCTGGTCGGGTCCAAGTTGGGCTGGGCGCATGTTCCACCGGGAACCCGCACCTCGACCTATTCGCTGCCCGAATACCAGGCAGCGGCGGGCGGCTTTGCTACCGTCACCCTCCAGTCGATCGCGCACGCTGACGTGAATCACTCCACCGTCGACCCCGTGCCTTACATCGGGGTCCAGTACGTCGACATCGACGAGTTCCAACAGCTCGGCGACCAGGTTTCTCAAGAGTTCGCCAAGGTCATAGCCGGCAATCAAACTGTCGACCAGGCGCTGGTGAAAGCACAGGCTCTCGCAGCTGCCGTCGGCAAGACTTACCAGCACTAGACGTTGGCCATACCCCGTTCGGTCGTGGGGAGCGGAGGCGTGCGGGATTCCGCCGCCTCCGTTTCTCGCCGCGACGCCTGGGCGCGGCGCCTGCCTTTGCTGCCGGCGTTCATCTACGTCTTCCTCCTGACCCAGATCCCGTTCGTGCTGACGATCTACTACAGCTTCTTTTCGTGGAACCTGCTCAAGGAGGGCAGCTTTAAGTTCGCCGGTCTCGACAACTACACGAGGCTTATCACCAACGAGAGCATCAGGACGGCGATTCTGAACACCGTGGTCCTGACCCTCGCAGTGATCGCGATCTCGGTCGTCCTCGGCATGGCCGTGGCCATGCTTCTCAACTCAGAAGTCTGGGGCAAGGGCTTCATGCGCACCCTGATGATCGCCCCGTTCCTCATCATGCCCACCGCCGGTGCGCTGATCTGGAAGGACACCCTCCTCAACCCGCTGTTCGGGCTGCTGCCTTACCTGCTCAGCCCGTTCGGTCTCGGTCGGGTGGACTGGGTGAACAGATTTCCGATGGCGACCGTGGTTGCCGTCGAGGTCTGGCGCTGGACCCCGTTCATGATGCTGATCATTCTCGCCGGCCTGCAGTCTCAGAACCCCGAGGTCCTGGAGGCGGCTCGCGTCGATGGGGCGAACCCATTGCAGGCTTTCCGACGCATCACCCTACCCCTGGTCCGGCCTTTCATCGAGCTGGGCGCGCTTCTCGGGTCTCTCTTCGTCGTCCAGACATATGACTCGATCTTCATGCTGACCTATGGCGGACCTGGCGAAGACACGACCAACGTTCCGTTCCTGCTCTATCTCGTGGCCTTTCAGGGTTACAGCATCGGGCAGGCGTCCGCGATCGGGGTGGTGGCGGTGATCATCACGATTCTCGTCGCGACATTTGCGCTGCGGACCCTGTTCTCGATCTTTCAGGTTGAGGCCAGACGATGACGACCACCCAATCGACGCTCCGCTCGAAGGTGTTGTGGTCGGTGGTCGGTTGGCTGGTGGTGTTCGTCTTCTTCTTCCCCGTCCTGTGGATGTGGCTGGAAGGGCTGAAGACGGAGCAGCAGGCCGCCAGCTCCCCGCCGACGATCTTTTTCGTGCCGACCCTGATGCAATTCCAGGAGGTGCTGTCCGGCGACTTCCCGCCGTTCTTCATCAATTCGGCGATCGCCAGCCTCGTCTCGACGCTGCTTGTCCTCGTCCTCGGACTGCCGGCCGCATACGCGCTGGCCATCAGGCCCGTCAAGAGGACGCAGGACGTGCTGTTCTTCTTCATCTCGACCCGCTTCCTGCCGTTTGCCGCCAGCCTGGTCCCTCTCTACCTGCTGGCGCGCGATGCGCACTTGCTCGACAACATCCTCGCCTTGATCCTCATCTACACCACGATCAACCTTCCGCTCGGCGTCTGGCTCCTGCGCTCGTTTCTCCTGGAGATCCCACACGACCTTTTCGAGGCTGCGCGAGTCGACGGCGCCACGTTCCGGCACGAGATATTGCGAATCGTGGTGCCCTTGATCGCGCCAGGCCTCGCGGCCACGTCCTTGATCTGCCTGATCTTCAGCTGGAACGAGTTCTTCTACGCCGTCAACTTCACCTCTTCAGTCGCCGCCACCGCGCCGATCTTCCTCGTCAGCTTCATCAGCGGCCGCGGACTGTTCTACGCCAAGCTCGCCGCCGCCGCCACGCTGGCCAGCCTGCCGGTCTTGCTGGCCGGGTGGATCGCGCAGAAGCAGCTCATTCGCGGCCTCACGATGGGAGCCGTCAAGTGAAGGCGGTCGTCATCGAGGAACCGAACAACGTCTCCGTCAAAAAGGTTGAGGATCCCACCCCCGGTCCGGCTGACGCCGTGCTCAAGGTCGAGGCGTGTGGCATCTGCGGCACCGACATCCACGTCATCCGCGGCGAGTTCGAGCCGACCCGCTACCCGATCGTGCCCGGGCACGAGTTCTGCGGCGAGGTGGTGGCGATCGGCGGCGACGTCCGCAACGTCAAGGTCGGCGATTTTGTGGCGGTGGATCCGACGCTGTACGACGGGACGTGCCGCCAGTGCCGCGCCGGCCGCTTCAACCTCTGCGAGAACTGGAACGGCATCGGCGTCGCCCGGACCGATGGCGCGTGCGCCGAGTTCGTCCGCGTGCCGGCGACCAGCGCCTTCCAGCTGCCGTCAGACATGCCCCGCAACTGGGGAGCGCTGGTGGAGCCTCTTTCGTGCGCGGTCCACGGCCTCGACCAGGTGGATGTGGAGGTCGCGGGCGATTACCTGATCTACGGCGCCGGCACGATGGGCCTGCTGCTCGCGCAGCTCGCAAAGGACGCGGGCGCGGGCCAGATCGACATCGTGGACACGAACTCCGGACGTCATCCCCTGGCCACCCGGCTGGGAGCCGACCACGTGGCGACGTCGGCCGCGGCGCTCGACAGGCCCCACGGCTGGGACGTGGTGATCGACGCGACGGGAGTCGTTCCCGCGATCGAGGACGGTCTGAAGCGCGTCTCGCGGGGCGGCACGTTTTTGATGTTCGGCGTGGCCAATGCAAACGCCACCGCGACCTTCTCGCCTTTTCGCGTTTACAACGACGAGATCAAGATCATCGGCTCCATGGCGGTGGTGCACAGCTTCGAGCGTGCGCTCAAGCTGCTGGTCAAGGGTGTAATCGACTGCGAAGCCATGATCACCAACCGGTTCGGCCTGGACGAATATTCGAAGGCCATAGACGCATTCCTTTCCGGCAAGGGTTTGAAGGTCCAGGTCGCCCCATAACCAGGGTCGCCATCCTCACCCGCGAGTACCCGCCCGAGGTCTATGGCGGTGCCGGGACTCACGTCGAGTACCTCGCGCGAGAGCTTCGCCGGCTGACCGAGGTCTCGGTCCACTGCTGGGGCGCCCCCCGCGACGAGCCGGGAGTCACGAACCATCAAGCGTGGGACGCCTTGTCTGAACCTAAGCCCGAGGCAGCCGCGCTGCAGGCCATGTCGATCAATCTCGCGATGGCGGCAGCTGTGAAGGGCGTCGACGTCGTGCACAGCCACACGTGGTACGCAAACCTCGGAGGTCACCTGGCGAAGCTCATGTGGTCGGTCCCCCATGTGATGACCATTCACAGCCTCGAGCCGCTCAGGCCATGGAAGTCCGAGCAGCTGGGCGGCGGCTACGCCCTGTCGACGTTCTGCGAGCAGACAGCGATCGAAGGCGCGGACGCGGTGGTCGCGGTCTCGAAGGGCGTGCGCGAGGACGTGTTGAGCTGCTATCCGCGGGTTGACCCCGACCGTCTGCATGTCATCCACAACGGGATCGACCCGGACATCTACAAACCGGAGCCTTCGCCCGAGACGCTGGCCCGCTTCGGCATCGAGGCAGACAGGCCGTTCGCCTTGTTCAACGGCCGAATCACCCGGCAGAAGGGGCTGCCCCTGCTCCTCGCCGCCGCGCTCAGGCTGGATCCGCGCCATCAGCTCGTGATCGTCGCCAGCAGCCCCGACACGCCTGAGATCGCGGGCGAGGTGGCGGGTCTGGCGCAGCGCGTCCGCGACGAGCGGGGCAACCTCGTCTGGATCGACCGGTTCATCCCGCGGGAGGACTTGATCCACCTTCACACTCACGCCGACGTATTCGTTTGCCCTTCGATCTATGAGCCGTTCGGTCTCGTGATCCTCGAGGCGATGGCTTGTGAGACGGCGGTTGTCGCCTCGCGCGTCGGCGGGATCCCGGAAATCGTCGTCCAGGGTGAGACCGGCTACCTCGTCGACTACAACTCTGACGACACCGAAACCTTCACGACTGAGCTGGCCGGCCGGATCAACGAGCTACTCACCGACAACGCCCTGGCGCGAAAGATGGGCAAGGCCGGGCGCCGGCGCGTCCTGGACCACTTCGGGTGGCCCGCCATCGCCGCTCGGACCGTCGAGCTGTACGACTCGCTGCGGCCGGCCGTGGCCTGAATCCGACAGCGTTACGATCCAGTCATGGCCCGCGAGTACACCACGATCGTCCTTCACATCGCCGCCGACCGTGCGGCGGACTTCGAGGCGCTGTTCGAGCGCGACGAGCTCCAGCGTTGGGAGGACTACACGGCTCGTGGCCGCTTCCTCGAGGCCAGATTGATCCGCTGCCGGTACAGCGCGCTGCAGGCGGAAGGGATCCAGGACTATGTCCTCCACGTCGTGACCGCCGACGAACACGCGCACCACGAGCACGACGACGACCCAGGTTTCAAGGCCTACAACGAGCGCGCCGACGCGTATCAGCCCGAGGAGCCGACGGTCACGTTTGGTGACCTGGTGTTCGAGCGCACGACAGCGCCCTCGCCCGGCTCGTAAGTGAGCAGGTAGCGCCCGTCCCTGAGCGTTCGGTCCTGGCGCGTGAGCCGCGCCAAGCGCCTGGAGGAACGTGTAGGTGGTCGACGCGTGAGCTCGGGCCCGGCGGGCTCAGGCAGTCGGCCTTTCGAGGTGGCCATCCTGCCCCACCTGCGCGACGCGGACATCAACCCCGGCCACGCGGATGGCGGCGATTTCGGCGGGATCAGATCCGTCGTCTGTGATCAGGATCTGGACTCGGCCCACCGGCACCGTCTGGCACATCGTGTCCTGCCCGATCTTGGTGTGATCGGCCAGGACGACCACCTGCTGCGCCGCGCTTGCGAAGGCGCGGTCCGTCGCCGCGACGAGCGGGCTCGGTGTGGAGAGGCCCCTCTCGGCGGTGAAGCCGTTTCCGGACATGAAGGCAAGGGAGGCCCGCAGCGCGCGGACAGACTCTTCTGCCGACGGGCCCACCAGCGCGTGGATCGACCGGCGGAGAGTTCCGCCCGTGAGGATCACTTCCACCCGGCTCGATCCCATCAGCGCCTGCGCCACCAGCAGCGAGTTGGTGACCACGGTCAGCTCCGGAAAATCGACAAGCAGCTTGGCCAGCGCCTGCGTGGTCGTCCCAGGACCGAGAAGGATGGAGTCGCCGGGGCGGATCATCTCGACCGCTGCACGCGCTATGGAAGCCTTCTCAGTCGCAGCCTGGCGCGCCTTTTCCGAGTAGCTGGGCTCATGGCCGATGGGTGCGGGCAGGATCGCGCCGCCGCGAGCTCGCATGACCAGACCGTCCTTGGCCATGGCGCGAAGGTCGCGCCGGACCGTGATCTCGGTCGTCCCGAGCTGGCCGGCCATCTCGGCGACGGAAACGACTCCGCGCGAGCGCAGAGTCTCGGCGATGACACGCCTGCGTTCGACGGCGAGCACGCGGCCGATCGTACGTCATCGATCAACTTTGATCAATAGCGTGCACGCAGCAAGGTTGAAGGTTGACAAATTTGACCGAAACGTTATCGTTCGCCATGCGGATGGCGGCGGCTCGCCATCTCGTCGCCAAGTGGGGAAGCAGTCTTAGAGGAGGAAGTCCGATGGGTGATTCGCGGGATCCGAGCCGGATTCGGGTGCCATTCTCAGGCCAGAAGATCCAGATTCCCGGCACCGATATCGAGCTGCCGATGGGGCTGGACCTGTCGCGACGCGATGTTCTGAAGATCGCCGGTTACGGCAGCCTGGCGGCATTCATCGCGGCATGTGGCGGCACGGGCACCACCACGACAACCACCTCCGTGACGGCCAAGGGCGGCAGCATGTCGCTTGGCAGCTATCTCTCCGACGCCGTTCCGAAGAAGGGACTGCAGGATGTCGTCGACGCTTTCACCAGCGCCAACGGAGGGACGAAGGTCAAGGTCAACACGGTCGACCACGGCACGTTCCAGAACCAGATCAACTCCTACCTCCAGGGCACGCCGGAAGACGTCTTCACGTGGTTCTCCGGACATCGCATGCGGTTTTTTGCCAAGAAGGGACTGGCGCAGCCGATCGACGATGTCTGGAACGATGTGAAGAGCAACTTCACTGAGGGCTTTGCGGCATCCGTGAAGGGTGACGACAGCCACGTATACGCGGTGCCGACGTCTTACTACCCATGGGCGATCTTCTACCGCAAAGACGTGTTCGCCGCGGGCAACTACAAGGTTCCAACCAACTGGGACGACTTCAAAGCGCTGTGCGAGCAGATGAAGAAGGACAACCTGACACCCATCGCCTTTGCCGACAAGGACGGCTGGCCCGCCATGGGCACTTTCGACATCCTCAACCTCCGCCTCAACGGCTACGACTTTCATGTCGGATTGTGTGGCGGGCAGCAGAAGTGGACGGACCCCAAGGTCGCCAACGTGTTCAAGAAGTGGGCTGAGATCACGCCGTACTACTCGCCGGCGTTTGCCGGTCTCACGTGGCAAGAGGCGGCCCAGCAGCTCCTTCACAAGAAGGCGGGAATGTACCTGCTCGGCCTGTTCGTCTCGGAGCAGTTCGTGGCCAGCGGCAATCCCGACGACCTGGCCCAGCTCGACTTCTTCCCGTTCCCCGATGTGGGCTCGCAGTACGACGCGGAGAAGGCGCTGGACGCGCCGATCGACGTCTACATGCTCGCCAAGAAGTCACCCACGCTCGGCTCTGACTCCGGCCAGGCCAAGGCTTTCCTGGAGTACATGTCCAAGGGCTCGAGCCAGATCACCTATTGGAAAGCATCGCCCGGCGCGATTCCGACCGCGAATGACGCCGACCCGAGCCAGTACCCGGCCTTGACGAAGAAGGCGGCGCAGATCGTGAGCAGCGCCAAGCGGATCACACAATTCTTCGACCGCGACTCACGCCCCGACTTCTCGGGACCGAACTCGATGCAAGGGTTCTTGCTGAAATACCTGTCCAACCCCAAGCAGGACACCGGAACCCTGCAAGGCCAGATGCAGAGCTTCTGGGACGCTCTGCCGCCCGAGTAAAACCTAGCCATATGATCTGAGTCGTGGCGACGAGCATCACCCCCGCCCGGGAGGACTCGCCCGAGGCGGGGGAGCTCGTTCCCACGAGACGTGGCGGCTACCACGTCCTGACGCGTTACGACCGGCGCGTGCTGATGGTGATGGTCGGCATCCCGCTCCTCCTCGACGTTCTCCTCATCTGGTGGCCGACAGTGTCGTCGATCCTGCTTTCCTTCACGAACTGGGATGGCGTGGGCTCGGTGACCGCTCAGAATTTCATCGGCCTCAAGAACTATCAGTTCATGTTCTCCGGCTACACGCTCTTCTGGCCGGCCTTCCTGCACAACATCATCTGGCTCGCGTGGCTGGCCCTCATCGCCACTCCGGTCGGAATCTTCTTTGCCGTGCTGCTCGATCGCGACATACGCGGCACCGGCTTCTACCAGAGCGTGTTCTTCCTTCCCGTCGTGCTGTCCCTGGTCGTGGTCGGCTTCATCTGGGAGCTTCAGTTCAGCCCCACGGAAGGCTTCATCAACAACGCCTTCGGGCTTGTGAAGTCGGGCAAGCTCATCGACTGGCTCGGCAACCCCAGGATCAACCTCTACTCGATCCTGATCGCCGCCAGCTGGCGCCACGTCGGCTACGTCATGGTCATCTACCTGGCGGGCCTGAAGAGCGTGGACCCGATGCTGCGCGAGGCGGCGAAGGTCGACGGCGCCAACGAGATACAGACCTTCTTCCGCGTGGTCTTTCCGGTCATGGCGCCCATCAACGTGGTGATCGCCGTGATCACCACGATCGAGGCGCTGCGCGCCTTCGATATCGCGTTCATCGTCAACCAGGGCAAGAACGGGCTCGAGCTGCTGTCGATCCTGATCACCAACAACAGCATCAGCGAGGCAAGCCTCGTCGGCTTTGGGTCCGCGATCGCCGTCATCCTGCTGGTGATCTCGCTCGGGCCGATCATCGTGTTCCTCTCGCGGGTGATGAGGACCGCGTCGTGAGCGTCATCGCCGCCGCCACCCGCCGCACCGCCCTGCCGACGGCGGCCGCGCGCGGGATCCGGCCCGGGCGCGTCGCCCTCCATGGGTTCTTGATCGCGATGACGGCGGTCTGGCTGTTTCCGCTGTTCTGGGCCATCTACTCGTCATTGCGGCCGATCAGCGACACGATCCAGCACGGCTACCTCTCCTGGCCCAGCGGCGGCCTCAGTCTCGCCAATTACCAGACGGTCTGGATGCAGGCGGACCTGCCCTACTACTACCTGAACACGCTGGTCATCGCGGTCCCGGCGGTGATCCTGACGCTGCTCCTGGCTTCTATGGTCGCCTTCGCCTGCACCCAGTTCAGCTGGCGCTTCAACCTCACCACGCTGATGATCTTCACGGCCGGCAACCTGCTGCCGCCCCAGGTCATCATCGTCCCGCTCTACCGGATCTACCTCAGCACGCCGATCCCGATGCTCGGCTCGATCGACATCGGCAAGTTCTCGTTCCCACTGTTCAGCAGCAACGGTCTGTTGTACGACCAGTACATCGGGATCATGCTCATCCACATCGTCTTCCAGACCGGCTTTGCGACTTTTGTGCTGAGCAACTACATGAAGACGATCTCCAAGGAGATCACCGAATCCGCGATCGTGGACGGGGCGCACGTCTTGAGGATCTGGTGGAGCATCGTGCTGCCTTTGTGCCGGCCCGCGCTCGCCGCCATGGCCACCCTGCTCTTCACGTTCATCTACAACGACTTCTTCTGGGCCTTGATCCTGATCTCGACGGGGGACAAGCGCCCGATCACCAGCGCGTTGAACAACCTGCAGGGCGAGTTCTTCGTCAACAACAACCTCATCGCGGCCGGCGCGATGCTGGTCGCGATCCCTCCGATCCTCGTCTACATATTCCTGCAGAAACAGTTCATCGCCGGCCTGACTCTTGGCTCGACCAAGGGCTGATCTGAGCGAGTCCATTCTCGGCGACAGGCTTCCGCACATCGCGTACGGCGGCGACTACAACCCCGACCAGTGGCCTGAGTCCGTCTGGCACGAGGACGTCCGCCTGATGCAGGAGGCGGGCGTCAATCTTGTCTCGCTGGGCATCTTCTCCTGGTCGCGGCTGGAGCCGGCCGAAGGCCAGTTCGATTTCGCCTGGTTCGATCGGGTGATGGATCTCCTGCATGAGGGAGGGGTTCGGGTCGACCTGGCCACCGCGACGGCCTCCCCGCCGCCGTGGCTGTCGCATCTGCATCCTGAGATGCTGCCCGTGCTGGCCGACGGCGTGAAGCTGTGGCCTGGCGCGCGCCAGCACTACTGCCCGAACAGCGAGGCCTACCGCTCAGCCGCGCGGCGGCTCGTCGAGGCGATGGCACAGCGCTACGCCGGGCACCCGGCGCTCGCCATGTGGCACGTCGGCAACGAGTTCGGCTGCCACGTACCCGCCTGCTGGTGCGACGTGTCCGCCGCTGCCTTTCGCGCCTGGCTGCTGGAACGCTACGGATCTGTCGGCGGGCTCAACGAAGCGTGGGGAACGGACTTCTGGAGTCAGCGGTACTCGTCCTGGGACGAGATCCTGCCGCCGCGCCGGACCCCAACCTGGCCCAATCCGAGCCAGCAGCTCGACTTCATGCGTTTCTCGTCCGACGCGCTCCTCGAGTGCTTTGAGGGCGAGCGCGAGATCCTCGCCCGCCTCTCGCCGGACATTCCAGTGACCACCAACTTCATGAGCTTCTTCAAGCCGCTGGATTACTGGAAGTGGGCAGCGCGCGAAGACATCGTGAGCAACGACTCTTATCCAGATCCCGGCGATTCGCGATCCGGTATGCGCGCGGCGCTCGCGGGAGACCTGATGCGGTCTCTCGGTCACGGGCGGCCGTGGATTCTCATGGAGCAGACCACCAACCGGGTCAACTGGCGCGACGTAAACGTCGCCAAGGACCCGGGAACGATGCGTCTGTGGAGCTACCAGGCGTTGGCGAGGGGTGCGGACGGCGTCATGTTCTTCCAGTGGCGGCAGTCTCGGGCCGGCGCCGAGAAGCATCACAGCGCGATGGTCCCGCATGGACCCCTTGATGCGTCGCCGACGTGGAATGAGGTGGTGAGGCTGGGTCGCGAGCTTGCGGGCCTCGACGCGGTCTGTGGATCGCAAAGCCAGGCGGACGTCGCGATCCTTTTCGATTGGGAGTCGTGGTGGGCGCTCGAGCTGCCGTCCAAGCCCTCCGGTCGCGTCCGGCAGATGGATCAGGTCGAGACCTACTACCAGGCCCTGTTCGACGCCAACATAACGGTCGACTTCGCGCGCCCAGGTGATGATCTCTCCCGTTATCGACTCGTGTTGGTGCCGAATCTCTACCTGGTCTCCGATGAGGCGGCGGCAGGCCTCGCCGCGTTTGTCGAGGCCGGTGGGACTCTGGTCATGTCGTTCTTCAGCGGCATCGTGGATCCGGCAGAGCACATGAGGTTGGGCGGCTATCCCCAACCTTTTCAGGATCTCTTGGGCGTTCACGTGATCGATTTCCATCCCTTGAGCCACGGACAGGACATCGGCTTGCAGCTCGTCGATGGGCCGATGGCGCGGGGCGAGGTCTGGAGCGAGGACATTCGCCTGCGCGGAGCCGACGTCCTCGCCACCTTCTCGACCACACAGCTTGCCGGGCGCCCCGCCATCACGAGGCACAGCGCGGGCCAGGGCACCGCCTTCTACCTCGGCACGCAACCCGACGCCAAGACGATGACGCGGGTGCTCGAGATGGCATGGGCGAGCGCGGGCGTCGAGGCCGCGGCCACCGTGCCGGGCGGGGTCGAAGCGGTGCGCCGTTCCGGCCGCGGCAAGACCTTCCTTTTCCTCCTCAACCATCGCGACGTGGCGGTGGACGTCCCGATCGCCGGAGCCGGCACCAACCTGGTCGACGGCACCTCGATCCACCCGGGATTGATGCCCCTGGGACCGCGCGGAGTCGCCGTGATCCGCGAGGGCTGGTGATAAGACCTGGGTCAGGTCGCTGAGACCGTCTCGTCCCAGGTCAGGACATCTGCGCCGTCGGAGTGGTCGTTGACGTAGTTGAAGGGGTGCACCAGCTCTCGGAGCGCCAGCTCGTAATGAAAGGTGCCGACCGTCGTCGCGATGCTCTGAAACGAATATGTCTTCGATTCGCTTTTCGCCAGGTCGCCGCAGTCGAGCGCCGACTGTTCCTGCGCGATGGTGCATCCACCCAGGTCCGTCATCCTGTGGACCTCGAACCACCGATCTGGGGTCCGGAAGACAAAGCCGAGGTGGGGGATGAAGGGACCGGTGTTCGTCACCTTGATCACGAGCTGCACGGCTTCGGCCACTCTTGCGCCATGGCTTCCGCCGCCCTCCACGACCGCGGTCATCGGATCAGGAGCCGAGCAAAAGCCGGTCGCGAGCAGCAGCGCCACCAGCCCAACCAGCTTCATCGTCGTCGATCCTTAACTCAGCGCTAAACGGCCCAGCGTATTCTGGGCGACTTGGGGCCCAAAGGGAGGGGCGTAACCCACCCATACCTATGTTCGTTTGAAGCTCCCGTGAGGAAAGGGGTAGTGCTCCTCCTATGTCTGGCCGCCATCGGCGCCTGCACGGCAAACGGCCCGCTGGCACCGGCGTCCAGCTCATCGGCGGTCCGGCATACCCCGTCGCCCTCCCCGAGCCCGACCGCAAGCCCGACCGAGAGTCCGTCTCCCAGCTCCTCCGCCTCGCCGAGCCCCGAGCCGAGCCCCGTGTCCGTTCCCGCCTGGGCCGCCCTTCAGGCCCACTGCACGGGCCAGCCTGCTCCGCAGGAGGCGGTGATGCTTCTCCAGGGCTCGTCGACGCCCGTGCTCGCGGACGTCTCCAACGCCAAGGCGCCGCAGACGCTCTGCGGCATAAGCGGTGGCAGCTTCCAGCCGCAGCTGGCGACCCAGACCATGATCTCCTGGTCCGCGACCCAGGGCAACCCGAGCACCGCCGGCACGAGCCTCATCGCCGTGCTCGATTTGTTCACCGGCACCTCGACCGTGGCGGCGAGGTGGTCCGGCGGAGGCTTCATGGACGGCCTCCACGCATGGAGCCCCGACCGCGGATTCCTCGCCTACGTCGCCTCCGATCCGGCCTCGGTCTCGCTGCACCTGCTGAGTGGTGGGGGAGACCGGGTCGTATCGACGATGGGCGCGGTGCCAGGCCGAGGGTTCAACCCCAACGAAGACGACTCGTACCTTGCCTTCTCGCCGGACGGGGCGTATTTCGCCCTGGTCCAGACATTCACCAGCTCCGGTGATCAGCTCCAGGTCAGGCGGACGATCGACGGCAGCCTGGCGTTCAGCCTCTCGCGCGGCACCATGGCGACCTGGGGCAGCACAGGCAGCCGCCTCTACTACCGGATGCCCGGCGCGAGCACCGTCCAGGCCTGGGACTCGTCCGCAGGCGTCTCGCAGCCGATCACCCAGGCTTCGTGGATCCGGCCCCGCGCCGATTCCGGCGATGACACCCTGGCCTTCACCGTCCGCGACTCGGCCGGGACGCCGCATGTGTGGGTCTACGGCCACAGCGGCCGCTCCGGCGGCCAGCTGCCGAACGTGCGCTCAGCGCCGGTCTGGCTGAACTCGACCACGTTCTTCTATGTGGAGGAGGCGGCCTGCTCCCCCGGCTGCGGCATCGGGCCGGCCTGGCAGCCCAACGGCAAGACGTTCACGTACGACATCGCGCAGCTGGCCGAAACGGGCTCCAAAATCGCGCAGGTCTACGGCGCCTGGCCGCGAGCCGGCCAGCTGTGACCGTTTAGCGACTTAGTAATGCGATCATGACTCCGACCGAAATGGACCAGTTGACAGCCCCCGCCGAAACCGAGACCCTGCTGGCCCCGGAGCCGTACTCGCCGGCGCCCGCTCGGACGAGCCGGCCCTCGGCGTGGATTTCGATGTTCCACACCCGTGAGCGCCGTTGGTGGACCATGGCCCTATCCGCGGCCCTGCTGATCACCGTTCTCGGAATCGGGGTGCTGTATGTCGATGACACGAACAACCAGGCCGCCGTTCGTTCGCTGACGACTCAAAACGAGTCGCTGACCGGGCGCAATCAGATCCTCAACGACAGACTCACGACCACCCAGACGAACCTCACGGCCACCCTCGGCGAGCTTGCCAAGACGAAGGCGGACCTGGAGCATCCACACCTGACGATCTGGAACGTGGCCCAGCAGCTGAAAGGCTCGAGCTGGTATCTCGCCGGCGGCGTTCCCGACACGTTCACCTACCACCTGCACGCCACCTCGACGGGCCCCATCTCGGTGAGCATCCTCACGTTGGAGCAGTGGGCCAAGGCGATCGGGTGCATCGACAGCGGCGGAGGCAGCACGCACTGGTGCATGCACCACTCGGGCGCCGTCATGAGCTGGCTCAGCGTGACCGCTGTCGACTACGACTTCCATCAGGGGGAGGGGTGCGCCGACTACTTGACCGTCTTCACATCGGCGACCACGGTGACGGTGACACCCAACGTGAGCGTCACGTACAACCCGGCCTCCTCGGCGACCGGCGCCTGCGCTTAAAGCCGTTCTAGACAACTTTGGCCTGAGATCGAATAAAACGCCGCAGAGTTAGGGTATCCTATCTTTGATGGTAGGCTCACCCGCAATCTGGATTAGGCAAACCTAGGCGTGATGGTCGAACAGCTCACACGCCGAAGCCTGTTCACGCGGGCGCAACAGGACTACCTGAAAGCCCTGTATCTGCTCGGCGGCGACGAGCGGCCGGTGCCGACCCGCGAGCTCGCCCAGCGCCTCGGCATCTCATCGCCGAGTGTCAGCGAGATGGTCACCAGGCTCACGTCCCAGGGCCTGGTGGAGCACGACCGGTACCGCGGCCAGCAGCTCACGCGCGAGGGCCGCAAGGTTGCCCTCGAGCTCGTTCGTCACCACCGCCTCCTCGAGATGTTCCTGGTCCGCGTCCTCGGCTACACCTGGGACGAGGTGCATGACGAGGCCGAGCGCCTCGAGCACGTGATCTCGGAACGCATGGAGCAGCGCATCTTCGAGCTGCTGGGCCAGCCCGAGCTCGATCCCCACGGCCACGCCATCCCCACCCTCGCCGGCAAGGTGCGATCGGTCAGCCATCGCGCCCTCAGCGAGTGCCGGGCGGGGGAGAAGGTCATGGTCCAGCGCGTCTCCGACGAGGATCCCGTCAAGCTGCGCGAGCTGGAGCGCCGCGGCCTCACTCCCGGCACACCCATCGCCGTCGTGGCGGGCAGCCAGTTCGAGGGACCGATCGAGGTTCGGCTCAAAGGCCGGCGGGAAAGCGTCCCGCTCGGCTTGGCGCGCTCCGTCTTCGTCGCGGAGGCCCCCTGATGGCGGAGATAGTCAAGGCGGTGATCGCGCAGCCGATGGTTCTGGGCGCTGAAAACGCCCTGCCCGGCGAGCTGCGCGTCCTCCGGGCGGCGGAAAGGTCCCTCAACGGTGAGCGCCGTGGGGTCCGCGCCGTGTTGCCGTTTTTGGGGCCGGCGTTCATCGCAGCGGTTGCCTACGTCGATCCCGGCAACTTCGCCACCAACATGGCCGGCGGATCGCGATTCGGCTACATGCTGCTGTGGGTCGTCCTCGGAGCCAACCTGATGGCGATGCTCATCCAGTCGATGAGCGCCAAGCTTGGCATCGCCACCGGACGCAACCTGCCCGAGGTCTGCCGCGATCGCTTCCCTCGTCCGGTGGTGTGGTTCCTCTGGATCCAGGCTGAGCTGATCGCCATGGCGACCGACCTCGCGGAGTTTGTGGGCGCCGCCCTCGGCTTGAACCTCCTGTTCGGAATCCCCCTGTTCACGGCGGCCCTCCTGACAGGCGTGGCGGCGTTCGGGATCCTCGCCCTTCAGGCCTTCGGGTTCCGCCGGCTCGAGGCGACCATCACGGGGCTGGTCGGTGTGATCGTGATCGCGTTCGGTCTCGAGGTCTTGCGCGCCGAACCCGCGTGGGGCTCGGTCGCCGCGGGCGCATTGGTCCCGCACTTCGACGGTACCGAGTCAGTCCTGCTGGCCGCGGGCATCCTCGGCGCCACCGTGATGCCGCACGTCATCTATCTCCACTCGGCGCTGACCCAAAAGCGGGTCGTAGGTGCGAACCCAGAGGCCAGGCGCAAGATCTTTCACTTCGAGCGCGTGGACGTCGTGATCGCGATGGGGATCGCCGGGTTGATCAACATGGCCATGCTGACGACCGCAGCCGCGGTATTCAATTCCCGGGGCCTGCTCGGCGCCGGCAGCAACATGAACCAGGTGTTCGACGGTCTGGAGCATTACCTCGGCGCCCACAGCGGCGTGATCTTCGGAATCGCGCTGCTGGCCTCCGGCATCTCATCGTCATCGGTCGGCACGCTTGCCGGGCAGGTTGTGATGCAGGGCTTCATCCGGCGCCGGATCTCGGTGTTCCTGCGACGGGCGATCACGATGGTGCCGGCGCTGATCGTGATCGGCGCGAACTTCGATCCCTCTCGCGCCTTGATCCTCAGCCAGGTCTTTCTCTCGTTCGGCATCCCGTTCGCGATGATCCCGCTCCTCATATTCACGCGGGACAAGAAGTTGATGGGCAGCCTGGTGAACAGCCGGTTTACGAACTACGCCTCTTACGGGGTGGCCGCGCTCATCATCGGCCTCAACGTCTTCTTGCTCGAGCAGACGCTGTTCGGGAGCCGCTAGACCCTAAGCTCTTCCCCATCCATGGGGAAGAACGCGCCGCAAGCGCGGGATGGGGCGTCGTGAAGCTCGGCGTCAGCGTCGGTTACTGGGGACTTGGACTCACCGCGGCCGACCAGCTTGATATCGCCCAGACCGCCGAAAAGCTGGGTTATGACTCGATCTGGACGGCCGAGGCTTATGGCTCAGACGCCGCGACTGTGCTCGCCTGGCTCGCGGCCGGCACCAGCCGGATCAAGTTGGGCGCGGGAATCTTCCAGATCCCCGGTCGCAGCGCGGCCATGACCGCGATGACCGCGGCGACCATCGACAACCTGTCCGGCGGGCGCATGATCCTGGGCCTCGGCACCTCGGGGCCGCAGGTGTCGGAAGGTTTTCATGGTGTGCGGTTCGGCAAGCAGCTGCAGCGCACGCGCGAGTACGTCGCGGTGGTGCGCATGGCGCTGGCCCGGCAGAAGCTCGAGTACCACGGCGAAACCCTCGAGCTGCCCCTGCCCGACGGTCCGGGCAAGGCGCTCAAGCTGACGATCCGGCCGGTCCAGGAGCAGATCCCGATCTTCCTCGCCGTCCTCGGTCCGAAGAACGTTGCGCTCGCCGGCGAGATCGCGGATGGCTGGCTGCCGGTCTTCTTCTCACCCGAGCACACGAAGGCGCTGCGTGTCCCGCTGGAGGAGGGCGCCGCCCGCGCGGGCCGGTCGCTCGACGGCTTCAGGATCTGCCCTTCGGTGAACGTGATGATCGGCGATGACCTCGAGAACGCACGCAACGCGATGCGCCCCATCCTGGCGCTGTACGTGGGTGGCATGGGGTCGCGCGAGCAGAACTTCTACAACCGATTGGTCTCCAGCTATGGGTTCGAGCGGGAGGCGGAACAGGTCCAGGAGCTGTACCTGGCGGGGAAGAAGACCGAGGCGATGTTCGCGCTGCCCGACGAGCTCATCGACCTGCTGTCAATCGTCGGCCCCCGCGACCGCGTGAAAGAGAAGCTGCGCGCCTTCGGCGACGCCGGCATCGACACGCTGATCGTTTGGCCTGTAATGCCGGACCACGGAGAGCGCAAGGAGCAGCTGCGCCAGATCGCCGAGCTCGCGCAGGAGGTTGGCTGACGGAAGCTACGTCAAGGTCAACGAGCGCGAACCAGCCGCCGCCGCTGGTCGACTACAACCTCTTCGAATCCGACGCCCAGCTCCAAGAATCGCTCGAGCGTGAGGGCGCTTCGTGGGCCCACGACCTCGTGCACGAGCTGGGACGCCTGGCCGGCACGCAGGAGGCCATCGATTGGGGCTTCCAGGCCAACGCCAACCCGCCGCAGCTTCGCACCCACGATCGGTTCGGCGAGCGCCTCGACGAGGTCGAGTTTCATCCCGCCTGGCACGACCTGATGAAGGTGGCGGTGGGCCATGGCCTGCATGCACTGCCCTGGCGAGAACCGCGCGCCGGCGCGCACGCCGCACGCGCGGCCGCCTTCTACATCTGGTCGCAGGTCGAGGGCGGCCACGGCTGTCCCGTTTCCATGACCTACGCCGCCGTCCCCGCGCTTCGCAAGTCGCCAGCGCTCGCGGCGGAGTGGGAGCCGCTCATGACGACCGTCGAGTACGACCCAGGACTCCGACCGCATACGTCAAAGAAGGGCGTGCTCTTCGGCATGGCGATGACCGAACGGCAGGGCGGCTCCGACGTCCGTTCCAACACCACGCGCGCAGAGCCCACCGGGACGAATGGCGAGCATCGCCTCTTCGGCCAAAAGTGGTTCTGCTCCGCACCCATGTGCGACGGATTCCTGGTCCTTGCACAGGCCCCGCGAGGCCATTCATGTTTCTTGCTTCCTCGCGTCCTGCCGGACGGCACGCGCAACGGGTTTCACATCGATCGTCTCAAGGACAAGCTCGGCAACCGGTCCAACGCGTCATCGGAGATCACCCTCGACGGTGCGTGGGCCACCCTGGTCGGGGAAGAGGGCAACGGAGTCAGAACGATCATCGAGATGGTCAACCACACGCGCCTGGACTGCGTCATCGGGTCCGCGTCGCTGATGCGTCAGGCGGTCGCGCAGGCGACGCATCACACCGCGCACCGAAGCGCATTCGGCAAGCTGCTCAGCGAACAGCCGTTGATGATCAACGTGCTGGCCGACCTGGCTGTGGAATCCGAGGCGACGACGACATTGATGATGCGCCTCGCGGGCGCCTTCGACCGCGCGTCGGATCCCGCCGAGATGAGCTTTCGGCGCATCGGGCTCGCGATCGCGAAATTCTGGACCTGCAAACGGGCGATCGCGGTCGTCGCCGAAGCGCTCGAGTGTCATGGCGGTAACGGCTATGTGGAGGAGTCGATCCTCCCCCGCCTGTATCGCGAAGCGCCTCTCAATTCGATCTGGGAAGGCTCGGGCAACGTCAATGCGCTCGATGTGTTGCGTGCAATGCAGCGCGACCCAGATTCCGTGACGGCGTACTTTGGAGAGGTGGAGTTGGCAAAAGGCACCGACCAACGGCTCGACCAGGCGATCGTCGAGTTGAAGCGGGACCTCGCCAATTCAAATGAGTTCGAATCACGAGCCCGCAGGCTTGTCGAACAAATGGCCGTCATCCTGCAAGCCTCGCTCTTGTTGCGTCACGGCGAACAAAATGTGGCGGAAATGTTCGTTGATTCACGTTTGGTTAAAGGTTGGGGAACGTTCGGCACGTTGCAAGCGAGCCCGCGACTGAAATTGGTGATCGAGCGGCACCGGCCGCGTTTGTAGCCCTGGAGGGAGATGATTCAAGAAACCGACCAAATCACATATGCCTGGCAGAAGTCGCCTGTCGCTCGGATACAGCCAGGCGAGGTAATCCTGGTTACCGACTTTGACGGAACCCTGGCCGAGGTGGTTCAGGACCCGGCCGCAGCCCGCGCCCGCCCTGAGGCGCTCGAGGCCCTGGAGCAGCTCGTCCGCTTGCTTGCCGACGTGATCGTGCTGAGCAGCCGCACGCCCGCCCAGCTGGAGACTCTCGTCCCGATGTCAGGCGTGCGCTTGATCGGCGACAGCGGCCTCGCCATACCGCGCAAGGCGCAGAAAGAGGCCCTCGATCACTTCAACGCCGATGTGAGCAGATTGCTCGAGCGCATTCCCGGCGCATGGCTCGAGGTGAAGCCCGCGAGCACCGCCGTGCATTTTCGAAACACAGACTTGAGCGGTGAGCAGATGATTTCTCTCCTTCAGCCGCTGCTTGACGGCGCGCGTCTCGAAGCCGCTGTTGGGCGCAAAGTGATCGAGGTCCACGCGCCGAAGGCGGGGAAGGGGAGCGCGCTGGCAGCGCTGCTGCCTGGGGAAGATCCGGGCGGCGTTGTCTGCTTCGGCGACGACGAGAACGATCGATCGATGTTCGAGTACATAAGCAGTCTCGACATCCCGCACATGTGCATCGGCGTGTGGTCGCCAGAGGCACCGCCCAACCTGTTTGACCGCTGCGACCTCGTGGTCCCCGGTCCTGCCGGAGCGACGGCCGTCCTGCAGGAAATCGTGGAGTGGGCTAAGGCGTCGAGCTGACGGCAGCCGCGGGCGCGACGAGCTCGCGCAAGTCCTGCACCTGGTTGCTGATCCACCGCGCGATATCGTTGGTGCGCACCACATGACGGGCCCCCTCGTTCATGCGCCGTCTCTCGTCGAGCGCCAGCATCAGGCCGGCATGCATGGCGGCCGCGGTGGCCTCAACGTCGAACGGGTTGATGGAAAGGACGTGCTCACGCAGCTCTTCATGGGCGCCTGCGTTCTCTGACAGAACGACGACGCCATCGACCTGGTTCACGAGCGCGCCTTCTTTCGCTACCAGGTTCAAGCCGTCGTAGACGGGATTGACCAGCAGCACGTCGAAGTGCTTGAGCATCGCCATCGCTTTGCGTTCGCTCTCCCCAATCTCGAGCCGGACCGGCAGCCATTCCTGTGTGCCGAACTCGATGTTCAAGCGCGCCGCGGTCTGCCTTATGTGCCGGAGGTACCGGCTGTACGCGGCGACGTCCTGACGCGAAGGCTGCAGGAAGGCCCAGAACTGAACCTTGCCGCGCAGCTCCGGGTGATAGCGCAGCAGCTTTTCGTACGCGATGAAGCCGCGCACGATGTTCTTTGAGGGATCCGTGCGATCGATGCGCGCGATCAGGTGCTCAGGCCTCCAGGGGGCGAGGTCCTCTTCCTGCCGTTTGACTCCACGCGAGGACGCGAGCCGCATGGTCATCGGAACGTCGACTGAGATGGGATAGTGGCGCGCGTAGACGATACGGCCCCCGGCGACCACAGCACGTTCGCGCTCATCGACCTGGAGGCCGAGATTTTCCTCGCACGTGAGCAGGAAGTTACGCACGTCGAGACTGGACTGAAAGCCGACGATATCGCAAGCAAGCAATCCTTCGAGGATCGCGTCGCGCATTTCCTTGGGCAGCACCTTCCAGTACTGAGGCGTCGCCCAGGGCACGTGAAGGAAGAACTGGATTACGGCGCCCTGCATCTCTTGCCTGACGAAGCGAGGCACGAGGTACAGCTGATAGTCGTGAACGAGAACTAGCGGCCGGTTGCGGGCCCGGCGGGCAAGCTCGACAACTTTCGCGGCCATCTGCCTGTTGACCTCGACGTATCCGTCAGACCAAGCCTGGTGAATCCGGTCGTCGATGACAGGCTCGTTGGCCAGATCCCACAAGTAGTGCTGGATGAACCACAGCACCGGGTTGGAGATGACCGAGTAGTGCATCTCGTACTGCTCGCTCGAGGGAGTCGCGTAATGCAGCCGGCCGGTGGACTGAGCGAGAGGCACCGTGAGTCCGCGCGGATGTTTCGACGCGAGCTCGCGCTCTGGGCCGCTGCGGGCGCAGGCGACCCAATCGGCAGACAGAGCTTCGGCAAGTGTCAGGAGCCCTGTGATGACTCCACCGGCGCCTCGCCGGAAGGTCCCGTCCGGCCTCGGCTCATGTGGTCCGCGGTTCGAGACCAGGATGGGCGAGTAATCCGGGAGGGTTCGCCCGACGTAGCCCCGAAGGCTACCGCCCGTCGTCTCTGATCCCCGTCAGAAGCCAGCGGTCGATGGGCACCTCGCGAACGCGCACGCCGGCGGCCCGCGAGACTGCATTGGCGACGGCGGCCGTGCCGGGAATGGCCGGCGGCTCGCCGACCCCTTTCGCGCCTAGTGGTCCGACCGGCGACGGAACCTCGACCAGGCGCACATCGATGTTCGGGATCTGGTCCGCCGCGGGCAGCTCGTAGTCGAGGAACGAGGCCGTTCGCAGCTGGCCATCACCGTCGTAGACAAGCTGCTCGCCGAGTGCCCGGCCGATCGCCTGCGTCGCGCCGCCGTGGATCTGGGCCTCGACCTCCGGCGGGTTGATGGCGTGGCCCACGTCCTGGACGGCCGCGTAGCCCGTGAGGCTGTAGGCGCCGGTCTCGCGGTCGAGGCGAACGCGTGCGATGTGCACCGTGAACATCGGTGAAGCCGCCTGGACCGCCGAGCGGCCGGTGGCCTGGATTGGCTTGTGCCGGCCCATGAAGGCCCTGCTGAGCTCGACCAGGCGGGTGATCTCCACTGCGCGCGACGGAGCACCCCTGACGATGACCCGGCCGTCGACGATGTCCAGGTCCTCCGGCGCGGCCTCGAGCTCTTCGGTGGCGATTTCCAGCAGCTGCCGACGGGCCTCCTGCGCGGCCTCGTACACCGCGCCGCCGACGCTGTAGGTCACCTGGCTGCCGCTGGACGTTGCGCTGAACGGCGCGTTGGATGTGTCCGCGACCTCGACCCTGACCTTGTCGGGGGACACGCCGAAGGCCTGCGCCGCGATGAGCGCGAGCCCGGTCGCGGTGCCGCTGATGTCGGGCGAGCCGACCGTCACCGCGACCATGCCGTCCGGGTCGACCCGACAACCCGCGGCCGAAGGCGTCCGCGCGCCGCCCCAGGAGCCGAGCGCGACCCCGACCGCTTCGTCCGGTCCGAGGGCCGCGGTGTACAGAGGATGGCGGCGTGCCTCCTCCAGCACCTCGACCGATGCGACGCGCGGCCAGCGATGACCGTCTGGCGTGGGATCGCCTTCGCGGGAAACGTTGCGGAGGCGCAGGTCGATGGGGTCAACCCCGAGCTTGACAGCCACCTCGTCGATCGCCGATTCGAGGGCGAAGAACGCCTGGGTCGCGCCCGGGGCCCGGTATGCGTCGGTCGGCGTCTTGTTGGTCGACACCTCGAGGCCGTGGAGGTCGTAGCTCGGGATGCGGTAGGTGCCGGCCAGGAAGCTCGCTGTCAGGCCCGCGTGCCAGCCGGCGCTGGCGCCGTTGTCGTAGGAAAAGCGAGCTCGAAGGGCAAGCAGCGTGCCGTCGCGCAGCGCGCCAAGCTCGATGTCGAAAAGCGCCGCGGGGGCAGGGTGGCCGACGACGAACTCGTGCGAGCGGGTGAGGGAGAGGCGCACGGGACGTCCCACGCGAACGGCGATCAGCGCCAGTAGGGGCTCGAGGAGCTCGACCTTGCCGCCGAAGCCGCCGCCCACCGGCATTGGGACCACGCGCACCTTGTGCGTCGGCACGTCGAGAAGCGTTGCGACCTCGTCGCGCACGACGAACGGCCCCTGCGTGGGCGACCAGATGGTCAGCCCCCCGTCGGGCTCGGGCCGCGCGACGGCCACGTGAGGCTCGAGGAACGAGTGATGCGCGGCGGCAAACCGGTATGACTGACGCACCACGATGTCGGCTCGCTTCAAGTCCGCGTCGACTTCGCCGCGCTTGAGGTTGGCCACGCCCGTGACGTTGCGCGGGCGCTCCGCGGGCGCTTGGTCATCGGCGGCGGCCGCGCCGTGAATCGAGGCGTCTTCGTCGCTCGCCTCTTCGGCCTGGTCGAGCACGAGCGGTGAGCTGTCGCCCATCGCCGCCGCCGCGTCCAGAACCGGAGACGTCTCTTCGTAATCGATCTCGACCAGGGCCGCGGCATCGGCCGCCGCCGCTTCGGTTTGGGCCACGATCGCCACGACCGGCTGGCCCAGGTAGAAGACGCGGTCCTTGGCGAGAGGGACGTCGGGGCCCGCGCTGTCCGTTTCGGGGAGCTCGCGGCTGGTGATCACGTCGATGACGCCTGGCGCCGAGCGGGCGGCCGAGGTCTCGATGCCGCGAATGCGCGCGCTCGGCGCCTGGGAGACGACCAGCTGCACGTGAAGCAGGCCGGCAAGCTCGAGGTCGGCGGTGAAGCGAGTAGCCCCCGTGACCTTTTCGCCGCCTTCCTGGCGGCGTCTACCCCTGGCGGGTACGCTCATCAACCGAAGATGCTACGCAGCAAGGGATCACCGGCGTTTGCTGCGCTTCTGTGCTTGAGCTTCATCTCGTGTTCGAACGGACCTGGGGGTTCCGCCAGCCCAACCAGTCTCGCCACCGATCAGACGCTCCGTTTTCCGATCCAGCACGACGTCAGCACGCTTGATCCGGCGATGATCGACAGCGAGGCGGAAGCCGAGATTGCACAGAACCTGTTCGACGGCTTGCTGAAGTTCGACGGCAACCTCAACGTGGTTCCCGACATCGCGCTGAGCATGCCCACCATGTCCACCGATGGCGCCACCTACACGTTCAAGCTGCGGCAAGACGTGACTTTTTCGAACGGTGACGCGCTCAGCGCGAAGGACGTGCTCTATTCGTGGAATCGCGCGGCCGCGATGCAGGGACCTTATGCCACGAATCTTTCCGCGATCACGGGTTACGACCATGTCGCTGCGAACCAGGTTTCGGGCGCGGGGCTCGAGGCCCTGCTCGAGAAAAACGATGCATCCGTCACGATGTCGGGTCTTACCGCGCCGGACGATTTCACGGTGGTTGTGAAGCTGACCGGCGCGGCCGGATGGTTTGAGTCCGCAATCGCGCAGCCCGCCGTGGCCGGAATGATCGTCGACCAGAAGGTCGTCAAGGGCAACTTCGACAACTGGTGGAGCAAGCCGGAGACGCTGGTCGGCACCGGCGCTTTCAAGATGTCTGGGCGCGCGGTGAACGAGTCGCTCGAGTTCGCGGCGATCGCGAGCTGGTGGGGACGGCCGAAGCCCACGCTCGGCAAGATTCGGGTCGAGGTCGTGGCTGACGCGCAAGCCGCGCTCGCCAAGTACGAGCAAGGCGCCTACGACATCTTCGGGTACGCCGCGTACAGCCCCGCCGCGGCCGATCTCGCGCGGATCCGGGCCAAACCCTCCGAGAAGGGGCAGCTCCTGCTCGAGACGCGGAACAAAACCTATTTCGTCACTTTCAACGTGGTGGCGGACGCGTCGCGGGTGGCCGGCGGGCCGTTCACTCTGGACCAGGGCAAGGCGTCGCACGATATGCGTCTCGCGTTTGCGATGTCGGTGGACAAAGCGAAGCTGGCCAAGGATGTCTGCTCTGAGATCACGTGCATCGCCGCGACAGGTGGCGTGATCCCCAAGGGACTCCACGGCTACCTCGGCGACATTTCGGACCCCCTCGCGACCTTCGATCCGGTGAAGGCGAGGAGCCTGTTGCAGTCCGCGGATCCTACCGGCGGCAAGACCAAAGACCTCGTCTACACCTACGACCCGGAAAATCCTTTCAACGAGCCGGTGGCCAAGTTCCTCCAGTCGCAGTGGCTCGTCAACCTCGGCGTCACGGTCAAGCTGCAGACCATCCCGCACACCCGCTTCATCACCGAGCGGCTGAGGGGGTCGTATGTGCTGTCGCGCGATGGTTGGGCCGCCGACTACAACCATCCTCAAGACTGGTTCGACAACCTGTGGGGCAAGGCTGCGGGCTGCCCTGACATGAGCTGTTCGAGTGGATACCGGACCAAGGCGTACGACGATTTGCTGGCCAAGGCCGACAGCGAGCCGCTGACCGTTTCGATTCCCGACTACAAGGCGTTAAGCCGGCAGCTGATCGACGATGTGGTCTACATCCCGCTCTTCTACACGGTCGACGCGTTCTTGTTCAAGCCGTACGTGATCGGGGCCGGCTCGAACAACATGTTCGACTACTACTGGAACCAGATCCAACTGACAGCACACTAAACAGACGTTACTTTTGGCGGCCGGGGTCCCCCCGGCGGCGACTATGCCTGCAGGTCTGCCAAGCGTTGCCCCAAGTGGCTACTCAAAAAAATCCGAAACCGTGTGGGTTTCCTCTCATAACTGCCCCGCGAAGTGGCAGGCGGCGAAGTGCCCGCTCTCCTTCATCTCCAGCGGCGGCTCGACCTCCGAGCAGATCTTCTGCGCGATCGGGCAGCGCGTGTGAAAGCGGCATGCCGACGGTGGGTTCACGGGCGAGGGGATCTCGCCCTTCAGCAGGATGGGTTTGCGCGCCATCTCGATGTCGGGGTCGGGCACGGGCACCGAGCTCTCCAGCACCTTGGTGTAGGGGTGAAGGGGCCTGTCGCGGATGGCGTCGCTCGGGCCTATCTCGACGATCTTGCCCAGGTACATCACCGCGATCCGGTCGCTGATGTGCCGCACCACCGAGAGGTCGTGCGCGATGAAGAGGAACGTGAGCTGGTACTTCGCCTGCAGGTCCTCCATCAGGTTCACGATCTGCGCCTGGATCGAGACGTCGAGCGCTGAAACGGGCTCGTCCGCGACGATGAATGTCGGCTCGAGCACCAGGGCGCGGGCGATTCCGATGCGCTGCCGCTGGCCGCCGGAGAACTCGTGCGGATAGCGATTCACGAAGTTCGGGTTGAGCCCGACGACCCGCATGACCTCCTGAACCTTTTGCTCCGCCTTGCGGCCCCGCGCGATTCCGAAGTTGCGCAAGGGCTCGGAGACGATGTCCCCCACCGTCATGCGCGGGTTCAACGACGCGTAGGGGTCCTGGAAGATCATCTGGATCTCCTGACGGGTGCGGCGCAGCTTCTCCCCGCGCATCTGGGTGAGGTCCGTGTTCTTGAAAAACACGTGACCTGAAGTCGCCGGCTGCAGGCGGACGATCACCCGACCCAGGGTTGATTTGCCGCAACCCGACTCGCCGACCAGGCCCAGCGTCTCACCTGCCTCGATGGCCAGGGTGACCCCATCGACCGCGTGCACCACCGCGCGCCCGAACAACCCGCCCGCGACGGGGAAATGCTTGACCAGGTCCTCGACTCGCACCAAGGCGGACTTGAGGGTCGGGTCTGTGGTCGGCGTCGCTGTGGGCTGGGCGCTCACGTTTGAGCGATGGCTTCCGGGTTCTGAACGTTCTTCATCAGCACCCAACAGCGGGCATCTTGCCCGGGATCGACCTCGGCCAGCGGAGGCTCCTCGGTGAGGCAGCGGTCGACTCGAAACTTGCAGCGGGGATGGAACTTGCAGCCCGGCGGCATCTTGCCCAGGTCGGGCGGCAGGCCTTTGATCGAGATCAACCGCTCCCGGGTCGTCTCGTCCACGCGCGGCATCGACCGCAGCAGGGACCAGGTGTAAGGGTGCTGCGGGTTCTTGAAGATCGCTCGCGTCGGGCCCTCCTCGACGATGCGGCCCGCGTACATGACGATCACGCGATTGCACAGGCTTGCGACCAGCGCCATGTTGTGTGTGATCAGGATCACGGCCGCGCGCAGCTCGCGGCTGATGTCGCGCAAGAGCTCGATGATCGAGGCCTGCACCGTGACATCCAGAGCCGTGGTCGGCTCGTCGGCGATGAGCAGCGACGGCTCGTTCGACACTCCCATCGCGATCATGGCGCGCTGCCGCATGCCGCCTGAGAACTGATGAGGGTAGTCGCGCACCCTGTCCTTCGCGGCGGGGATGCGCACGCGCTGCAGCATCGGGATGACCCGGTCGCGTGCCTGCTGCCGGGTGAAACGGTTGTGGGCGGCCATCGCCTCTTCGACCTGGAAACCCACACGGAGCACCGGGTTCAACGAGGTCATCGGGTCCTGGAAGATCATCGCGACCTCGTTGCCGCGAAACTCCCTGATCTCCTCGTCCGACATCTGCACGACGTCCTGTTCGCCGTACAGGATCTTTCCACTGGTGATCTTCCCGGGTTCCGGAATCAGCCGCAGGAGGGAAAGCGCCGTCATCGTCTTGCCGGAGCCGGACTCGCCCACGATCCCCACGATCTCCCCGCGGTCGACGTCGAAGCTGATGCCGTCGACGGCGTTCAGCGTGCCGCCGGGCACGAGAAACTGAACCCGTAGATCCTGTACACGCAGTAGAGAGGCCAGGGGGTTTAGCGCCTCATCCGAGGGTCGAACGCGTCACGCAGGCCGTCGCCCACCCAGTTGAACGCCATCAGGGTCAGGGACAGGGCGATCGTAGGCGCCAGCACGATGTGCGGCGCGAAGTCCATCCCGTGGTAGCCGTCGGCGGCCATCGCGCCCCACGAGGGAGTGGGCGAGGGGAGGCCGAGGCCAAGGAAGCTGAGAAAGGCCTCGAAGAGGACCGCGGCCGGGATGGCGAACGTCGCCTGCACGATGATCGGGCCGAGCGCGTTCGGGAAGATATGGCGGAGCAGCAGTGAGAAGTCGCGCGCACCGGACATGCGCGCCGCCTCGACAAACTCGCGTTCCCGCAGGGCCAGGGACTGGCCCCTGACCAGTCTGGCGACGTCCATCCAGCGCGTGAGCGAGAACGCGACGATGATGACGAAGACGCCGCGTGGGATCAGGTGCAGAGCGTCGGAGAGCACGAACACGAGGATCAGCGCCACCAGCAGGTCTGGGATCCCGTACCAGATGTTGATGAAGAACGAGATCGCGGTGTCGACCGACCCGCGATAAAAACCCGCCAGCAGCCCGAGCGGGATGCCGATCAGGCTCACGATGATGGCGCTGCCGACGCCTACCTCGATCGTGATCAGCGCGCCGCCCATGATCCGGCTCAGGATGTCGCGGCCGGCCTGGTCGAGTCCGAGCGGGTGCCCCGCTGATGGCGGCTGGTAGGTCGGGCCTACCGCCTGCAGCCACACCGGATACGGCGTCCAGACGATCGAGATGAGGGCGGTGATGAAGAGGATCGCGATGATGACGCCGCCGACCAGCGCGAGCCGGTTCCGGCGAATCCTGCGCCAGGCGTCGGAGAGAAGTGTGGCCTGCTCGGGCATCTCATAGCTGAGCTCGAGGTCGGGCTGGATGACCGGCGCCGCCTGGGCCATCAGTAGCGAATCCTTGGGTCCAGGACCGGGTAGATGACGTCCACAGCCAGATTCGCAAGGCCGACCAGCGCCGCATAGAAGGTGAAGACGCCGATCACGATGTTGTAGTCGCGCGCCAGGATGCTCGTGATGAACTCCTTGCCGAGGCCCGGGATGCCGAAGATGTTCTCGATCACGACCGAGCCGGTGATGATGCCGGTCACCAGCGGACCAAGGATGGTCACCACAGGAATCAGTGCGTTCCTCAGGGCGTGCCGCATGACCACCACACGGGCCTTCAAGCCTTTGGCCCAGGCGGTCCGCACGTAGTCGGTCCGGATCGTTTCCAGCATGCTGGCGCGAGTGAGCCGCGCGACGTAGCTCGCGTACGGAAGGCCGAGGGCGAGAGCCGGCACTGGAATCTGCTCGATCTTGCCCCAGCCTGGCTGGTAGAAGAACGTGCCTTGCGTCCAGATGTAGAGGTAGTGGCCGAAAATGAGCAGCCCGAAGATCGCGATCACGAAGCTGGGGATGCTGTAGCCCACGACGGCTGTGCTGGACGCTGCGTAGTCCACCCACGTGTTCTGCCTGAGAGCGGCGATGACGCCCAGGATGAGCCCCAGCCCGACCGTGACCAGCAAGGCGAAGAAGCCCACGGTGGCGCTGACCGTCGTCTCTCGGATCAGGAGAGGCGTGATCTTCACCCCCCGATTGACGAGTGACTCGCCCAGGTCGCCCCTAAGCACGCCCTGCACCCAGTTCAAATACTGCTGCTGCAGCGGCAGGTCGAGGCCGTAGTGGTGGAGCTCAGCCGCGAGCGTCTGCGGGCTCTGTCGGGTTTCGTTGAGGAACGCGTTGCCCGGGATCTGATGGAGGAGCACGAAGACGATCGAGGAGACGAGGACGGTCGTGATCGCGATGAGGACCAGCCGCTGCCCGATGTAGATGAGGGTCCCTCTCATCCGCTTATCACTTCCCTATTCAGGTGTTGACGAAGGGGGTCCATCCCCGGACGGACCCCCTAATTGTGTCGGTATCTGCCGGTCTAGTGCTGAAGGATCTTTACGTCGACCCAGTAGTTGTCGTACAGCGGGTTGCCGCCGACGCCCTTGACGTAGTCGTGGGACAGGTACTGCTGGATGCCGTAAACAAGGTTGCCCGTGACCGTGTTGTCAACGAGGATCTTGTTCATTGCCTTGTAGGTGTCAAGAGACTGGGTGAGCGGCTTGGAGTTGGCCGACTTCTCCATCTGGTCGATCTGTGGGTTCGAGTAGCACGCTCCACCCGACCCGGCGTCGGTTACGAACAGAAAGTCGAACCAGTCCTGGGGGTGGTCGTAGTCCGCGCCCCAGCTGTGCCGGAAGATCGGGAACGTGCACTTGGTTCGCGCGTGGAAGAACGACGCCGTGTCCTGCGCGGTGCACTGCATCGTCACGTTGAGGTTCGCCTTCCACTGGGAGGCGAGGTTCTCGCAGACCGCCTTGTTGAAGGCGCTCGTGTTGTGCGTGTAGACCAGGTTCTTGACCTTCGAGCCGTCCGGGTCCCACTGCTTGTAAAGCTGCTGGGCCTTTGCCTTGTCGAAAACGGCCCACGGGTCGGTGTTGTCGCCGAGGTAGCCCTTCAGGCCCTTCGTGATCACGCCACCGGTGGCCTTGATGCACGCGGTTCCCTTGGAGCATGCGATATCGACGAGCTGGTCGCGGTCGACCGCGAGGCTGAACGCCTCCCGGCCGAGTTTGCCCGCTTCGCCGCCGAACGGGCTGGCGAACGTGCAGTTCTTCGACGGCTTGCCTGTGCCCTCGCACATGTTGAATCCGATCCAGGTGGTCCGGGCGGCAGGCTGCAGGTTGAGCTGCTTCTTCAGCTGCGGGTCGGAGTTGTAGCGGATGACGTCTTCAGGCGTGAGGTTCTGGTTGTCGTAGCCGATCAGGCTGTAGCCGCCCGACTCGTACTTGGTCAGCTGCGCCTTCTGGTCGGCGATGATCTCGATGTGAACTTTGGTGATGGCGCCTGTCGAGCCGCCCCACCAGTTCGCAACCGGTGCGAAGTCAGTCGACGTCTTGGGCGTCCGGGCCGTCATCTTGAACATCCCGGTGCCGACCGCGGTCGCGGGATCGCTGGCCCAGTTCTGGTCGTCTTCCTTCCCGGCAGCCTTGATCACCTTCTGGTCGACCACCCAGGCCGTCCAGAGGGCGACTTCGGTGTACCAGTAGGCCGCGACATCGGTGAGGGTGGCCGAGAAGCTGTAGTCGTCGATCTTTTTGAGGCCGGTCATGTCGTGAGCCTTTCCGTTGGCGACGTCGTCGTAGCCGGCGACGGGCGCGAAGACGCTCGCGTAGTCGCCCTGCATGCGGGCGGCCCGGTTCCAGCTGAAGATGAAGTCATCAGCCTTGACGGGGTCGCCGTTGGAGAACTTGACGTCCTTGCGCATGGTGAACGTATAGGTCTTCTGGTCGTCCGAGATCTTCGGAGCTCCGGTGGCGATGTCGGGGATCTCGTTGAGGTTGTCGTCGAACTTGTACAGGCCGGAGTAGACGTTGCGGAAGGCGTCGACGTCCTGCGCCGCCGACATGTGCCCCGGATCAAGGTCGGCAAACTCGTTGACCATCGGGAAGCTGAGCGTCTGGTCGGCGGCCAGCTGCTCGCTGGGCGCATTGCCTCCTCCACAGGCAGCGACCACGGAACTTGCTCCCAACGCAACGGCGAGGGAACGGAAGAAAGAGAGTCGCGTCATACCACCTCCTACGAAACACGGCTCGAGGAAGGCGCGCACCTATAGCTTGCCCTCCCCGCATCCATCGCCCTCTTCCCGGTTGCCCGGGGCGAGAGTGCGCCGGCGACGGACCTCGCCATCTCCTGATGGCCCCGCTACTCCATCTTCAGTTTTGAACTTTGGTTCACGGAAGTCAAGTTCTGCCGACAAATAAGACTCCAGGGTGGTTGAATTGAGAGCGGATTGAGGAGGACGGCGGCTTTTCTGTCGGCGGGGCTGCTGGGGGTCGCGGCCCTGCTCGGCGGCCTGGCGCTCGATGCCTACCTGCACGCCCGGGACCCGAGCCTGGCGCACCGCGAAGGCCTGTTCACCCTCGGCAACCCCGGCCACGTGCTGCTGGGCATCGGTATCGGCCTGGTCGTGCTGGGCGTGGTTGGGGCCGCGTACACGACGCTGCCGTACGGCCTAAGGGTTCGCCGGGGCATCCTGACCGGCGCGCTTGCCATGATCGTCGTCTCGGGAGACATCGCCGGCTGGGCGGCCTCCGTCGAGCGGTCCGGGTCGACCGCCGGCCAGCCTGCCCATGCGCACAGCAGCGTCGCGCCGACCCGCCAGCCGACGGCGGCGGAGCTGGAGGCGGCGACCAGGCTGATCGTGGAAACTCGCGCCGCGGCCGGGAGGTACGCCGACCTGAGGGCCGCCATCGCTGTCGGCTATGTACCCATGGAGCCGCCCGATTTCCAGATCGTGCACTACGTCAACCCGGGGTACATGGTCGACGCCGATGTCCTGGATCCGAATCACGTCCAGTCGCTCATCTACTACAACGGGAAGCAGGGCAGGCAGCTGATCGGGGCGATGTTCATCATGCCGCGCCGCGGGATGGACGGCCCTCAGATCGGAGGGCCGCTGACTGTCTGGCACCAGCACTCCAACATCTGCTTCGACGACACGACCGCCATGGCCGTGGCTTTCGTCCACTCCGACGTCTTCGACGGCAACAACGGAAAGAGCGGCTCGTGCCCGCGTGGAAGCACCAATAAGACCACGCCTCTCATGCTGCACGTGTGGCTTATCGACAACCCCGACGGGCCATTCGCCGCGGACATGGAGCCCGCCGTCCTGGGGACCGCCGCGCCGATCAGCTAGAGGCAGGTTCCTCTAGTGCTTGAGGATGCGAATTCCCGTCCAGTAGTTGTCATACAACGCGTTGCCGCCGGCGCCGGCGACGTAAGGATGCACGAGGTACTGCTGCACCCCATAGAGCAGGCCGGCGAAGACTGAGTCGTTGATGAGCAGGTAGCCCGCGGTCCTGTAGTCCGCGATTCCGGCGCCAGGCGGCGCGGAGTCTCCGGCGGCGGCAAGCTTGTCGAGGCTTGGGTTCGAGTAGCACGACCCGGACGAGCTTGCGCCGCTGACGAACAGGTAATCGAACCAATCCTGTGGGTGGTCGTAGTCCGCGGCCCAGCTCTGGCGGAAGATCGGGTACGCACAGGCGCCGCTCCGCTGCGAGAAGAAGGTGCGGCGGTCCATCTCGACGCATCCGACGGTCACGCCGAGGTTCTTCTTCCACTGCGCGGCGAGGTTGTCGCACACCGCCTGGTTGAATGCATTGGTGTCGTAGGTATAGGTGAGCCCTTTCACCTTGGCGCCAGTCGGATCCCAGGCCTGGTACTCGGTTTTGGCGGCTGCAGCGTCGAACTTCACGTTGTGATCGGCGCCATCGCCGAGGTAGCCCTGCAGTCCTCTGCTCACGATGCCACCTGTTGCCTCCACGCAAGTCGTCTTCTGGTTGCAAATGGCGTCGATCAGAGCCTTGCGATCGATCGCCGTGCTGAAGGCGTGGCGTCCGGCGCGTCCCTCGTCGATTCCGGCGAAAGGTCCTGATTTCAAGTTGAAGCCCACCCAGAACGTCGTGCCCGCCGGGACCAGCGCGAGCTGGCTCTTCAGCTTCGGGTCTGTCGTGTAGCGCGTAGCCGCCGCAGGCGGTAAGCCCTGGCGGCCAAAACCAACCAGGCTGAACACGCCCGCCTCGTACTGCGTGACCTGGGCCGAGGTGTCGGCCATCACCTCGACGTGCACGTGGGTCAGCGCTCCGGTCTTGCCTCCGTACCAGCCGGCCACCGGCTCGAAATCCATGGTCTGCGCCGGGGTTCTCGCCGTCATGCGAAAGGGCCCGCTGCCGACGAGCGTTGCGGGCTTGGTGAACCAGGCGTCCTCGCCCGCGGCGGCGATGACCTTCTGGTCCACGACCCAGAACGGCCACAGGCCGAGCAGGTTGAAGAAGTGACTTGCCCGCTTGTTCAGCGTGGCCGTGAAGGTCAGGTCGTCGGTTTTGGTCAGCCCGCTCATCTGTGCGGACCGGCCGGAGGCAACGTCCTGGTAGCCCGCGATCAAGGAGAAGAGCCCGGCGTAATCCCCTTGCTTCGCCGCGGCCCGGTTCCAGCTGTAGATGAAGTCGGACGACGTGATCGGGTCTCCGTTGGAGAACCGTCCGTCGGGCCGGATATGAAAGGTGTAGGTCAGGCCGTCGGCCGAGACGGCAGGCTTGGCGGTCGCGAGGTCGGGCAACTCGCGCAGCTGCTTGTCGAACTTGTACAGGCCGGAGAACACGTTGCGGAGGATGTCGACGTCCGCGGCGCTCGAGATCAGGGCGGGGTCGAAGTCGGAAAGGTCTTGCGCGATCGGGAAGCTGAGCGTCTGATCGGCTGCCAGCTGCTCAGCGATTGGTGCCCGGCTGCCGGGGAGGCCCACCGTGACCACGAGGAGCAAGCCGATCAGCGCAATCGCAATCCCCGCGCTCGCAGGAAGGTAATGGCGAAGTCGAGACGGGGCGCGGGGTGGTGGCGCTGACGGCTCCGACGGCGCTGCCGGCTCGGCCGGCTCGGCCGGCTCACTCGGCGCAGGCGTTTCAGGCGGTTCAGGCTGTTCAGGTAGGTCAGACAGTGAGGATCACCTTGCCCGTGCTCTTGCCCTCGGCCACAGATGTGAGCGCGCGAGGCGCCTCGCTGAGCGGCAGCCGGGTGGAGATATAAGGCTTGATCTTGCCCGCTTCATAAAGGTCGAGCAGCGCTGTCGCGGCGAACGGAATGAGCTCGGGTGCCCGTTTCGAGTACAGACCCCAGTGGAGTCCTACCACCGAATAGTTCTTGACCAGCACGTGGTTGGCGGCTGCTTGCGGGATCCGGCCCGAGGTGAAGCCGACGATCACGATGCGGCCCTCGAAGGCGATGCACTTCGTGGATCGGTCGTAAACGTCCCCGCCGACAGGGTCGTACACGACATCGGCGCCACGGCCGCCCGTAATTTTCTTGACCTCTTCCACGAAGTCTTGTGTCTTGTAGTTGATCGCGTGATCTGCCCCCAGCCTGCGGCACACTTCGACCTTCTCGTCCGAGCCGGCGGTCGCGATCACGGTGGCGCCCGCGGCCTTGCCCAGCTGGATCGCGGCACTGCCGACGCCGCCTGCGGCGGCGTGCACAAGAAGCGTTTCGCCGGCCTTCAGGTTGGCCCGACGGTGAAGGCCGAACCACCCTGTCTGGAAGATGAGCGTGAAGGCGGCTGCCTCGTCGAAGCCCATCTTGGCCGGCATCGGCGCGACGGATCCCGGCGCCGCGTCGGCGACTTCCCCGTAGCCGCCCCGGGTGAGGCCTTCGTTATCCACGAGGGCCATCACGCGATCGCCGGGTTGAAAACCCGACCCAGTCGGCGCGCTGAGCACAACACCGCTTACTTCCGAGCCGGGGACGAAGGGAAGGTCAGGCTTGGTCTGGTACTGCCCCGCGATCATGAGGGAGTCGAAGTAGTTGATCGCCGAGGCGCGCAGCCTGATGCGCACCATCCCGGCAGCCGGTTCGCCTTCGGTGAACTCTTCAAAGCGAATCGTGTCCGGCCCGCCGAGCTGCCGGACGACCCAGGCCTTCACCGGGGGGAAGGCTACAGCGGAGGATCGCCCTGGTGCTTGCCGATTCCGCACCTTTGGGACCAACGGTCCCTATCGATTGAGCTGTTGCGTATTTTTGGCGCCAGCGGTGCGTAATTCGTCTGTAGAAAGCGTCGCCAAGATGCGCCTTGAGCCGCCGAAAGCCTAAATTCGTATCTGCGCCGGCGTAGCTCAGCTTGGTTAGAGCAGCGGTCTTTTAAACCGATGGTCCAGGGTTCGAATCCCTGCGCCGGCATCTTTTCGGACAACGGATTCAACACGTTTGGCGCATGACGAGCCTATCCCGAGCCGGGCATAGGCTCGGTTGGCGCCAAAAGTCTGGAATCGCGCGCCGAAACTTGCGCAACCATGGCCGCCCTGCGCTGCGAATGAAACACATGCGATACCCTCGGCGCTGACGTGCGCTGGACCGTTTTGTTCCTCTACCTCTCGGCCGTCGCGATATTGACGCTGTACCTGCACTCCCTTGCCGGCTGGGCGTGGTGGGTCGCCGTGCTGATGATCGTGCTCCTCGTTCCGGTGGCCCTGCTCTACTGCGTCGCGACCCGCCATCAGGTTCGATGGTCGACCGTCCTTTCCTATCTATCCGTGGTGGCTCTTCTGGCGTCGGTCGGCGCGCAGGTGACGGGGGCGGCAGCGGCGCGTGACTGGTTCTTGCTGGCCTGGTCTGTCTTGCTGCTGGCGGTCGCGATCGGACTTTCGTCGCATCCCATGGAGCATCCCGCTTGGGGACTGTTCATCGGGTTCTGGGGCGTGGTCGGCGTGCTCTGGCTTGTGGTGATCCAGGCTTTCGCGGTCTCCGGCGTGCTCAGCGGAGCGTCTTACACCGGCTGGTCGTCGTGGCCCCTCGCGCTGATCGGCATCTGGTTTGTCGTCGGCTCGGCGAATGGTTTCGGTGCCCGCCCATTTGGTCCAGTCGTCGACTCGCTCGGGGTCCTTACCGGCATGGCTCTGCTATCCATAGCGATCACAACCTGGGCCGACCTGCCTGAGCTGCGGAGGGTCGCCGGCTTGCTCGCCGCCGCCGCCTACAGCGTCTGGGTCGTGGGCTTGGGCTGGGTGCTTTGGAGGCTCGAAACTCCCGTCCCGGCGCACGCCGAAATCCGTCCGCAGCCGGTCGGTTCGTCAGCGAACGCGTGATGCGCAGGGAATCGCTTTCACCTTCGTCAACCCGGTCAAGTGAAGATTTCGTTTCGCAGATTTGTCGGTCGGGGTTCGCTGGCAGCGGTGTTCGCCACGGCCCTCGCTCTGTCTCCGGCGGCGCCCGTCCAGGCGACCGCCGACACCCTTGACCAGTCCCAGGTCCTGATCATCAGCCTGCAGCGCCAGATAGCGCTGCTGGCCCAGACCTTCACCGCCGGCGCGACGGGAGGCCTCGACCGCGTGTCTTTGGCATCGGACTCGGACTTCACCAACATCAGCGTCACGATCCGCACGGTTACCGCCACGGGCACACCGAGCGGAACGATCCTTGGGACATCGAACTTCACCGGCTCTCTCGTCTGTTGCCGGCAGTTCCACGACTTCTACTTCAACCCGGCCGTTTCGATCACCGCCGGCACTCAGTACGCGATCGTCGTTACGCGCGTGGCCGGTGGGTTCACGTGGCACAACAGCTCGGTCTTCGACGCCTACCCGGCGGGCCAGCTGTACGTCTCGTGCAGCGGCTGCGCATGGTTCACAGGCCCCTCGTGGGGACAGGACTTCGCCTTCAAGACGTGGGTGACCACGAACGTCAACCGGGCGCCGGCGATCGGGGCCGACAACGCCGCGGTCAGCGTCGCCGAGGGTTCGGCTCCGACCAACACGGGAACCTTTGCCGATCCCGACGGCGATACGGTCGCGCTTGCCGCCTCTTCAGGCACCGTGACCAGGACGGGGACGAGCACGGGCACCTGGTCGTGGACCGCTCCCGCCTCGGACGAGGCGCCCAGCCAGACCGTGACGATCACCGCAAGCGACGGCCAGGGCAACTCCACCCCGGCGTCATTCAGCCTGACAACGACAGCCGTAGCGCCGGCGGCGCGGATCCTCACCGATCCCGTCTCGATCCCCGAGGGCACGCCCGTGCCGTTCACCGGCGGAGCCACCAGCCCGGCTGCAGCGGACAACGCCGCCTGGATCTACGGGTGGAACGTGACCAAGGACGGCAGGGCATATGCAAGCGGCTCTGGTGCCTCGTTCAGCTTCACGCCAAACGACGAGGGCACTTTCATCGTCACGTTCACGGCGACCGATGACGGTGGCATGGTGGGGACCGACTCGCAGACCATGATTGGAACCAACGTGGCGCCGAAGGCCGCGAGCATCAGCGTCACGCAGTCCGCGCCGCTGGTGATCGCCTCCCAGGAGTCACTTACCTTCACAAGCAGCTTTACCGACGCCGGCGTGCTCGACTCCCACACGGTCACCTGGAACTTTGGTGACGGCTCGACCGCCACCGCCAACTACGGGCCGGGCGGCTCGGCCAGTTTGTCGACCGGGCACGCTTACGCCTCCGCCGGCAATTACACGGTCACGCTGACCGTGACGGACGACGACGGCGGAGTTGGCACGGCAAGCACCAAGGTCGCCGTGCTGAGCACCGCCCAGGCGCTCAACGCGATCGCGGGCTACGTGCAAAACCTGCCGTCGCTCAACGCGGGACAGAAGAACAGCCTGACCGTAAAGCTGAACGCGGCGGCCGCTTCAGCCTCGCGTGGCGACATGAAGACGAGCAACAACCAGCTGAACGCATTCCTCAACGAGCTGCAGGCGTACGTCAACACAGGCAAGGTTTCGGCACTCGACGCGGCCAACCTGCGCGGCGCCGTCTACGCGGTCAAGGGCTCGATCGGGATGTACAACCGATTCCTGGAGTGGTGGCCTCTAGGGATCTAGACTGCGCGGCAGGTTGGCCACAGCGAGCGAAGCCCTGCCCGCGGCGGATCTCCTCCCCGTAGGACGACGGGCCAACGTGCCGTACCGGCTGGTGCGGCTCCTCGCGATCCCGCTCCTCCGCCTCTGCTTTCGCTTCGACGTCCACGGGCGCGCGAACATCCCGCGGCCCGGCAACTACGTCGTCATCGCCAACCACCTGAACTGGCTGGACGAGTTCGCGCTCCTCTATCTGATGCCGATCGAACCGCGGCTCCACTTCCTCGCCGATCCGACCGTTCTCGTCACCCGCAAGTTCCAGTGGTGGCTGGTCAGGACCACGGGCGGTTATGTGCCGGTGGTGCGGGAGCGACACGGCGATCGAACCCTGTTTCGCCACGTCGATCGCTGCCTGGAGGCCGGCGGCTCCGTGGCGATCTTTCCGGAGGCCAACTACGGTCCGCAAGAAGGCGAGCTGCTGCCATTTCATAAGGGCTTTGCGCATTTCGCGATCAAGGCGGGCGTCCCGGTCGTACCGGTTGCGCTGTCGGGGACCAAGGACCTGTGGCTGCGCAAGCGGATCAAGGTCGTGATCGGGGAGGCCCTGCCCGCCGCGGGTCAGGATCCCGCCGAGCTCACCGAGCAGGCGTTCGAGAGGATGACGGCATTGATGCCGGTGTATTCGGAGCCGCCCGGCCGCAAGCTGCTACGGAATCAGCTGACCCACCTGTTCTGACGACCGGCGTCGCGGCTCCCGCATCGTCTCGGTACCCCGGCGTACGGCAACTGAACGTCGCCGATCGTGTGGTAAGGTGGCACCCTCTCAGTTCCTGAGCACGTCCTCTCCACGCCGTCGCTCCTAGCTCAGGCCTGACACCGCCCGGGGTGGGCGAGTCCAAGGAAGGAGCGAAAGAAGGGGTTTGCTGCCGCTATTCCGTGCGGTCCTCGTGTGGGTGGTGATACTCGTGACGGTGGTCCTGCCACGCCTGGCGCCGCCGGCCCAGCAGTCGGTCACGGTGGCCGTATCGCAGCTCACCGCGTTCGACCGCAGCTCCGCTTTGCAGCAGGCACACGCCCAGCGCGTCCAGGCGGCGCAGATGGCGCAGGTCCAGTCGTGGTCCCAGGAGCTCAAGCAGGGCCTCGCCGAGTACCAGGCCAAGCAAGCGGCGGAGGCCGCGGCGCAAGCGCAAGCCGAGGCGATCGCGGCGCGGAACAATCATCCCGCTCCGCCGCCCGAGATCGCAAAGGACATCGTGGACGCGTTCAGCCCGCTGGGGCCCGGTGCCGTGCAGTGGGCGATGAACATCGCCTGGTGCGAGTCGCGCTACCACCCGAACTCGGTCAACTCATCCAGCGGGGCGTCAGGGCTGTTCCAGTTCTTGCCGAGCACGTGGTCGGGGACGCCATACGCCAGCCAGTCGCCTTTTGACCCACGCGCGAACTCATTCGCGGCCGCCTGGCTGTACTCCCACTACGGATCGGGTCGCTGGGAGTGCCGGGGGTAAAGGCTATGAGGGAAAACCCCGATCGTTTTCCCTCATCGGCCGATCGGCTTCGCCGCCACCTCCCCGAGAATGGGGAGGAGTCAGTCCCCTAGGACTGAGATCTCCAGCTGGTAGATCGGCTGCGGCCGCTC
>Ga0209807_1000067_pt1 | contig 43102 bp, 38 predicted proteins | sample GraSoiAngelo_154_FD_186168 | JGI IMG/M metagenome (GOLD analysis project Ga0209807, IMG submission 186168) | Grasslands soil microbial communities from the Angelo Coastal Reserve, California, USA - 14_1009_13_20cm (SPAdes) (version 2) | ecosystem: Environmental > Terrestrial > Soil > Grasslands ... | reverse complement strand
CTCAGCCTGGTAGAGTACTGCGTTCGGGACGCAGGAGTCGCTGGTTCGAATCCAGTCACCCCGACCACTCTTGCATCAAGCGCTTACCTTCAGAGCAACCACGCCGCGTCGGCACGGTCAACGTAGCCATTTCATCGGAGTCCGTCAGGCGCACCAACGCGCTTGAGCGCTCGCGCGCGCAGTTCCGTCTCACCATGCCCGGCGGCTCGCCGCTTGCGCGCGGGCAGGCAGCGTAGTCGCGCAGGTTTTAACCTCGATCAAATAATTACAACCTGTTAAACGTGCCTAATGCGCGGGCGCCCGGCAGCTCGACGTCCGTATCGAGAAGACGAGGTGGCGATGGCCACCGCGGCGATGATGTTAATTTCGTTCCACCTCGCGCACCCCTCAGCAGGGACATGGGGATCGCTCCGCGTTCTCGTCTTCCCAAAGTTGGGACGAACGTTTGGCCGATCCCTAGCGGCCCCCGCTGCGGCTGATCCACGTTCAGAAGCCAAATTCCTTCAACCGCCCCACACCTGACGGGCCACCTCGACGACGACCTCGAGCTTGCGCTTCTGGTCGTCCTCGGAGATCTCGTTGCCCACCACGTCGGAGGCGAAGCCGCATTGCGGGCTGATCGCAAGCTGCTCGAGCGGCAGATGCTTCGTCGCCTCGTCGATGCGCCGTTTCAGGTCATCGACGGATTCGAGCTCTGGCATCTTGGTGCTGATCAGGCCGAGCACAACAGTCTTTCCCTTCGGCACGAAGCGCAGTGGCGCAAAGCTGCCCGCGCGCGGGCTGTCGTACTCGAGCAGGAAGCGCTGATATGGCAGCTCATTGAACAGCCGCTCGGCGATGGCATCGTAGGTGCCTTCGCGGTGCCACATGCTGCGCTGGTTGCCGCGGCACAGGTGCACGCCGAACGTGACGCCCGGAAAGCCATCAATCAGGCGGCTGTTGGCGCGCAATGAGCGCGTCAGATTCTGATCCGGGTCCTGGCCGCGCTTGCGCATGTCGGCGAGCGACGGCTCGTCGACGTAGGCTGTGTATCCCGGCTCGTCGATGTGGACGTATCGGCAGCCGGCTTCGACCAGTTCGCGGATCATCTCACGTTGGATCGCGACGACATCATCCACGAAGTGATCCATAGTGGGGTAAACGGCCGTGGATGCTTTCGCATCGAAGCGCTGCTGTATCCGGTCGGGGCCGATGAGCGAGACTTTCACCGGCTTCTTCGCCAGCGGATTGACTCGGCGGTACTCCTCCAGAGGGACGTTTCTCGCGAGCTTCAACTTTTGCTGAACTGGGCGCCGATGCACGACCGGAGTCCCGGGGCCGACGAGGTCCGGGATATCCCAGCGGGCGAGTGGTGTTCCGCCCTTGGCGCGTTTCTCGTGCACCTGCACAGTGTCGGCCGTCGTCTCATAGCCGCTCACGGCGAGACCGAAGCTGTCCTGAAAGTTGAGACGGCTGATCTCGCCGTCCGTTACGACATCCAGTCCGAGGCTTTCCTGCAGGCGCAGATGGTCCCGGATGCACTCGAGTTCCACCCGGGCAAAGGTATCGCGGTCCATCAACCCGCCGTCAAGCTTTGAGCGCGCTTCCTTCCAGCGCGCGGGGCGTAGGAGGCTGCCGACGACGTCGGTGCGGATGATGTCGAGCTTATTCACTTTTGACTCCTGTCTGTTTGACTGCAGCGGCGTAGCGAGCGAGATCCTCGCGCATGAAGCGATGATAGTTCTCGGTGCCGTCTTCCCTCAACTCCATGCCGAGTGCCGTCATGCGCTCTGCGAACGCCGGCTCGCGCACGATCTTCGCCACGGCGGCCTGCAGCCTGGCGATCACCCCCGGCGGCGTGCCGGCACGCGCTTGCAGGCCGATCACGGTGGCGATGTCGAAGCCGGGGAAGCCTTGCTCGGCCGCGGTCGGCACCTCTGGGGCGCTCGGCGAGCGCCGCGGCGTGCTTATGGCGAAGGCCTTGACCCTGCCCGAGCGGATGTGCGGCAGCACGTTTGGAATACCCGACCAGCCTGCCTGCACTTCGCCGGCGAGCACCGCGGTGACCATCGCGCTGCCCCCCTTGTACGGAACATGCAGCATCTCGATGCCCGCACGCGACGCGAACACCGCCATCGTCAGGTGGTGGATCGAGCCGGTGCCCGCCGAGCCGTAGCTGAGCGCCCCGGGCTTCGCCTTCGCAGCCGCAACGAACTCGGCGAGCGAATTGGCGGGCAGCGACGCAGGCGCGACCATTATCGTCGGCAGCGCGGCAAGCGCAGTGATGAACGCGAAATCGCGCAGCGGGCTGTAGTTGAGCTTGGGTTGCAGCACCGGGTTGATGGCGAGATTGCCGGAATCGCCGAGCAGGAGCACGTGACCGTCAGGCGCTGCGTGGGCGAGCAGCTCGGCCGCGACGACGCCGCCCGCCCCCGGGACGTTCTCGACGACGAACGGCTTCCCGAACATGTCCGCAAGCCGCGCGCCCAGCATGCGGCCGAGGACGTCGGGATTTCCGCCGGGGCCCGCGGGGGCGATGACCCGCACGGTCTTCGCCGGGTAGGTATCTTGCGCCAGAGTCCCGAGCGAGATCGCAAAGGTGAAGAATGCTATGAACAGTCTCATGTTTGAAGGTCTCCTGTTGATCGGACCTCCCACCAGTTGCCGTCGAGGTCGGCGAACACAAACGCACTTGCCTCGATCGGCTGCAAGGGATAGGTGAATCAATTCGCCGCTGAAGCTGGGGCGGCTCGCTGGCGCGCTGCAATCCGAGGGTTGAATTGTCCTGGGTGATTACGCGGTCGTTTTCCCGTTCTGAGCCGTGTCGCTGGTACGCCGCGTCCTAGGGCGTTTGGCGGTGGTGGCAGTCATGGCGACGGTCCCGGCGAATTTCCGGTGGCGGATCCTGATCGCGCTGGCGGTCGCAGTCGCGCAGGTGTCTCGCGCTCAGGTCGCGGCGAAACATCCGGTGTAGCGTGCCAACTCCGAGCCATCTGCGCGAGGCGTTCTGCGATCACATGGTTTGCCGACGCCGAATTATGCCCGTCCCAAGGTATGAAGAGCGCGTCGCCTTTGGTGCGGTACTCCGCGGAGAGATCCGGCAGGAGATCGAGTGCCTCGATCCCGTGAGCCTCGGAGGTGGCACGAGCCCGCTCCTGGTAGGCACGCCCCGGATGAATCCCGGATACCTGATCGCGGCGAGGGAGAATGGCCACGAGTAGCCTCACCCCGCGAGCATCACAGGCCTCTTTCATGGCCGCGAGCGATCGATCCACTTGTTGCCAGCCGCGCTCGGCCCGCGCGTCGACCTTCCCCGTCAACACGGCCTCCTCGATGGTACTCGCCGGCCCTCCGCGGGTGTACCAAGGCAAGAACAGACGATAGTAGGTCCAGGTAATCACTGCGCTGCGTTTCAGGAGGTAGACTAGCTGCTTGTCCCAGGTATTGGTCGGCGCTGACGCGCCGATTCGTCGAGGGGTATAGCCTGGCACGACGTCGTTCACATAGAGCGCCAGCACCACGGCCTGCGGGTTCGTCATCTTGAGGAGTCGTCGTAGCAGAATTTCATGCTGCCAGGTATCGGTACCGGGAATCCCAGCATTGACTACCTCCACTTCGCGCGAGGAGGCGACGCCTCCTCGCAACACTCGCTCGAGTTGCTTCGGCCAGGTGTCAGCGAGGGCAAGGCCGGCCCCAAAGGTCTGCGAATCGCCGAGTGCGAGAACGCGCAAAGCTCCCGGTCCCGGCTGTTGCGTGATCTCGCGGTCGCGAAGGCCCAAGGAGTTGATCCGCACCGGGTGATCGTGAGTGAACGCGGTCTGTCCGGGCCGCAGCACATGTTCCATCTCCGCGTCGAAGTCGTAGAACTCCTGCGGATAGAGGAAACGGATGGGGGCAGGGTAAATCACCCGCAAGGAGAGTTCGAGGATGCCGAAGGTCACAAATAGTGACCCGCAGAGCAGGACGAGATTCGCCACGACGGGTCGGACCGCCATTAGTGACCTCCGGAGTGTCCGCATCGCGCGAAAGGCGGTCCCAACGATGAGGGCGTGTGAAACGAGGCCTCGCTATCATACTACTACCAATGGATCGAGGCTGAAGGCAACCGGGTCGTCGAAGCGAACGGGGTTTCACCCTGTCAGGGGTAGAGATTCAATCGTCCAGGCAGTGGATTCGCTGCTGGCGGAAATCGCCAGGCCGAGGGTGCCCACCTAGCGCCAGATGCAAAAGTACGTCATTGTCGATTATCAGGACTTCACGCCGATGACCGAGGCGTTCCAGCGCCTCGGATATCGCGTGTTCCATGCCGCGGCGGAACTCGACGACAGAGAACTCGTCGATTGTGAGCTCGCCTTATTTTGCATGTTCAAGTCGATAAAGCAGCCTCTGCATTCGTGGGGGTTGACCCGGCGGCTGAATCGCGCCGGCGTGCCGGTCATTACCTGGAACCGGGACGGTCCGTCGCACAAGGGCGACAAAGCCTGGCGCTTGTGGGCCCTGCGCCACTTCCGTTACTTCAATATCTACGCGACCCATACCTTGCAGGACGCGCAGGGCTTCGCGCGGCAAATCGTCTACTTGCCGAACGCGGCGTGGGATACCGAGTACCACCTCGGCGATGCGACGCTGGAAACCCTGCGCGATCCGTCCAGATACAGGTTCGACGTCTCCTTCTACGGGCGCATCTCCGCCGCGCGCTATCCGGAGATGCGCAAAAGGCAACTATTCTTCGAACAATTGGCGCCTCGTCTGGAGGCCATGGGGATCGTTTACTCGTTCCGGGACGGCTCGCCGAGTTGCGCCGAGCAAAGAGCACTCATTCAGGCCAGCCGCATCAACCTGAACTACCACGCGGGCTGCGATGATAAGTACCACGGCGGCAACGAAATAGGACGCGAGAAGAGTTGGGGTCTGCCCGAGAGATGCTTCGGTGTACCGGCGTGTGGAGGTTTTTTACTGAGCGATGTTAGAAAGCATGCCGCGGAGAGTTTCATACCGGGCGTGGAATGGGCCGACTTCCTGGATCTCGATGATTGCGTCGCCAAGATCCGGTATTACCTCGCGAACTTCAATGCGAGCCGTGCCATTGCCGAGGCAGCCTACTCGCGCGTTGTGCGCGAGCATTTCTACGTAAACCGGGCGCGGACACTTGTCGAGGCGGCACGAGTCTGGCGCGATGAAAGACACGTGATGCGGTGATTAAGTGATTAGGCGATTATCGTTACCCAATCACCCAACCACTGCATCACCCAAATTACCTCGTGGCTTCGTCACACGCCTCCAGCCAGTCGAGCGAATCCGGTCACCCCGACCAGCCTCCCGACCCGACCGTCCTCTCGCCCCGCGCCGGTATAATGGCGCCTTGTCGCGAGCCGCGGCGCAGGCCGCAAGCCATTGCAGCGTGAGCAAGCTCCTCCTTCTCGTCATCGCAATAGTCGTCGTTTACTTCGTGTTGACCGGTCTTGCCCGCAAGCGCCGGCAGCGCTCCGCACCGCCCCCGGCCGAGGCGATGGTTCCTTGCGCGCATTGCGGGGTCAATATCCCGCGCAGCGAGGCCCTTGGAGCCGCCGGCCGCTTCTTCTGCAGCGAAGAGCACCGCCGGCTCGGCGCGACCTGAGGACGGTCATGGCGGCCTCGGCGATGTTCAGCCTGTCGTTGCTCCCGCAGGAGGGTGCCGTAGCGGACTCGTTCTGGGTTTCGCTCAGGTACTTCAACTTCTACCGCATCGCCGTGGCAGCGATCTTCCTGCTCGCAGCCCTGATTTTCGGTGACGCGCTCAGCCTCGGCAGCCACGACATGGTGGCGTATATCTACTCGAGCGGGATCTATCTGACGCTAGCCGTCGTGTTTCACGTCGTGCTGCGGAAGGTGCCGGCGTACTTCAACCTTCAACTCACGCTGCACGTCGTCACCGACGTCGTGCTGATCGTCGTTTTGATGTATGCCTCGAGCGGCATCCGCAGCGGCCTGGGCGTGATGCTACTCATTTCGTTGGCGGGCGCGGCTCTGGTCAGCCGGGGCACACTGACGCTCTTCTACGCCGCACTGGCGTCGATTGCCGTGCTTCTCGAGCAGTCGTACTGGGTGCTCGTGCAAGACTCCAGCACCGCCAACTACGTCCAGCCTGGGCTACTGTCGATCGGTTATTTCGCGACGGCGCTGATCACCAATCGGCTGGCGCGTCGCCTGATCCTGAACGAGCGCCTCGCGCAGCAACGCGGTGCCGACCTCGCCGACCAGCTTCGCATCAATAGACTGATCATCCGCGACGTGCAGGACGGGGTACTGGTCGTCGATGCCCAAGGGCGGGTGCACCTGCACAATCCGCGCGCAGCGGATCTGCTGGGGCGGCTCGTGCCCGACTTGAGCCGGATCGAGGACTTTTCGGAGGAGCTCGCCCAGCGGCTGGCCGCCTGGCGCGCCGGCCAGGGCGCGAGCAGCGTGAATGTGCAATTTTCCGAGAGCGGCCGCTTGGTCCGTGCGCGTTTCGTGTCGGTGGGCGCCGCGAGCGGCAGCTCCAGCCTGCTGTTCCTGGAGGACTTGTCCAAGCTCCAGGAACAGGCCCAGCAACTCAAGCTCGCGGCGCTCGGAAGGCTCACCGCCAATATCGCCCACGAGATCCGCAACCCCCTATCGGCCATCACGCATGCAGGGGACCTCTTGCAGGAAGAACAGCGTGGACCGCACAAGGAACGCATGGTGCAGATCATCCGGGACAACGCGCGGCGCCTGGAGCGCATGGTGCACGACGTCATCGAGCTCTCGCGGCGCGACCGCGTTCAGCCGGAAACCATCCGGGTGCGCCCTTATCTCCTCACGTTTATCGAGGAGGTCGCGCAGAACGACAGCATTCCCAGCGAAAGCTTTTTGATCGATGCGGCCGAAGATGTCACCTTGGAATTCGACCGAGCGCATCTCAACCAAGTGCTGTGGAACCTGTTGCATAACGCCTGGCGGCACTGCCGAAGGCTCGCCGGAAGCGTGCGCATCACGGTGCTACGCCGGGCAAATCGAGTAGAATTGCACGTCATCGACGACGGCGAGGGAGTGGCGAGAGAGTTGCGAGCGCAGTTGTTCGAGCCGTTTTTCACCACTTTCGCGAGCGGGACGGGGCTCGGCCTCTACATCGCTCGCGAGCTGTGTGCCGCCAACGGCGCGAGTCTTGAGTACCTGGACCGCGGTCCGGGCGCTGACTTCAGGATCCTATGCCAGGAACCGTAGAGAACCGGCGCGCGGAGCGGCGAACGAGCGCCGTCCAGGGTACGGTGCTCGTCATCGACGACGAGGCGGACATCCGGGAGCTGCTCGAGTTGTCGCTCCTACGCATGGGTCTGGCGGTGGAGTGTACAGGTTCGGTGGCTGCCGCCAAGCAGCTGCTGCAGTCCAAGCGGTATGAGCTCTGCCTTACCGACATGCGCTTGCCGGACGGTGACGGGCTGGAGCTCGTGCGTTTCATCGGCGTTCAATGCGCGGACTTGCCCGTGGCAGTGATCACCGCGTTCGGCAGCACCGAAAACGCCGTCGCAGCGCTCAAGGCCGGCGCCTTCGATTACCTGACCAAGCCCCTGTCCCTCGATCAGCTGCGCACGCTGGTCAAGTCCGCGCTGTCCCTGCCCCAGAAAACGGCGGCAGCCAAATCGGGGGAAGGCCAGCTTCTCGGGTCAAGCCCCGGGATCGAGCAGGTGCGCTCGAAGATCGAGAAGCTCGCACGCAGCCAGGCGCCCATCTACCTCACCGGCGAGTCCGGGAGCGGAAAAGAGCTCGCCGCTCGTCTCATCCACAGCAACGGGTCGCGGCGCGAGAGAGCCTTCGTGCCGGTCAACTGCGGCGCGATCCCGGAGAACCTGATGGAGAGTGAGTTCTTTGGCTACAAGAAGGGCGCTTTTACGGGTGCCGAAGGCGACCGCGACGGGTTTTTCCAAGCTGCCAACACCGGCACCCTGTTCCTCGACGAAGTCGCCGACCTGCCGCTCGCGATGCAAGTCAAGCTGCTTCGCGCGATCCAGGAGAAGACCGTGCGCAAAGTCGGCGCAACCTCCGAGGACGTGGTCGACGTGCGCATCATCTGCGCTACGCACCAGAATCTCGCTGCCGGCGTCGAATCGGGGAAATTTCGGCAGGATCTGTACTACCGCTTGGCCGTCATCGAACTGAGAATGCCTCCGCTGCGCGAGTGCCGCGAAGATATCCCGGTGCTCGCGGATGCGATTCTGCGGCGCCTTTCCGGCCCCGATGGCAAGCCGCCCATGCGGCTCTCCGAAGAAGCGAAGAAAGCTCTCGCAAGCTACGATTTTCCCGGCAATACTCGCGAACTGGAGAACATTCTAGAGCGTGCCATCGCGCTTGCTGCGCACGAGGAAATCCAACCCGACGACCTGCAGCTCGCTCCGCCGACTTGGGTCGCTCGCGAACCGGGAGCCCCTAACGCCAAATGGCCGCTGCCGGAATACCTGGACCGTCTCGAAAAGGAGGCGATCCTCGAGGCCCTCGAGAAAACCCGCTTCAATCGAACCGCTGCGGCCAAACTCCTGGGCATTACGTTCCGGGCGTTGCGCTATCGCATGGAACGCTTGGGAATCCGATAGGTGGAGCTCGACTCCCTCGACGAAGAAGGCTTGCTCCCCGGCGCGGTGCAGCTTCCCTCGCCCAATTGTGACGAGCGCCCAGGGGACGCCGCGGTGCGCTTGCTGGTCGTGCACAATATCAGCCTGCCGCCGGGTCGGTTCGGCGGCGAGGCCATCGTGCAACTGTTTACGAACACGCTCGATTTCGGCGCGCACCCGTACTACGAAGCCATTCGCGATCTGAAGGTATCGGCGCATTTTCTTGTACGGCGCAGGGGCGAGCTGATCCAGCTCGTGCCTTGCACAAAGCGAGCCTGGCACGCGGGCCCGTCGAGCTGGTGGGGGCGCGAGCGCTGCAACGACTTCTCCGTGGGAGTGGAGCTCGAAGGCGCCGACGACCAGGCTTACTCCGACCGCCAATACGCGCGCCTGGCTGAACTTCTCGTGGTTCTGCGCCGGAGATATCCGATTGTCGATGTCGTCGGACACGTCGACATTGCACCCGGCCGCAAGACCGACCCCGGGCCGGCGTTCGACTGGGGACGTCTCCGGGAGTCGCTCGCCCGGACTCAATAGGTCGGTACATTCCCGCGGTCCTGCCGCGGTAGCTTTTCTCCCGCAAGGCTCCGAAGGCCCTCGAGCAAGCTACGCTTGCTTCTTGACAACACACTAGTATTAGTTGCACACTCCCGCCCAGATACCATATGTTGTGGTCTAGGGGGAAATGCTCCTAGGACCTGGTTTCGCTGCCCCCCGCCGGGTGGCGGATAGAAAAAAGTGAGGAGATGATATGCAGATCGCCGCTGACGTCACGGCTCCAAAGTCGATTCCCGGTGCAACGGCCCTCACCGACGTCAGCCCTGCGGTCCAGAGTGTGCTTTCGCAGTACAAGATCATCCGTCGCAACGGCGCGGTGGTGGGTTTCGAGCCCGGCAAGATCTCCGTTGCCGTGACCAAGGCGTTTCTGGCGGTCGAAGGCGGGCAGAGCGCCGCGTCGGCGCGGATCAGAGAGCTCGTTGCAGCGCTGACCGACGCGGTCGTGAGCGCACTCGTGCGCCGCCACCCGGCCGGCGGGACCTTCCACATAGAAGATGTCCAGGACCAGGTCGAGCTCGCGTTGATGCGCTCGGGCGAGCACGAAGTGGCGCGCGCCTACGTGCTGTACCGGGAAAAACGTTCCGAAGCGCGCGCCCACGAAGCGGCCCAAAAGAAACCGGCGCCCCAAGCGCAACTGCATACGGTCGAGGACGGCGTGCGGCGCCCGCTTGATCTGACCCGCCTCGAGGAGTTGATCGCGTCGGCATGCGAGGGCTTGGGTGAGGTGGTGGATCCCAAGCTGATCCTCGCGGAAACCCTGAAGAATATTTATGACGGGGTACCCGCCGACGAGGTGCGAAGGTCCGCGGTGCTTTCGGCACGCGCACTGATCGAAAAAGATCCGGCCTACAGCTATGTCACCGCGCGGCTGCTGCTCCACACCATCCGGCGCGAGGTCTTGGGTGAAGAGGTTCTGCAGGCGGAGATGAAGAAGCGCTATGCCGAATATTTCACCGAATTCGTCGCTCGCGGCATCCGAGCCGAACTCCTCGATGAGCGCTTGGCCCATTTCGACTTGAAGAAGCTCGGCGCCGCTCTGGACGCATCGCGCGATCTCAAGTTCGGTTACCTCGGCCTGCAAACGCTCTATGACCGGTATTTCCTGCATATCCACGGCACGCGCATCGAACTGCCGCAAGCGTTTTTCATGCGCGTGGCGATGGGCTTGGCCTTGAACGAGATCGACCGCGAGACGCGCGCGATCGAGTTCTACAACGTATTGTCCTCGTTCGACTTCATGAGCTCGACACCGACGCTGTTCAATTCCGGCACGGTGCGCTCGCAGCTTTCATCGTGCTATCTCACGACGGTTTCGGACAACTTGGACGGGATCTACGAAGCGATCAAGGAAAACGCGCTGCTCGCCAAATATGCCGGAGGACTCGGCAACGACTGGACCCCGGTACGGGCGCTGGGGTCCCACATAAAGGGGACCAACGGCAAGTCCCAGGGAGTCGTGCCTTTCCTCAAGGTCGTGAACGACACCGCGGTGGCGGTCAACCAGGGGGGCAAACGCAAAGGGGCGGTGTGTTCCTATCTCGAAACCTGGCACTTGGACATCGAGGAGTTTCTCGAGTTGCGCAAGAACACCGGCGACGACCGGCGCCGTACTCACGACATGAACACGGCGAACTGGATTCCGGACTTGTTCATGAAACGCGTGATGGAGAACGGCGAGTGGACGCTGTTCAGTCCCTCCGACGCACCGGACCTGCACGACAAGTACGGTCGCGCATTCGAAAAGGCCTACATCCGGTACGAGGAAAAAGTCGCCAAAGGCGAGCTGAAGCTGTACAAGAGGATTCCGGCGACGCAGCTCTGGCGCAAGATGCTGTCGATGCTCTTCGAGACCGGGCATCCGTGGATCACGTTCAAGGATCCGTGCAATTTACGTTCGCCGCAGCAGCACGTCGGCGTCGTGCACAGCTCGAACCTATGCACCGAGATCACGCTCAACACCAACAACCATGAGATCGCGGTGTGCAACCTCGGCTCGGTCAACATGGTTGCGCACATGCAACGGGTCGACGGGACCCTCAAGCTCGACCACGAGAAACTCAAGAGAACCGTTGGAACGGCGATGCGGATGCTCGACAACGTAATCGACATCAATTATTACGCCGTGAGAAAGGCCCGCGATTCCAACATGAAGCACCGGCCGGTGGGCTTGGGGATCATGGGTTTCCAGGACTGCCTGCATCTGTTGCGAATTCCCTACGCATCGGAAGAAGCCGTGGAATTCGCGGATCGATCCATGGAGGCGACCGCCTATTTTTCCTATTGGGCTTCCACGGAGCTTGCCGAGGAACGCGGCCGCTACGCGTCCTTCAAGGGGTCACTGTGGGATCGGGGCATCATGCCGCAGGACACGCTGAACCTGCTGCGCGAGGAGCGCGGAGGATACGTCGATATCGACATGTCGGAAGCTATGGACTGGAAGGCCCTGCGCGAGCGCATCAAGCGCTACGGGATGCGCAACTCCAACTGCCTTGCCATTGCGCCGACCGCGACGATCGCCAATATCGTCGGGGTTTCCGCCTCGATCGAGCCGACGTTTCAGAACCTGTTCGTGAAGTCGAACCTGTCGGGCGAGTTCACTGTCGTCAACGAATATCTCGTCTCCGACCTGAAGAAACTGGGCCTCTGGGACGAGGTCATGGTGGCCGATCTCAAGTACTTCGACGGCAACCTCGCCCGCATCGATCGGGTGCCCTCCGAATTGCGTCGCCTCTACGCCACCGCATTCGAAGTCGAACCCGTGTGGATCGTCGAAGCCGGTGCGCGGCGGCAGAAATGGATCGATCAGTCCCAGTCGCTCAATATCTACATCGGCCAGGCTTCCGGCAAGAGGCTGGACGAAAGCTACAAGCTCGCCTGGCAGCGGGGCTTGAAAACCACCTACTACCTGCGTGCGATGGGTGCGACGCACGCCGAGAAATCGACCGTGAGAGCGGGCCAGCTGAACGCCGTCCCCGCGGGAGACGGAATGCCCGCCGCGGGCGCGACAGCCGCTGCGCGACCAACGGGTGAGGCGGAAACCAAGTATTGCAAGATAGACGATCCGGAATGCGAGTCCTGCCAGTGAGCGCGAACGAGCACGAGAACAGGGAGGGAGAAAATGCTTTCTTTTGAGGACATAGGGGCCGAGGCGATCGCCCGCCTCAACCTGCAGTCGGTAAGCGGGTTGGCGCCGTCGTCTGCCGCGTCCGCCGGACTTTCGGAGGAGCGCTATTCCTCCGGAAACAGCCACCGCCGCGTGCGCGTCGAGGACAAGCGCATCATCAACGCGCGCGCCGACGTCAATCAGCTCGTGCCGTTCAAATACAAATGGGCGTGGGAAAAATACCTCGCCGCCTGCGCGAATCACTGGATGCCGCAGGAAATCAATATGAGTCGCGACATCGCCCTGTGGAAAGACGCGAACGGCTTGACCGAGGACGAGCGGCGCGTGGTCAAGCGCAATCTGGGCTTCTTCGTGACCGCCGATTCACTCGCGGCGAACAACATCGTCCTCGGCACCTATCGCCACATCACCGCACCGGAATGTCGGCAATACCTCCTGCGGCAGGCGTTCGAGGAAGCTATCCATACCCACGCCTACCAGTACATCGTCGAGAGCTTGCGTCTGGACGAGGGCGAGGTATTCAATGCTTACCACGAGATCCCGAGCATCCGCGACAAGGACGAGTATCTCATCCCCTTCATCGATATCCTGACCGACCCGACCTTCCGAACCGGCACGCCCGAAGCCGATCAAAAGCTCCTGCGCAGCCTCATCGTGTTCGCATGCGTGATGGAGGGTCTGTTCTTCTACGTCGGTTTCACCCAGATCCTGGCGCTCGGCCGCCAGAACAAGATGACCGGCTCCGCCGAGCAGTATCAGTACATCCTGCGCGACGAGTCGATGCACTGCAATTTCGGCATCGACCTCATCAACCAGATCAAGATGGAGAACCCTCACTTGTGGACCCCAGAGTTCCGCGAGGAGATCCAGGGCCTCATCAAGAAGGCGGTCGAACTTGAGTATCGCTACGCCGAGGACACCATGCCGCGCGGGGTATTGGGGCTCAATGCTCCGATGTTCAAGGAGTATCTGCGCTACATCGCCAATCGCCGTTGCCAACAGATCGGCGTGGATGCGATGTATCCCGGTGCGAGCAATCCGTTTCCTTGGATGAGCGAGATGACCGATCTCAAGAAGGAGAGGAATTTTTTCGAAACTCGGGTGATCGAGTACCAAACCGGAGGTGCGCTCAGTTGGGACTAGGCCCCTTCAGCTTCGGTCGAATCGGCAGGGGAGGAAAGGAATTCAATTCTCCGAGGCAAGCCCCGGAGGTTGGATAGCCCGCGCCCCAACGGGCGGGTTCGTTGTTTCATAACTCTTGATGGAGGCCAGCCATGGCAAGGAAGAGAAAAGGCAAGAAAGCGGCAAAGAAAAAGAAAAAGAGGAAAGCAGCAAAAAAGAAAGGGAAAAGGAAGTCGTTGAAGAAATCCGCAAAAAAAGCAGCCAAGAAAAAGTCCGCCCGAAAGAAGGCGAGACCCAGAGGAAGGGCGGCCAGGAAAGCCGCAACGCCGGCAGCAACGATGGCGGGATCGGCGGCCTCCGCCCCTTCGGCGGCTGCGACGCTGGGAGGGGCGAAAACCGCCCTGAACCCGGCGGCCGCATGGCCCTTTCCGACGGGTTCCAGACCCTAAGCGGGTTGGGAGTGAACCGCGGTCAGTCCGGGGGCCTTTGTGCCCCGGACTGAGCCGTGGCTCTTCAGGATCGGGCTCAGGAGTTGCTTGAGGGTTTGGGTCCTAGGGCTTGACTGAGGTTAAGTGCCTATTCGAAAAGGATTGCTGCTTTGCAGCAATCCTTGTTATGATCGGAAAAGGGACAAAAGCGTTTTAAAGGTCTCCAAGGGCGGGGTCCGGCTACCAAGAGCTTTATCTGCCTTTCGGACGCAAAAGAATGGAGGGTAGGTGCAATGAACACCACCTGGACGAAGCAGGACTTGCTGGATCAGTTTGGAAGAGTAGCGACGATACTCCATCACGGCTTGGCCTTCATAGGGCTCGCGGCCGTGGTGCTCATCCTTGCACGCGGGAAGACCCTATTCTTCGACGAGCACGCCAGCCGCTCTGCCGCAGTCGGCTCGATCCGTTACGATGGAGCGGTATCCCTACTCGACGGGGCAGATGATACTGACACCCAGAAATACCGTGCGTTGGCGAATTACGTCTCCCGTAGATACCGGATCGCGCCGGATGTCACCGAGCAGTTTGTGGGCGCAGCCTACGATGCCGGTCGGCAAGTGGGCCTGGATCCGCTGCTGATTCTCGCGGTAATGGCGGTCGAGTCCCGCTTCAATCCGGTAGCCGAGAGCCTGATGGGCGCCAAGGGTCTGATGCAGGTGATTCCCAAACATCACCTCGACAAGCTGCTGGAACACGGGGGGGAGGAGGCGGTGCTCGATCCGATGATCAACATCGCGTTGGGAGCGCGCATTCTCAAGGAATACGTTCGCCGCACCGGCAGTCTGGAGGCGGGACTGCAGTTCTACAACGGTGCGTTGGCGGATCCTTCGAGCCAATACGCCCAGAAAGTCTTCGCCGAAAAGGAGCGCCTGCAGCAGGTGGTACGCCAGTTCGGTCGCCCGGGGGCGCGCAGCTCAGTATGATCGCCGCGCGTCGCGGTCCCCGAGCATCCGCGCGATCCTCTCCACTCCTTCCTTGAGATCCTCGAGCGACCGCGTGTAGGCAAAACGCACGTGGCGCTCCGGGCGGTTCGAGCCGAAGTCGAGCCCCGGCGTAATTGCAACGCCCGCTTCCTCCAACACGCGCAATGCGAACCGCGTGCTGTCCTCGGAAAGTCTCTCGCATCCGGCGTAGATGTAGAAGGCCCCTTGGGGCATCACCGGGATGCGAAACCCCAGCTCGCGCAGCGCGGGAACCATGTAATCGCGTCGGCGCCGGAACTCCTGCCTGCGCTCCTCTAGAACCGCAAGCGTTTCCGGCCGAAACGCGGCGAGCGCAGCGTACTGCGCGGGGGCGGAAGGGCAAATGAATGCGTTCTGGGCGAGCTTCTCGATCTCCCGCACGTAGGTCTCGGGAGCGACGATCCAGCCGAGCCTCCAGCCCGTCATGTTGAAGTACTTGGAAAAACTGTTGACGACGAACACGTCATCGGCCAGCTCGAGCACCGTCGATGCCTCACGGTCGTAGACCAGTCCCTGATAGATCTCGTCCACCACTGCGAACCCGCCCGCCCGTCGCACCGACGCGATGATCGCACGCAGTTCTTCGCGCGGGATCATGGTCCCGGTCGGATTGGAGGGTGAAGCGAGCAGCACGCCGCGCGTCGACCGGCTCCAGTGCGAGCGGATATCGGCGTCGGCCAGTTGGTAGTGCTGGTTTTCGTCGACTGGAACTGCGCGGGGGCGGCCTTCGAGCAAGCGCACGAAATGCCGGTTGCAGGGATAACAGGGATCGGGCATCAGGACCTCGTCCCCGGGGTTCACCAACACACCGAGCGTGAGCAAGAAGGCGCCCGATGCTCCTGCGGTGACTACGATCCGCGAAGAGGGCACCGTCACACCGAACCGTTCCCGATAGTGATCGGAAATGGCTTGGCGCAGCTCCGGAATGCCGATCGAAGCCGTGTAACCCAGGCGGCGCTGGCGGATCGCCTCGATCGCGGCTTCCGCGACCAGAGGCGGTGCCGCAAAGTCCGGCTGGCCGATCTCCATGTGAACGATGCGCCGTCCCGCAGCCTCCAGCTCATGCGCGCGGTTCTGCACGTCCATCACATGGAAGGCTTCGATGTCGGCCATGCGGGCCGCGAGGACCGGGTTTGCGTCACGCTTCATAGGACCTGCCGAAGGGGCGATAAACCGGCCGTGCGGGGGAGTTCTCCCAGCGGAGACGTTTTCTTGGCATCGGCGCATTATGCCGCAGCGTGCTGGCGGGGATGCGAAGGCGCCGCGGCGCCGCGGAATTCGGCTATCATGCGGCCAAGCAACACAAGAACTTCAAGTCGCGAATTTCCCATGGATGAAATCCTGCGCAGGAGCGCCCTGGAGTATCACCTCCGGCAACCGCCGGGAAAGATCTCGGTCACTCCCACCAAGGGCTTGCTGAACCAGCGCGATCTCGCGCTTGCGTACACCCCCGGGGTAGCGGCCGCCTGCGATGAGATCGTGCGCGACCCCGCCGAGGCGCGCAAGCTGACTGCGCGCGGAAACCTTATAGGCGTTGTGACAAATGGGACCGCCGTGTTGGGGTTGGGGGCGATCGGGCCGCTCGCCTCCAAGCCGGTGATGGAAGGCAAGTCGGTGCTCTTCAAGAAATTTGCCGGGATCGATTGCTTCGACATCGAAGTGAATGAGCTTGATCCGGACAAGCTGGTCGAGATCATCGCAGCGCTCGAGCCCACCTTTGGCGGAATCAACCTCGAGGACATCAAGGCTCCCGAGTGCTTCCTTATCGAGAGGAAGCTGCGCGAGCGCCTGAAAATCCCCGTGTTCCACGACGACCAGCACGGCACCGCCATCATCGTCGGCGCTGCGGTGCTGAACGGCCTGCGCGTCGTGGGGAAGGACATGGAGAAGGCGAAGCTCGTCTGCTCGGGCGCGGGCGCCGCTGCGCTTGCATGTCTCGATCTGCTCGTGAGCCTGGGGTTGAACGCGGACAACATCTGGGTGTCCGACATCAAAGGCGTCGTATACCAGGGCCGAAAAGAGGAGATGGACCCGAACAAGGCGCGCTACGCGCGCAAGACATCAGCGCGTACGCTCGCGGAGATCATGCCGGGCGCGGACGTTTTTCTCGGCCTTTCGGCCGGCGGCGTTCTCAAGGCGGAGATGGTGGCGCAAATGGCCGACAAGCCGCTGATCCTCGCGCTCGCCAACCCCGAGCCTGAGATTCTCCCCGATGTCGCGAAGAACGTGCGCCCCGACGCGGTCATGGCGACGGGACGGTCGGATTTCCCGAATCAAGTGAACAACGTCCTGTGCTTTCCGTTTATCTTTCGCGGTGCGCTCGACGTCGGAGCGACCGCGATCAACGAGCCCATGAAGCTCGCCGCGGTCCGCGCTATCGCCGATCTCGCGATAGCGGAGCAATCGGAGGTCGTCGCTGCCGCTTACGGCGAGCACGCCCTGAAGTTCGGACCCGAGTACCTGATCCCGAGGCCCTTCGACCCGCGCCTCATCGTAAGAATCGCGCCCGCGGTGGCGAGGGCCGCCATGGACTCCGGCGTAGCCACGCGTCCGATCGCCGATTTTGACGCCTACAACAACCAGCTCCTTCAATTCGTCTATCACTCCGGGCTCATCATGAAGCCGATCTTCAACGCGGCGAAGGAAGGTCCGCGGCGTCGGATCGTGTTTGCCGAGGGCGAGGACGAGCGCATGTTGCGTGCGGCGCAGGTGGTGGTGGACGAGGGCCTCGCCAGGTTGATCCTGGTGGGACGGCCCTCCGTGGTCGAGCGGCGCATCGAACGCCACGGATTGCGCATCCGACCGGGGGCGGATTTCGAGCTCGTGAATCCCGAATCCGACCCTCGCTATCGCGATTATTGGACGGAGTACCATCGTCTCACCGAGAGACGCGGGGTCTCGCTGAAATTCGCGCAGATGGAAATGCGCCGCCGTCATGCGCTGATCGGCGCGATGATGATCCACCGCGGCGAAGCCGAGGGAATGATCTGCGGCACCTTCGGGACGTATGGATTGCACCTGCGGTACATCGATCAGGTCATCGGTTTGCGGCCTGGCGCGAGGCATTTCTATGCGATGAATGCGCTCATGCTGCCCAAGCGCACGGTTTTCATCTGCGACACCTACGTCAATCCCGATCCTACCGCCGAGCAGCTCGCGGAGATGACCGCGCTCGCGGCAGAGGTGATCCGCCGCTTCGGCGTGGTCCCGAGGGCGGCCCTGCTCTCGCACTCGAGTTTCGGCACGAGCGATGCGCCTTCCGCGCAGAAGATGCGCGCGGCGCTGGAGCTGATCCGTGCGCTCGCTCCGGAGCTCGAAATCGAAGGCGAGATGCACGGCGACTCCGCCCTCGATGCCGGGCTGCGGCTTGCGAATTTCCCGCGCTCGCGCCTGAAAGAGGAGGCGAATCTCCTGATCATGCCGACGCTGGACGCTGCCAATATCGCTTTCAATCTGCTGAAGACTGCCGCGGGCGACGGCATCACGATCGGACCGATCCTGCTCGGCGCAGCGCGGCCCGTGCACATCCTCACCTCTTCGGCGACAGTCAGGCGCATCGTCAACATGACCGCGCTGACGGTGGTGGACGCCAACGCCTTGGACGACGAACAGCGGTCCCGGACACGCCGAGGCTGAAAAACTCCACCCGGTCGCTCCCGACTTCCGAATCACTCCGCTCGTGGCGTTGAACCCCGAATCCATCAAGTCCAAGGCAGGCCTCGTTCTGACCGGAGGCGGAGCCCGGGCGGCCTATCAGGTCGGCGTTCTGAAAGCGGTAAGGGAGCTGCTGCCGCTGCCCGAGAAGAATCCGTTTCCCATCGTGTGCGGCACCTCGGCAGGCGCGGTCAACGCCGCGACGCTCGCGGTGTTCGCCGACAATTTCGACGCTGCGGTCGGGCGGCTCCTGGAGGTTTGGGAGAGCTTTCACGTTCATCACGTTTACCGTTCCGACCCGGTCGGGATCGCCCGAGTGGGTTTGCGCTGCCTCGCCGCGATTGCACTGATGTCGCGCACCAGCCCGGTCTCTCTGCTCGACAACAGCCCTCTCGCCGATATGCTGTCGCGCAGCCTCGACTTCGGTCGCATCCAGGAGAACATCGACAAGGGCTGTCTGTACGCGGTGTCGATCACCTGCTCCGGGTACTCCTCAGGACAGAGCGTCTCCTTCTACCAGGGAGGGCCCGACACCGAAGCGTGGGAGCGCACCCAGCGCGTCGGTGCCGCGATGCCGATCCGGGTCGAGCATCTGATGGCTTCGTCGGCGATGCCCTTCATATTTCCCGCGGTGAAAATCAACCGGGAATATTTCGGCGACGGGTCGATGCGCCAGATCGCGCCGATCAGCCCCGCGCTGCACCTGGGCGCGGACCGGGTGCTGGTGGTGAGCACCGCCCGGCAGACCGGGCATGTCGAGGCGCCGCGCGTGCGCGGCAATCTGTATCCTTCGGTGGCGCAGATCGCCGGGCACGCTCTGAACAGTATTTTTCTGGACAGCCTCAACGTCGACATCGAGCTCGTACAGAGAATCAATCGCACCATCAGCCTCATCGCTCCCGAGAAGCTTCGGGAAGCGGGGCTGCCGCTGCGGCAGATCAAGGTGCTGGTGATCTCGCCGAGCCAGCCGATCGAGCGCATGGTCGTCCGCCACGTGCAGGAGCTGCCGTGGACGGTGCGCTTCCTCCTGCGCGGCATCGGCGCGATGAACCGCAACGGCTCGAACCTCGCGAGCTATCTGCTCTTCGAAAGCGGGTACTGCCGGGCGCTGATTGATCTGGGTTATCAGGACACCATGGCGCACCGCGCCGAGGTGCTGGAGTTTTTGAGTCCCCGACAATAAACTGGAGGCCGCTCTCACCTCAGGCCCCGCTTCATGGACCAGCCTCCCGATCCGTTCGAATTCCTGAAGAGCCTCTGGGGTCCAATGGGCGTGCCCCTGGCGGGCGTGATGGCCCCGACGCTCGTCCGGGACGAGCTCGACAGGCGCATCGCGGAGCTGAAATCGGTGGAGAACTGGCTCAACATGAACCTCAACGTACTGCGCATGACCATTCAGGGCCTGGAAATGCAGAAAGCCGGTCTTACCGCGATGCAGAACGCTGCGGGAAGCGCATCTCCGGGTACTTCGGCGCCGGCCGGCGCCGAAGATTCGTCGAAAAAATAGTCCCGCGCCCGGAAGGCGCGAGGAGACTCTCGCACACATCATAGACTCAAGGAGAAGCAATGCCCAAAGCGATTCGAATCCAACAACAAGGCGGCCCCGAAGTCCTGAAATGGGAGGAAGTCCAGGTCGGTGACCCCGGGCCCGGCGAGGCGCGGGTGCGCCACAAGGCTTGCGGACTCAATTTTCTCGACGTCTACCAGCGCTCCGGACTATACAAGATCGCTCTTCCTTCCGGGATGGGCAACGAAGGGGCCGGCGTGGCGGAGGCCGTAGGGGCGGGGGTCACGCAGGTCAAAGCAGGTGATCGCGTCGCTTATGCCGGTGGCGCTCCCGGCGCCTATTCCGAGGTGCGCACCATGCCGGCCGACCGCCTCGTCGTCCTGCCCGAGGGTATTTCCTTCGAAGCCGCAGCGGCGATGATGTTGAAAGGCATGACCGCCCAGTACCTGCTGAGGCGCACCTACAAGGTTCAATCGGGCGACACCATCCTGTTCCACGCGGCTGCGGGTGGGGTTGGACTGATCGCGTGCCAGTGGCTGAAGGCGCTCGGCGCGACGGTAATCGGCACGGCCGGTTCGGAGGAGAAGTGCGCGCTCGCCAAGGCCCACGGCGCACACCACTGCATCGACTACCGCAAGGAGAATTTCGTGGAAAGGGTGAAGGCGCTCACCGGCGGCAAGGGCGTGCCGGTGGTGTACGACTCGGTCGGGAAGGATACCTTTACGGGATCGCTCGACTGCCTTCAGCCGCGCGGGCTCATGGTGAGCTTCGGCAACTCCTCGGGGGCCGTTCCCCCCTTCGAGCTGGGAGTGCTCTCGCAGAAGGGCTCGCTCTACATCACGCGCCCGACCTTGGTGACCCACACCTCCAAGCGCGACGACCTGGTCGCAACCGCGAAGGACCTGTTCGACGTCGTCCTCTCGGGAAAAGTGAAGATCGAAGTGAACCATCGTTACGCGCTCAAGGACGCGGCCCAAGCGCAGCGCGATCTCGAAGCGCGCAAGACGACCGGATCGACCATCCTGATCCCGTAGAAGCTCATGGGCGAGTTGGCGAGTTTCGCGGTGTCGGGCCTATTTCCGGAAATCGAGCCGCGGGCGAGCGGCATGCTGAGGCTCGATCCCCTTCACTCCATGTACTGGGAGGAGTGCGGCGATCCGGACGGGATCCCGGCGGTTTTCCTGCACGGGGGCCCGGGGGCGGGGAGCACGCCGAAGCACCGGCGTTTTTTCGACCCCGGTGCGTATCGCATCATCGTGTACGACCAGCGCGGGGCGGGACGTTCTACCCCGCTCGGGGAGCTGCGCGACAACACCACGCCGCATCTGGTCGCCGATCTGGAGACTTTGCGCGCGCACCTGCGCTTGGAACGCTGGGTCGTGTTCGGAGGCTCCTGGGGCAGCACGCTGGCGCTCGCCTACGCGGAGGCGCACCCGGAGCGTTGCCTCGCGCTGATTCTGCGCGGGATCTTCCTTTGCCGCAGAAGCGAGATCGACTGGTTCCTCTACGGACTGCGCGCGGTGTTTCCGGAGCCTTGGGAGAAATTCGCGGGCTTTCTCCCCCGGGAGGAGCGCGGCGATCTGCTCCGCAATTACCACCGCAGATTGATCGACCCCGATCCGGCAATTCACATGCCTGCTGCGCGCGCATGGAGCGTCTACGAGGGATCCTGCTCGACTCTGCTTCCCAGTCCCGAAACCGTGGCGTATTTCGCCGGGGACGTCGTTGCCCTGGGTCTCGCGCGGATCGAGGCGCATTATTTCATGAACGACGTTTTTCTGGAGAGAAACTCCCTGCTCGAGAACGCGCACCGGCTCCGCGACATCCCCGGAGTGATCGTGCAGGGACGCTATGACATGGTTTGCCCGCTCGTATCCGCGTACGAGCTGCAGCGAGCCTGGCCCCAGGCCGAATTCCGCGTCGTGCCCGACGCCGGACATTCCGCGTGGGAGCCGGGGATTCTCGGCGCGCTGGTCGACGCCACCCAGCGCTTCAAGCACACGCCTTCGTACACGGGCTGACTCGGAGAGAGCAAATTGACTCGGAGAGAGCAAATTAACTCGGAGAGAGCAAATGAAACGCCGCGGCGAGCCGCGGCGTTTTCGCATTTCCGAAACGCAGGTCAAATACCCAGGATCTTCATCGCCTTGGCCAGCGTGTCGACCGATTCCTGGTGCTTGCCCGCCTTGTGCAGAGCCTCGCCGTCGGCGCGGAACTTCTTGACGTCCGAGGCCTGCTGCGCCGACAGCTTCGGGTTCTTTGCCAGCGCCGCGTCGATCTTCTTCATGTCTGCGGGGCAATGGAAGGCCAACGCGGAGGCACTGGCGAGCATGAGCGCGCCAAACAATGCTGCAAAACGAATCTTCATGGGTTCTCCTTGAAAGGTTTCGGTCCGCGGGCCGCTCACGCCTCCCTGCGGCCCGCCTTGCGACGTAAACGCCGATGCCGGCAAATCTATTCCGGCCGCCGATAGAATAGCGCCGGTGGGGGTCGAAAGCAATTCCGACTCCGTCGTATCGCGGTACCGCCGCCGCGTAGAATAAGGGCCGGAAATTTCCGTCTCGTCAAATGAATTCACCCGTCTCCGCGCATGACGAACTCTGGTTGCGCTCGCGATTTGCCGAGGCCCGAACGGTCAAGCCGGTGACTGAGGGAGACGGCCACCTTTGGCGAAGGGATCGAGAAATCCGGTCCGCCGCCGTGCTGGTGCCGGTGGTCAAGCGTAAACACGGGCTCACGGTCCTGTTCACGCGCCGTACCGCGCACCTCAACGACCACGCCGGACAAATCAGCTTTCCGGGCGGCCGCTCCGAGCCCGGGGACGCGGATGCCGCGGAAACCGCGCTGCGGGAGGCCGCAGAGGAGATCGGCCTGGCGGCCGCGCAAGTGGAGGTCCTCGGGGATCTTCCCGAGTACGTCACGGTGACCGGCTATCGCGTGACCCCGGTGGTCGGCCTCGTGACCCCGCCGCTCGAATTGCGGCTGGACGAATTCGAGGTCGCCGAGGTATTCGAGGTGCCCCTCGAGTTCCTGCTCGATCCCGCGAACCACCAGCGCAACAGCATCCTCCAAGAAGGCCGCGAACGCCGTTACTACGCCGTGCCGTATGGCCAGTACTACATCTGGGGGGCTACGGCCGGGATGCTCATGAACCTGCATTCGTTCCTGTCGAGCTGAATATCCGCCGATCGCGAATCCAAACCATGAGCCTCCTTTCCCTCGTCGCGGCGCTCGTGCTCGAGCAGTGGCGTCCCCTTGCCGACCGCCGCTATCTGTACGCGCTCCTCGCGCGTTATGCGACCTTCCTCGAAGGGCTATTCAATGCCGGCGAAGCGCGGCAAGGGGCCATAGCCTGGCTGCTTACGGTGCTGCCCGTGGTGTTCGGCGCCTGGCTCGTGTATGCGGTCGCGTACAGGGCCAGCCCTTTCTTCGCGTTCCTGCTCAACGTCGCGGCGCTCTATCTCACGATGGGGTTTCGCCAGCGCAGCCATTTTTTCACCGACATTCACCTTGCGCTCAAGGAGGACGACGTCGACAAGGCTCGCGGCATCCTCTCGGCTTGGCGCCAGGTAAGCTGCGCCGGTCTGGACCGCGAGGCGATCACGCGCCTCGCCATCGAGGAAGCGCTGGTTTCTTCGCACCGCTATGTCTTTGCCGTGATTTTCTGGTTCGTGCTCTTGCCGGGACCGGCGGGGGCGATCCTGTATCGCCTCTCGATGTTTCTTCACGACCGCTGGAGCACGAAGACCTCGCCGGAATTCGAACGCTTCAGCCGTTTTGCGCGACTAGCGTTCGCCGCACTCGACTGGTTGCCGGTGCGTTTCACTGCGGCCGCCTTTGCCGTCGTAGGCGACTTCGAGGATGCGGTGTACTGCTGGCGCACTCAGGCCGCGAATTGGCCGGATCCCGCGCTCGGAATCGTCCTTGCGAGCGGAGCCGGGGCGATCGGGGTGAAGCTCGGGATGCCGATCCTCGCGGGAGGAGCCGTCGTCGAGCGACCGGAGCTCGGCCTAGGCGACCCGGCCGATACCGGCCACCTGGACAGCACGGTCGGTCTGGTTTGGCGCGCGCTGGTGGTGTGGCTCATTCTATTGCTGCTGATCGCGCTCGCCGGCGCAGCGACCTAGCGTCCGCCGCAGCGGGATCAAATCGACTGTAGCGCTTCGATTTTTGCCGCGCAGATGAAATCGTTCTCGGAGATTCCGCCGATCGAGTGCGTGCTGAATTCGACCCGGCAGCGATTGTAGCCGACGCTCATGTCCGGGTGATGGTCCTCGCGATGCACGAGCCAGGCGATCGCGTTCACGAACGCAAGGGTCTCGTAATAGTTCTTGAACGACCAGGTCTTCGCGATGACCTTCCCGTCGTACGTCCAGCCCGGTACCTCCCTGAGGAGTGTGTCGATCTGCGCCCGAGCGAGGGCCGGCGTTCCGGCGGGCAGGGGTTTGCATTTCTTGCCAGCGAGCGTCGACATGTTTCGCCTCCTAGTCCTGTTGGGTGTGCAGCCGAGCGATGCGCAGCAACGCCGGCGGGTGCGAGTCGTAAAAAGCCGAGTGCAAAGGATCCGGAGTTAGCGTCGCCGCGTTGTCCTCGTAGAGCTTGACCAGCGCGCGCGCAAGGTCGCGGGGGTCGGCAACTCTTGCCGCGTAGGCGTCGGCCTCGAATTCATGGAGGCGCGAATACCAGCTTGCGAGCGGCTGCAGCAGAAAGGTGAACACCGGGACGACCATGAAGAACAGCACGAGCGCCATCGCCGTGCTCCGGGAGCGCACGCCCAGCGCCGCGTAGAACCACTCCTGGCCGATCAGCCATCCCAGGAGCCACAGGAGCGCGAGGCTCGCGCCGAAAGCTAGGCCCATGCGCTTCCACACGTGACGGTGCGAGAAATGTCCCAGCTCATGCGCAAGCACCGCCTCGATCTCGGGCGGGGCGAGTCGCGATACCAGCGTGTCGAAGAGCACGATGCGCTTGGCCGCGCCGAAGCCGGTGAAATAGGCGTTGCCATGACTCGAACGCTTCGAGCCGTCCATCACGAACAGGCCCCGCGAGCGAAATCCACATTTGGCGAGCAGGCCCTCGATGCGGCTGCGCAGGCTCGCATCCTCGAGCGGCGAGAATTTGTTGAACCAGCGTACAAAAACGGTCGGGTAGAGAAATTGGACGACCAGGCTGAAGGCAACCCAGGTCGCCCACGCATACAGCCACCACAGGCTCCCCATTCTCGCCATGAGCCACAGAAAGCAGAAAACGAGCGGGAGCAGCAGCAACGCCCCCAGCGCCGCCTGCTTCGCGAGGTCGGCGAAAAACAGCGCCAGGCTGGTGCGATTGAAACCGAAGCGCGCTTCGATCACGAAGGTGCGATAGAGAGCAAAGGGGAGATCGATCGCGCTGGAGACAAGCGCCACCGAAGTGATCAGCGCGATGCCGTGCGCGTAGCCGCCCGCTTCGAATGCCCGTTCCCACGCTTCGGAGAGGAGCTGCAGGCCGCCGCCGAGGGTGAGCCCGAGCAGCAGCACGGCGCCGGCGAGCGTCTCGAGCATTCCAAGCCGTGTTTTCGCGGCCGTGTAGTCCGCCGCCTTCTGATGCGCCGCGAGCGGAATGCTCGACGAGAACTCCGCGGGGACCGCATCGCGGTTTGCAAGGACGAACCGGATGTGCCGCCGCGAAAGCCACAGGCGTATCACAGCGGTGAGCGCGAGCGCGGCGATAAAAACAGCGGTGAACCAATGCATTGAAACGAAGACGGTTGTGCGACAATGCCATTCTACACAGGGGTCCACGGAAAAGCGGCATGGCGCAGGACCAGAACAACCTCCTCTGGCTGGACATGGAAATGACCGGACTCGATCCGGACAAGGACCGCATCATCGAGATCGCGATCGTCGTAACCGATTCACAGTTGAACACCGTCTCCGAGGCGCCGGTTTTGGTCGTGCACCAGTCCGACACGGTCCTCGATGCCATGGACGACTGGAACAAGAACACTCACGCGCGCACCGGACTGATCGACAAGGTGAAGGCCTCGGTGCTGACCGAAGCTGCGGCGGAGGAGCAGTTGCTCGCGTTCCTAGCGCAACACGTTCCCGGCAAAACCTCGCCGATGTGCGGCAACTCGATCTGCCAGGACCGGCGCTTTCTTGCGCGCTACATGCCGCGTCTCGAGGCCTATTTTCACTATCGCAATCTGGATGTCAGCACCTTGAAGGAGCTCGCGCGGCGCTGGAAGCCCGAAATCGCAAAGGGCCTCGTCAAGCAGGGTAAGCACGAGGCGCTCGCGGACATCTACGAGTCGATCGAGGAACTGAAGTACTACCGGGAAACCTTCCTGAAGCTCTAGTCCCGGGTGCTCACGACTTTTCCGGGATTCATCAGGTTTTCCGGGTCGACAGCGCGCTTCAAGCTCAGCATGAGGTCGACCGCCTCTCCCAACTCCTTCCGCAGTGACCGCATCTTGCCGAAGCCGATGCCGTGCTCGCCGGTGCAGGTGCCCTCCATGGCAAGCGCGCGGTTCACGACTCGCTCGTTGAACTCTTTCGCCTCTTCAAGATCAGCTTCGCTGTCGGGCCGGATGAGAATCTCGCAGTGGAAGTTTCCGTCGCCCACATGACCGAAAAGCGGTATCGGCATCGAAGCGCGCGAGATGTCCTTCGAAGTTTCGACGATGCACTCCGTGAGCCGCGAAATCGGAACGCATACGTCGGTGGAAACGGCGCGTGAGCCGGGCCGCAGCTGAAGGCAGGCGAAATAAGCCTGGTGGCGCGCCGTCCACAGCCGCGTGCGGTCCTCAGGCTTGGTCGTCCACTCGAAGTCCATGCCGCCGTTTTCGCGTGCAATATCCTGCACCAGCCTTGCCTGCTCTTCGACGCCCGCTTGCGTACCGTGAAACTCGAGAAACAGCGTCGGCTGCTCGCGGTAGCCCGTCTTCGAATAGGCGTTGATGGCCTTCATGGTCGTAGCGCACAGCGCCTCGCTGCGTGCGATCGGAATCCCGGCCTGCAGGGTCTGGATCACGGTGTTCACCGCGCCGGCAATCTCCTGAAACGAGCAAACGGCCGCCGACATCGCCTCCGGAACGGCGTAAAGGCGCACGGTGAGTTCGGTGATGATTCCGAGCGTCCCCTCCGATCCCACGAACAGACGGGTCAGCTCGTAACCCGCTGCGGATTTGCGCGAGCGGCGCGAGGTGGTGATCACACGGCCGTCGGCGAGCACGACGGTCAGGGCGAGCACGTTCTCGCGCATGGTGCCGTAGCGCACGGCGTTCGTGCCCGAAGCACGCGTCGCGGCCATGCCGCCCAGCGTCGCGTCGGCACCGGGGTCGACCGGAAAGAAAAGGCCCGTGTGCCGGATATGCTCGTTCAATTGCTTCCGCGTCACTCCGGCCTGCACCACCGCGTCCAGGTCGGCTTCGTGCACGGCGAGCACCCCGTTCATGCGTGAAAGATCGATGCACACCCCGCCTCGGATGGCGAGCACGTGGCCCTCGAGCGAAGTGCCGACGCCGTACGGGATCATCGTCGTCTTGTGGCGCCGGCACAGATCGACGATGTCGCACACCTCCGCGGTGGATTGCGGAAACACCACTGCATCGGGGGGCGCGCACGGAAAGTACGACTCATCCCTGCCGTGATGCTCGCACACGCCCCGCGAGGTCGTGACGCGATCGCCGAGCAGCGCCCGCATCTCCTCGAGCAGCGCAGCATCGAATTCGCTGGGCTTGTTCAAGACGATTCCTCGCGACTATTCGAGCTCGATCCTGCCGTCGAACCGTACCGAGAGCTTGAGGCCGGGGACTTCGAGCGTGACCGAGGCGGGGAACTTCTCGTTGCCCTTGATTGCGCCCCCGGCGCGCGCCTTCGCCACGGCCTGCTCGATCTCCCTTTGGGAACTCACTCCGACCATCTTCAGGAATTTCCGGATGCTGAGGTTGAAGGCGTCTTCGTTCATGATGATCTCCGTTTGCATCAGCCTAAGTCCCGCCGCGGCCGGAGTCAATCGCGGTTTCGCAGCCGTGCGAACAGGCCCCGCGTGGAGGCGTCGAGTCCCGCCGTGTCTCCGCCCTCGAGCAGCCTCGGCAGCAGCGTGCGGGCGAGGTTCTTGCCGTGCTCCACCCCCCATTGGTCGAAACTGTTCAGATTCCAGATGACGCCTTCGGCGAACACTTTGTGCTCATGCAGCGCGATGAGTGCGCCGAGCGCTCGCGGAGTGAGGCGCTCGAGAAGCACGGTGCTCGAAGGGCGATTTCCGGGGAGGGCCTTGTACGGCGCGTCCGGTGCGGGGTTGCCGAAGGCAAGGGCTGCGCTCTGGGCGAGCGCATTCGCCACGAGCGCACCCTGCTCGGCGGACGATTCCTCGTTTCGTCCGATCACGATGAAATCCACCGGGATGAGATGGGTCCCTTGGTGCAACAGCTGGTGAAAGGAGTGCTGGCTGGGTGTCCCCGATGCACCCCAGACGACGGGAGCCGTGGCGTAGTCGACCTCGTTCCCGTCTCGGTCCACGCGCTTCCCATTCGATTCCATCTCGAGCTGCTGAAGATAGGCCGGTAAATCGCGCAGATCCTCGCTGTAAGGGATCACGGCGCGGGTCTGGGCGCCGAAAAAGTTCACGTACCAGATCTCGAGCAGCGCAAGCACCACCGGCATGTTTAGCTCCAGGGGCTCGTTGCGGAAATGGGCGTCCATCGCGCGCGCGCCGTGAAGCAGCTCTTCGAACGCGCTCATGCCGGCCGCCAGCGCGACCGGCAGGCCCACGGCGGACCAGACCGAATAGCGCCCCCCCACCCAGTCCCACATCGGAAACACGCGCTCGGGCGGAACCCCCAGTGCTTCGGCGCCGGCGGGGTTTGCGGTGACCGCGGCGAAATGGCGCGAGGGCCCGTTCGAGTTTCCGAGCGCCGACGCTAGCCAGGCGCGGGCGCGGGCCGCATTGGCGAGCGTCTCGGCGGTGGTAAAGGTCTTCGATGCGACGATGAAGAATGTCGTCCCCGGCGTCAGACCCGCGAGTGCGGCCTCGAGGTCGGCCGGGTCGATGTTGGAAACGAAATGCACCTTTGGGCCGGCCTCGCGGAACTTGCGCATTGCCCGCGCGAGCATGCGGGGCCCGAGGTCCGAGCCGCCGATCCCGATGTTGACGACGTCGGTTATGGTCCGGCCGTCGCTGCCTTTGAGAGTGCCGCGCTGCACCTCGTCGACGAAACGGCGCATGCGCTCGCGAGCGCTGCGCACCGCGGGCATTACGTCACCGCGCTCGGGGAATGTCGTGTCCTCGGAGCGCAGCGCCACATGGAGCACAGCGCGCGCCTCGGTGCTGTTGATGGGGTCGCCCGCGAACATGCTCGCGATCCACCTGGGCAGCTGCGCTTGGGCGGCCAGGCCGGCGAGCAGCCGCATCGCCTCGGCATCGACCCGATGCTTGGAATAGTCGAGGACGAGTCCGCCGGCTTCGATCAAGAATCGCTCGGCGCGCGAAGGGTCCGCGGCGAACAGGTCGGCGAGGTTTGCGGCCGCGATTTTTTTCCGGTGCGCGGCCAGCGCTTTCCATGCGGGCGATAGAGTCAGCTTGCTCACGGCTGGCGCTGGTAGAGGCGAAAGCGTTCGCGGTCGCGCGGCCGCCTGCCTTCCCACAAAAGCTTCCACTCGGGGCCGATGTTGTCGGAATCCCCCTCGCGGGCTTGCACTAGGAGCACCGAGCAGCGGGCCTCGGCGTCGCGCTCGAGGCGTAGTGTGACGACCTCCGCGTGGTAGTCGAATACGGCACGCTGGGCTTCGCCGAGGCCGCGGCTCTCGATGCAGCGGGTGTCCGCGGGGATGCTCTTTTTCAGCGCCTGCGCGACCGTCCGGTAGCTCTTTCCGTAGTCGACCCAGGAGAGAATCAAGGTCGTGGCGAGGCCCCAGAGCAGCGTAATCCCGGCCGCCCAGAAGCTCACGCCGCGGAATACCGAGCGCTCGCCCCTGAGGATCAACCAGAGCCACCCCAGTGTAAATGCCAGCGCGACCGCGAGCACCGTCCATGAAAACTGCGGCACATGGCCGGGCTCGAGCTTGGCGAAATTACGCGCGATAGTCGGCGGATATCCCGTCATCATTGCAAACCAGCCCAACCACATGAGTGCACCGAGCAGCCCCGCGCTCAAGGCGCCGAACCACGCTAGCGCGTTGTCGGCACCGCGGCGCAAGCTCGGGACCCCGGCACCGGCAAGAAGCGCAAGCGGCACCAGGAGCGGCAACGCGTAGACCTCGCGCGGATCGTCCAGAAACACGAGCACGCCAAAGCTGGCGGCGACCGCCGCGATCAGCATGCGTGTGCCCGGCACCGCTTCGCGGCGGCGTCCCTCCCACAGGGTCCAAAGCGCGAGCGGCCACGCGGGCCACAGGGCCCAGGCGAGAGTCTGTCCCCAGTAGCCGAGAACGGCCGCGGGAGGAACGGCGAATTGCGCGGCGTTGGCCTGCCACCACGCGAGCGCGAACCCGCCAGAGCGGTTTTCGGCGAGCACGAGCCAGCCGCCCCATAGCGCGAGAAGCATCAGCAAGGCGGGAATCAGATTCATCAGGTACTCGCGCCGGCGCCACGCCGAAGACACGAGGGGCGCGGCGAGCGCGACCGCGAGCGGAGCTGCTACCGCGGGGACTCCTTTGCTCAGGCCTGCGACGACGAGCCCCGCGCCGAGGAGCCAACCGGCACGGAGCGGTTTGCGCGGCGCGAGCGCGATGCCGTACCAGGCGAGCGCCTGTCCCGCGAGCATGCTGATGTCGCCGAGCGTTTCATGGGCGTGGACGAGCAGGCCGAGGCAGCCGAGCAAGGCAAGCACCGCGCTTATTCCCGCGGTCCTACCGTAGAGCTCGCGGCCCGCGAGGTGGACGAAGGCGAGCATCGCCGCCATCATCACGCCGCTGGCCAGGCGCGCCCCGTCGTGGGGGGCGAGGATCAGTCCCAACATCTTCGCGGTCAGGGCCGCGACCCAGAAATGGAACGGGCCGTGCTCCAGGTACGCTTCGCCCGCCAGATAGGGGACGATCCATCGCCCGTGCTCGAGCATCTGATGCACGATGCCGATGCCGGTAGCGTCTTCGGTTTTCCAGGGATCGTGCCCGACCAGGCCCGGCAGCAGGTAGGCGAGCACGAGCGTCGCGAACAGGACCGGCCCCCGAGGAAGCGTAGTCATGGCGTTCACCTTAACCCTCTCGGCCACCCGCCACCGGAAAGAAAAAAGGCAGCCGAAGCTGCCTTTCGCGGAGCGCGCAGCGCGACACGCCTATGCGGAGGCTTGCTTGGCGGGCTTTGCCGGCGCCTTCTTCTTCGTATATTTCTGGCGGAATTTCTCCACCCGGCCGGCCGTGTCGACGATCTTCTGCTTACCTGTGTAGAACGGGTGGCACGACGAGCAGACCTCCACGTGCAGGGCCTTGCCCAGCGTAGAGCGGGTCGTAAACGTGTTTCCGCAGCTGCAGGTTACGGTGATTTCCTTGTAGTCGGGATGGATTTTGGGTTTCATGGCGTCGTCCTTGCCTGCGCGGAGCGTTGAGTGGGGCGAAATTATCCAGTAAATGAGGCGCCCGGACAAGTTTTTCAACCCCTGCGCATCGAATCGAAGAAGTCCCCGTTGTTCTTGGTCGCACGGATCTTGTCGACCAGAAACTCCGCCGCCTCGAGGTCGTCCATGGGGTAGAGGAGCTTCCTCAGCACCCAGACTTTCTGCAGGATTTCCTTCTCGATCAGGAGCTCTTCGCGGCGGGTGCCTGACCGGTTGACGTTGATCGCCGGAAAGATGCGCTTCTCGTACATGCGCCGGTCGAGGTGAATTTCCATGTTGCCGGTGCCCTTGAACTCCTCGTAGATCACGTCGTCCATGCGCGAGCCCGTGTCGATGAGGGCGGTCGCGAGGATGGTGAGCGAGCCGCCTTCCTCGATGTTTCTCGCCGCACCGAAGAAGCGCTTCGGGCGCTGCAGCGCATTCGCGTCGACGCCGCCCGTGAGCACTTTGCCGGAGGCGGGCACGACGGTGTTGTAAGCGCGCGCAAGCCGCGTGATCGAGTCGAGCAGGATCACGACGTCCTTCTTGTGCTCGACCAGGCGCTTCGCCTTTTCGATCACCATTTCGGCGACCTGCACGTGGCGCGACGCGGGCTCGTCGAAAGTCGAGGCGACGACCTCGCCCTTGACGGTGCGCGTCATCTCGGTCACTTCCTCGGGCCGCTCGTCGATCAGGAGGACGATCAGCACCACGTCCGGATGGTTCGATGTGATCGCGTGGGCGAGCTGCTGCATCAGCACGGTCTTGCCCGCTTTGGGCGGGGAGACGATGAGGCCGCGCTGCCCCTTGCCGATGGGCGCGATGATGTCGATGATGCGGCTGGTGATGTTTTCCTCGCCCTTCATGTCGCGCTCGAGCTTGAGGGTCTTGTCCGGGTGCAGCGGCGTGAGGTTCTCGAACAGGATCTTGTGCTTGGAGGCCTCGGGTGCGTCGGCGTTGACCTTGTCGACCTTGACCAAAGCGAAGTAGCGCTCGCCGTCTTTGGGCGTGCGGATCTCGCCCTCGATCGAATCTCCCGTGTGCAGGTTGAAGCGCCGGATCTGCGAGGGGCTGACGTAGATGTCGTCGGTGGAAGCGAGGTACGACGTATCGGGCGAGCGCAGGAAGCCGAAGCCGTCGGGCAGCACTTCCAGCGTGCCTTCGCCGAATATGGATTCGCCTTTCTTGGCGCGGTTTTTCAGGAGGGCAAAGATCAGCTCCTGCTTGCGCATGCGGTTGGCGCCGTCGATCTCGTTCGACGTCGCCATTTCGAGCAGCTGGCTTACGTGCTGTGTCTTGAGTTCGGATAAGTGCATAAAGAGCCCAAGCGGGATGAGCGACCTCAGACCGTTCGAACGGAAAACAGGGAACCGAAACGGGGAGGATTTGCGCCTGGATACAGCCCCTTGCAGGCGCCGGTGGGAGGGCGGCTAAACGTGCCGCCCGCCTTTTGCGTGAAGAATAGAGACTTTAGATGTTGCTGTCAAGAAATGCGGTGAGCTGCGACTTGGACAGCGACCCCACCTTCTGCGCCTCGACGTTGCCGTTCTTGAAAAGCATGAGTGTCGGTATGCCGCGGATTCCGTACTTCTTCGGGATTTCCTGGTTCTCGTCCACGTTGACCTTGGCGACCTTGAGCTTGCCCGAGTACTCCTTGGCGACCTCATCGAGCACCGGGGCGATCGCCTTGCAGGGACCGCACCATTCCGCCCAGTAGTCCACCAGCACGGGGACGTCGGATTTCAGGACTTCGGGCTCGAAAGTGGCATCGCTTACGTGGTGGATGAATTCGTTCATTGCTTCCTCTGCGAAACGGGAATTTGCAGCGGACGCTGCACCTTCGATAAGTATGGGCGCGAGCCGGTATGTTCAAGGCTATGCTAGCGGAATTTCACGGCGAGGAAAAGTGCGAGTCCGTATGGCGTAAGGGGCTATTTTTCCAGGACAAAACGGGAGAGCCCGGGACCGTACATGATAAGATACCCGCTGTCTTCGCGAAATGCGCGGGAATCGTTCGGACGGGCGGGCTCGTCGCCACCATGGCATACATCGTCACCGAGAGCTGCATCAAGTGCAAGTACACCGACTGCGTCGACGTGTGCCCGGTCGACTGCTTTCGCGAGGGACCCAACATGCTGGTGATCGATCCCGAGGAGTGCATCGACTGCACGCTGTGCGTTCCGGAGTGCCCCGTCGAGGCGATTTTTGCCGAGGATGACGTCCCGCCCGCGCAGCGCGACTGGATTCCCATCAACGCCGAGCTCTCCAAGGCCTGGAAGCCCATCGTCGAGCGCAAGCCCGCGCCGGCGGACGCCGATGAGTGGGCCAAGGTGAAGGAGAAGAAGCACCTTCTCGAGCGCTGAGCAAAGCGCGCTAAAGTAGGCGCCCATGAACGCGGGCGCTGAGCTGCCTTTCCTGAAGAAGAGCGCGCTCTTCGAGCGCCTCGCGCTGGGCGCCGCCGCCGGTGTCACCGTCGTCACCCCCAACAAGCGCCTGTCGCAGGCGCTGATGCTGGAGTTCGATGCTTTCCAGATCGGGAAAGCACTTTCGGTCTGGGAAGCGCCGGATATCCTGCCGTTCGGTGCTTTCGTGCAGCGGCTCTACGAGGGCGGCCTCTATGCGGACCTCTCGGCCGAGCTGCCGATGCTTCTGACGCCGGCGCAGGAGGAGGAGCTCTGGAAGCAAGTCGTCGGCGGGAGCGGCCTCCTTGCCGTCGAAGGCGCGGCTGCCAAGTGCCGCGACGCCTGGAACCTCGCCAACCTGTGGCGCATCCGCCCCGGCGCCGGGAACCGGGACACCGAGGCTTTCGCGCGGTGGCTCACTCACTATGAGAAGGAAACCGAGAACGACCTCGATACCCCGCGGCTGCCCGATGCGCTGCGGCGGTTCCTGCCCGAGCTTGAGCGGCCGAAGCTCGTTGTCGCCTATGCGTTCGACATCCTGCCGCCGCAGACGAAGGAGTTCCTCGGCGCGCTAGTGACGGAGATCGCTTTCTGCGGGCCGGATCCCCGGTCCGCCGCCGTTTCGCGAGCGGCTTTCGATTCCGCGAAGCACGAGATCGAGGCCGCCGCGCGGTGGGCGAGGGCGCGCCTGGAAGCGGGCGGCAAACGGATCGGGGTTGTCATTCCCTCCTTGCAGGAAGACAGAAAGGAAGTCGCGCGCGTCTTCTCGCGTGTGATGCGACCCGGCGGCGAGAAGGCGGGGATGCCGTTCAACATCTCGATCGGCATTCCGCTGGAGCGGTACCCGGTCGTTGCGCTGGCCTTGTCGGTCCTTCGGGTATCACAAGAGGAAATCCCGTTCGAAGAAGCGAGCCGACTCGTGCGCTCGCCGTTCATCGGCGGCGCCGAGACCGAGCTCGGCGCGCGCATGCGCCTCGAGACGCGGCTGCGTGAGAAGCTCGGCGCGAGCGTCGTCCTGCCGAAGCTGATCGCCGCCGCCGGCCAGACGCCGCTGCTGCGCGCGCTCCTCGAGAAGCTCTATGCGCTGCGCGAGACAGGCCTCTTCTCGCAGAAGACGCCAGCCGAGTGGGCGCGGCATTTCTCCAGCGTGCTCGAGGCCGCCGGCTTTCCGGGCGAACGCGCTCTCGACTCGGACGAGTTCCAGACGCAGGCCAAATGGCACGAAGCGCTCGGCGAGCTGTCACGCCTCGATCGCATCTCGAAGGAGATGTCCTTCTCTCAGGCGTTTCAGACGCTGCGAAAGATCTGCGCCGGCACGCTCTTCCAGCCGGAAACGCCGGATACGCCGATCCAGGTACTGGGCTTGCTCGAGTCCGCAGGCGTCGAGTTCGACCATCTCTGGGTCAGCGGCCTGACCGACGAAGCCTGGCCGCTGAAGAGCTCGCCCAATCCTTTCCTGCCGCTCGCGCAGCAGCGCAAGGCCGGCATTCCCGAGGCGAGCGCCGAGACCTCGCTCGCGCTCGACCGGCGCATCACCGACGGCTGGAAGCAGGCCGCGGGCGAAGTGGTGTTCTCGCATTTCACCAAGGAGGAGGACCGCGACGTCCTGCCGAGCCCGCTCATCGCCGAGCTCCCCGAGAAGGCAGTCGAGATTCCTGCCTTCCCGAAGCTGCGCGACGTGATCTTCGCTTCCGGGAAAACCGAGACTCTTCAAGATCGCGTAGCGCCCGCCGTCAGGGAGAAACAGATCCGCGGCGGCACGCGCGTTCTCTCCGACCAGGCCGCGTGCCCGTTCCGCGCCTTCGCGCGCCACCGGCTGCACGCCGAGGAGCTCGAGGAGCCCGCCGAAGGCCTCGACGCCTCGAAGCGCGGCAAGCTGGTGCACCTCTTGATGCAGAACGTCTGGGACGAGCTGAAGGACTCCACCGCGCTGCAGGGCGACCTCTCGCCGGCGATCGAGCGCGCCGCCGCCGCGGCGGTGAAGGAGATGGCGGTCGAAGGCCGCTTCGCCGAGCTCGAGCGCAAGCGCCTCGCGCGCCTCGGGCACGAGTGGTTCGAGAAGGTCGAGAAGCAGCGGCCGCCGTTCTCGGTCGTCTCCACCGAGGAGAAGCGGCCGATCGTCTTCAGCGGGGTGACATTCGACGCGCGCATCGACCGTATGGACCGCCTCGAGAGCGGCGGCCACGCCATCGTCGACTACAAGACCGGTGGCGGCAACCTCACCGCCAAGCGCTGGCAGGGCGAGCGGCCCGACGAGCCGCAGCTCCCGCTCTACGCGGTGTCGGCGAAAGAAGAAATAACGGCGGTGGCGTTCGCCAGGTTCCGCCCGGGCGACATGCGCTTCGTGGGTCTCTCGCGCGACGACAAGGCGCTGCCGAAGGTGCCGAAGGCGAAGGAGGGTTGGCAGCCGCTGCTGCGCGACTGGAAGAAGGAAGCCGAGCGCCTCGGCCAGTCGTTCGCGGGCGGCGAGGCGGGCGTCGATCCGAAGAAGGACCTGATCACCTGCCGCTACTGCGGCCTGGAGACGCTCTGCCGCGTCTACGAAAAGATCAACGTGCTCGCCGAAGAGGAGATCGAGGAGTGGTGAAGGAGATGCGGGACGCCGCTCTGCGAGACCGCGCGCTCGATGTGCGCCGCTCTTTCACCGTCCAGGCGCCGGCGGGCTCCGGGAAAACGGACCTCCTCGTCCGGCGATTCCTGAAACTCCTGAAGTCGGTACAAAAACCTGAAGAAATTCTCGCGATCACCTTCACCAAGAAGGCCGCGGCCGAGATGCGTAAGCGCATCCTCAAGGAGCTTCCCAACTCCGGCGAGATCGCGCATCGCCTTCGCATCCAGACCATCGACGCTTTCTGCACCGCGCTCACGCGGCAGGTGCCGGTGCTGGCGCGCTTCGGCGCGCAGCCCGAGATCGTCGAGGACGCGCGCGAGCTCTATTTCGAAGCGGCTTCCCGCGTCTTCCAGCAATTCAATCCGGCGAGTGAAAAGCTCCTCGCGCACCTCGACAACGACATTCCCAAGGCGACCCGGCTCCTCGCCGACCGGCTGAAGGATCGCGACCGCTGGCTACGCAAGACCGGCGAGGCGCCGACCCGCGCCGAGCTGGAGGCGACGCTCGCTTCCGAGCGCAACCGCCTCCTCGCGCGCGCGAAGGCGCTCTACCCGCGCGCCACCGAAGCGCTCGCGCGCGGCTACCTGACCACAAAAGGCGAGTGGACCAAGCGCCCCGCCGCGCCGAAGGAGCTGGTGAGCATCCCGGGCCTGCGCGAGGCGCTCTTCGCCCTCTGCAACATGCCGCCGGCGGAATACGACGACCGGCAGTGGGAGGCGCTGGAAGCGATCCTCGCGCTGCTCAAGCCCGCCGTCGCGCACCTCAAGGTGCTGTTCGGGGAGCGCGGCCAGGCCGACTTCACCGAGTTCGCGCACGGCGCGCTCGCGGCGCTCGGCTCGGTCGACGACCCGAGCGACCTCTTGCTCTCGCTCGACCAGAAGATCTCGCACGTCCTGGTCGACGAGTTCCAGGACACCTCGCTCTCGCAATTCGAGCTCCTCACCCAGCTGACTTCCGGCTGGCAGCAGGGCGACGGCCGCACGCTGTTCCTCGTCGGCGACCCGATGCAGTCGATCTACCGCTTCCGCGAAGCCGAAGTGTCGCTCTTCTTGCGGGCGAAGCACTCCGGGCTCGGGTCGGTGAAGCTCGAGCCGATCGAGCTCAGCACCAACCGCCGCTCGCAGGAAGGCCTCGTGAAGTGGTTCAACGAGTCGTTCCCGCGCGTGCTCCCCGCGCAGGAAGACCAGACCTCGGGCGCAGTGCCGTACCTTCCCGCTTCGCCGCACGAGAGCGCGCTTCCCGGCGCCGCCGTGACCTGGCACTGCGGCTACGACCGCGAGGAGGAAGCGAAGAAGGTCGTTGCTATCGTCCGGGAGGCTTCGGGCAGCAAGGCGATCCTCGTCCGCAACCGCGCGCACCTCGACGAGATCGTGCCGGCGCTCAAGGAAGCGGGCGTGCGCTTCAAGGCGCTCGACATCGAGCAGCTCGGCGAGAAGCAGGTCGTGCAGGATCTCTACGCGCTGACGCGCGCGCTCCTGCACCTCGGCGACCGCATCGCCTGGCTCGCGTGCCTGCGAGCGCCCTGGTGCGGCCTCACCCTCGCCGATCTTCTGCTTCTCTCATCCGGCCGGCGTGAGGAAGGCGGCAGCGAGTACACCAGCGGCGGCGCGCTCATCTTCGACAAGATGCGCGATGTCACCCACCTCTCGACCGACGGCCAGAAGCGCGTCGACCGCGTTCGCTCGGTCCTCGCGCCGCTGGTGAAGAACCGGCTGCGCGGTTCCCTGCGCGAGCTCGTCGAGGGCGCGTGGCTCGCACTCGGCGGCCCTGCGTGCGTCGAAAGCGAGACCGATCTCGAGGACGCCGAGATCTTCCTCGACGAGCTCGAGCGCCTTGAAGAGGCGGGCGAGGTCGACCTCGCGGCGCTCGAGGACAAGATCGACCGCCGCCTCTACGCCCAGCCCGACGTAAAGGCGGCGAAGGACGCGGTCGAGATCATGACCATCCACCGCGCCAAGGGCCTCGAGTTCGACACCGTCATCGTCCCCGGCCTCGACCGCCTGCCTCGCTCCGGCCCGAAGCCGCTCCTCGTCTGGAAGTCGCTCCTTCCCTCAGGCCTCCTCCTCGCACCGATCGACGAAACCGGCGCCGGCGAAGACCCGACATACAAGTATGTCCGCGAGCTCGACAAGGAAGCCGACGACATCGAATCCGGCCGCCTCTTCTACGTCGCCGCCACCCGCGCCAAGCAGCGCCTGCACCTCCTCGCCTGCGCGAAGGCCGACGAAGACTTGAGGCCCAAGGAACCCGCCAAGCGCTCCCTTCTCGCGAAGATCTGGTGGCAAGCGCGCGAGCACTTCGGCGAAGCGCCCGCCGATGCGATCTCCGAGCCCGAGCGCATGCCGATCCACGATGTACTGCATCGCCTTCCGGCCGGCTTCGCCTTGCCGAAGGCGCCACCTTCGGTGAAGTGGACGGCGCCGGACGAGGGACGGCGGGAAGAGGAGATCGAGTTCTCATGGGCCGGAGAAACGGCGCGTCATGTCGGAACGATCGTGCACCGCTGGCTGCAGCGCATCGCCGACGACGAGTTGCGCACGTGGGAGGCGACGCGCATCGACGCGCTCGCGAGCCGCTTTGCAAAGGAGCTCGAGCGGCGCGGCGTTCCGCCGCGTGACCTCAAGGCTTCCGCCGAGCAGGTCAGCGTTGCCCTGAAGAACGCGATCTCAGACGAGCGCGGTCGCTGGGTTCTCGGTCCGCATCCCGAAGCACGCAGCGAGCATCGCATCCGCGTGACAAGCGCTGCCGGGGCGAACACCTACATCGTAGATCGCATCTTCCGCACGGCGGAGGATGTGCGGTGGATCGTTGACTACAAGACCAGCCGCCACGAGGGCGCCGACCTGGAAGATTTTCTCGAGCGAGAAAAGGAACGCTATCGCGCGCAACTCGAGCGCTACGCTGTTGCCCTGGGGGCGGGTCCGACCATGCTGGGGCTATACTTCCCGCTGCTCGCGGGGTGGCGCGAATGGGAGAACGAGGGATAGCCTCGATTCCAGGACTTTCTCCCCGCCCGACCTGCCGCAAGGCCCGGGCTGGGGTTATGACGCTTGCCGATAGTAACGAGCAGCGTTAATATCCTGCGGTGATCAAGTCCTTCGCGGACAAGGATACCGCCCGCGTGTTCGCCCGCGAGTACGTGCGCCGGCTGGCGCCCGAGCTACACCTCGTGGCGTGGCGCAAGCTGGCGCAGCTTCATGCCGCGACGCGGCTCGATTCGCTGCGCGTGCCGCCCGGCAACCGGCTCGAGGCGCTGAAGCGCGACCGGGCGGGGCAGCATAGCATTCGCATCAACGACCAATGGCGCATCTGCTTCGTCTGGAAGGACGGCGACGCCTACGGCGTGGAGATCGTGGACTACCATTGAAGGAGAGCAACGTGGCCAAACGCAAATTCAATCCGGTGCACCCCGGCGTGGTGCTCGCCGAGGATTTTCTCAAGGAGATGGAGATCAGCCAGTACCGCCTCGCCAAGGGCATCGCCGTGCCGCCGCGACGCATCAACGAGATCGTCCAGGGCAAGCGGTCGATCACCGCGGATACGGCGCTGCGGCTCGGGAAGTTCTTCGGCATGGAGGCGCAGTTCTGGATGAACCTGCAGTCGCATTACGACTTGGAAGTTGCCAAGGATGCGATCGCCGGGAAGCTCGATCGAGAAGTCGAGGTGATGAAGGCTGCCTAAAGGAGAGGCTTCATGCGCTGGGTCGCTCCGACTGAAAAAGACACCGCCAACGACGGACTGCCGCGGGCTTACACGAAGGAGACCTATCAGGCGAAGTGCGGCGTGCTCTTTGAGCACGTGTACGAGTCGTATCTGGGCGAGGGCAAGAGCGCGTACACGGAAGCTGCGTAAGCGTGGATCCCGGCATCGCGCTCGCGCTCCTCTCCTCGGCTTTCCTCGGCACCGCGGTCGTGCTCGCGAACGTCGCGCTGCGCTACCTGCATCCCGCGCGCGGCGCGCTGGTGAGCATTCCGTCGACGACGCTCATGTTTTGGCTCCTCGCGCCGTTCCTGCTGCGGGGCGACGGCTGGAACGCGTCGGCCTTCGTGATTTTCGCCGCGGTGGGCGTGGTCTTTCCCGCTGTGGTGACGCTGCTGAATTTCGCCTCGAACCGCCTCACCGGTCCGACTATCGCGGGCACGGTATCGAGCACGACGCCGCTGTTCGCGGTGTTCGTCGCAATTCTTTTTCTGAGCGAACCCTTGACGGTTACCGCGGCAGCGGGGACGGCCGCGACCGTGCTCGGGGTGATCGCGTTTACCACCCGTGGCGAAGGCGTCTCGCGGCACTGGGCGGCGTGGGCAATCGTACTGCCGATTGTCGGCGCGGCGATCCGAGGCGGCGCTCAGGCCGCCGTGAAGGGCGGGCTTGCGCTCTGGCCCGAGCCCTTCGTTGCGGTGCTCGTCGGGTACACAGTGTCGTGCGCGACGATCTTCGCCGCGAGCCGGATGCTGGTTCCAAAAGGCGCGGCCCCGCTCAACCGGCGCGGCGTCCTGTGGTTCGTAGCGGTCGGCCTGTCCAACGGCACGGGGGTGCTCGCAATGTACGCGGCGCTCAACCGCGGACACGTGAGCGTGGTCTCGCCCCTGGTCGCGACCTATCCGCTTTTCACGCTCGTGCTCTCGGCGCTGTTCCTGCGCGAGGAAAGGTTCGGCCCGCGCGTGCTGCTCGGGGTCGCTCTCACCGTCGCGGGCGTGGTCGTGCTGGCGCGCGCCTGAGCGCGAATGTATTCTAGGAAGGTGCTGAAAGGATTCGGTATGCAGCGGTGTGTTGCGGCTGGCCTTCTATCCCTGTGTGCGTTCGTGCCTGTCTGGGCGGACCAGACGCTCGATCCCGCGGCCAATCGACAGGAATTATTGCGGCGAATGCAGGCGGCGCCGAAACGCGGGCTGCTTTATGAAGCATCGTTTGAAAAAAATCTTGTCTACGTATTCGGTACGCTTCACGTCGGCAAGGCGGAATTTTATCCGCTTAACGTGGCGACCATCCGTGCGTTGACCAGCTCGGCGTTTCTCGTCGTCGAAGCGGACATACAGGACCAGGCCGCCGTCGCCAAGCAGATAGCAGAACTTGCCACGTTGCCGCCATCGTCGAGTCTTGACCGGTACGTCACGCCAATATTGATGAACAAAGTGACGCGACTCTTGGAAAGATACCAATTCCCAAAAGAGCGCGCCATCCAGATGAAGCCGTGGATGCTCGCCTCAACCCTTGCCGCGCTGGAAGCAAAACATTCGGGTTACGATTCCGGTTGGGGTACGGAAGCCTTTTTGTTCGGCGTTGCCAAGGCGCAAAAAAAAACCGTTATTGAAATGGAAGGGCTGTCCTTCCAGTTCGAGATTTACAACGGGCTCTCTGCCGAAGAGCAACTGGCGATTCTGGAAGAAACGATAGTCGAGATCGAAAAGGGTTCTGTGGAGAGGCGCACAACGACCCTCGCCGACGCGTGGGCGCGCGCCAGCGCTGTCGACCTGGGAAAAGCGCGGCAAGACCTGCGGCAGTCTCAATCAACCTTTGGCAAGTTCTCCAGCACCAAGATGCTCGACGAGCGCAACGCGACCATGGCGGCACATATCGACGATTATCTTCGCTCCGGCAAGCGGCACTTCGTTGCCGTGGGCGTGCTTCATCTGGTCGGCGAAAAAAACATCATTGATCTGCTCAAAGGACGCGGCTATCTGGTTCGCGAATTGTAGGAAGCGGATACGCCGCGCCCAGGTTATTCGAGGTATTTCGCCACCGGGAAATCGCGCGAGTACTGCGGCCCGGCGATGAACGCCTTGGGGTCGTAGGTCCAGAACTGGCTCACGTTCGGGTAGGTGGCGACCGTCGTGTTCACCAGCTCGCCGTTCTTGCGCTCCACCTTGCGCACGTAGACGTTGAGGATGGGCTTGCCGTACTCGTCGAGGCGCAGCGGCCCCATAGGGCCGTGATCGAGCTTCACGCTGTGCAGCGCCCTGACGAACCCCGCCTTGTCCTCGAACTTGCCCTTCACCAGCTTCATGGCCCCTTCGATCCAGAGGCCCGAGGTGTACGTAGCCGCGGTGTAGAAGCCGGGCGTCACCTTGTATTCTTTCCGGATCGACTCGACGAAGCGCTTGTTGTCGGGCGTGTCGCGGTCGACCGTGTACCAGCTCGCGGTGTACACGCCGATCGCCTCGTCGCCCATGTTCTTAAGAACGCCTTCGTCGGTGAGCGTCGGGTTGCCCATCACGATCGGCTTCATCCCGTATTCGCGGTAGGCGCGCAGGAACCGCAGCGGGTTCGAGCCGGCGAAGCCGGCGTAGACGCCGTCGACGTTTCCCTTCAGCTGGCCGATGAACGAGCCGTAGTCGGGCGCGTTGAGCGGCGGCCAGAGCTTCTGCACGATGCGGCCGCCGCCGTCCTCGAAGGTCTTGTGGAAGCCGGCCGCGCCCTCGTGCCCGTAGGTGAAGTCGTCGGCGATCATGGCGACGCGCTTAAGCCTGAGCTTCTTGGTCGCGTAGTCGCCCATCGCGTACATCGCCTGCGCCGCGGTGCCGTAGGTGTGGATCACGTAGTCGCTCTTCCTCTGCTGCGCGAGGTCGTTCTGCGCCGC